>Ga0302271_10005145_pt1 | contig 10081 bp, 7 predicted proteins | sample III_Bog_N1_1_FD_198767 | JGI IMG/M metagenome (GOLD analysis project Ga0302271, IMG submission 198767) | Peat permafrost microbial communities from Stordalen Mire near Abisko, Sweden - III_Bog_N1_1 | ecosystem: Environmental > Terrestrial > Soil > Wetlands > Peat | place: Sweden: Abisko... | reverse complement strand
AAGTGCTAAAGTTTAGATAAACCACCACCGAATCCTAAGTTCTCATCAGCTTCATCAATTCCAGACATATCTTCATCCCAGATCATCGAAAGTTTACAGTGTGTACCAGTAGCTTATTGCAATGGCAGCCTTGGACATTGTTACTGATTCTACAAGAAAAGGTGGTTGTATTATTTGTCATTGTGGAGTTGCTAAGAGTTGTGCAATGACAATTTATGCAGCTACTTAAATCTCTTGGATTCCTATCTAGAGAGTGTACCTTCAGAGGGCTTTTTCACTGATTAGCTTCCATCGTGGAGGATAAGCTTCCTGCTGCTTGATTTTTAATCGTTAGGAATATTCTTGGAGGATCTGAATTCATTGTGATTGCTTTCTATTTTTCTCAAGGATTTATTATACTTATGTGCTTCACCAACCATCCTCATTTCAATCGATTCAACAAGTCCAGCATGAGCTACACCTTCAGTAGAATTTTTACCTCCCATGCAATGCTCTGTCATAAAAAATCCCGTCCTTGGAGTAGCTTTCTCTGAAACAACTTTCCCAAAACTCACATCTTCTGCACCACCACCAAATTTTCTTGGTTCACTCTCTGAACTCTAGCCATTAGTATTTCTCTGATTATTCTGTGGTTCGTCAGTTTTATGGTTCTCCTCGTTATTTCCAGGTGAACTCTTAAGTTAAGGGGAATTCTCAGGACTGTTACCAGTATTTTTCTAAGTTGACAACGTAAACGTTTTCTGAAGGGCATACCCGATACGCTTTTCAAAAATTGATGTTCTTCTTGTGTTCTCTTGTCTGTATAAGTCTTGCTGGTGCTTAATCAACTCAACTTCATTGAGAATTTTCTAAAGTATCAGCTGTTATGGCTGTTATTCCAAAAAGTTATTGTGATTATGATCTTCATCACTGACTCCAATTTCAGGGAAAACTTAAATACTGTTGTGCTTGAAATACTAATGCTAAGATGTCTACTTAGTGTGAGCATCTTAGTATTGGTGTGAAGGTGTCTACGGTCGAGAATTATATGACGAAAAGTTATTAGTATTGATGTTGTTGTGGCCTTGAAAATAGCTTATTTAGTTTGGGGAAAGATCCTACCCTTAAACTCCACTAGCAGGGATAGGATCAGTGATAAATGATGTCTGAGAAAGTTAATTCTCACTTTGCAAGACAACTATTTTGTCATTTTCCCATTTAAATCCATCATATTTTTGAAAAAACTCTTAGTCAGTTTCTAAGGTAGAAGGAAGAATACGAATCACGCTGTTTAGTGTCTCTGGATTCAGCACGAAAGTATTCTTTTTATCATATTTCACTTTAGATCCATTTGCTATTTTATTCTATTTAATCGCGTTTCTTTGGTATTTCTTATTCTCCTGTTGATTTATCTGTTTTGTTTCTCGTTCTGCATTTCCATCTGATTCCTCCGATGATAACTCTACACTTATCGTCTCTCCTTAGGCCTTAGCCATACTCTTACCCTTGAATTCCTATTCAATTTACAGCTTCGTTTTTCTAAAGCTTTCGGGATATCCCATTTCATCTAAGCCATTGTATCTATCCTCGCTGCTGTGTTCAGAAATATTTTCTTCTTGTTTTTCAGAGGTTATCAGAGAAAAATTGTTGTTTTTCTTTGATGTTTCTGGGCTCAAATTAAAGAAAAGTGGGGTACCACAGGCTATCTTCGGACTGGCTTGTTCAGAGGGAATTGCATGATATTCAGGTTTAGATTGAGTGGGTTTCAAGGCGAGAATGTTCGATGGGAAGTTACTATTATTATGTTTGCTTGTACTGCTAATATCTCTGGATTAGAACATACTTGCATTGTATGATTCAACAGTCTTTTCTTCGATTTTACTCAGCTTATTTCCTTGTTTATTCCTCTAAAATACTAAAGGCGACTATTGGTATAATAAATCAGCTTACCTATTTAAAATCAAAGTCGCTTCTTCGTCTAATGTGATTTAGTTCTGAAATAAATTGACACCTTCCGCAAAAAGCAGAAGTGTCATCCGAAAGTTCTTGAGTTAATATCTGACTTATTCATTTGTGGATCTTGAGTTGTATTTCACGTTTCGTCTTCCTGGATATGCCTCTCGTTTGCTAGATAGAGAATAATTGTATTTCTGTATTATATACTCCTTTTTCTTCACGAAACTAACAAAACAAAGAGCAATATTAGAATTCATATGAAAAGAATTGACCTTTTGGATATGAAAATAAACTTTATTTGTACTGTATGAAAGGACACAGATGGATCTGATGAAAAATCGATTTGCAGACACTGCAGGATACACCTATCCTTAAATTCGAGTATTTGATCTTATCCTTGATCATATTGAAGACTTCTTTGTCTCTCGGGAAGAACGACAGGCTTTCGAGAAAGTCACTTCTAGTGATATACACGATACTCGTAAACTCTAGAATCTTCCCTGAGCAGTTCCTCTCTTGACCCGTGAATAGCTCCTCCAATCCAAACCACTTGCCTTCCTAGCATAAAACGACATTACAATGAATACCCCATCATATATTGCAAGAGGAAAAAAGGTACCTTGCAGTCTTAGACAATCGGTGTGGGGTCTGAGAATGAGAGGAAAAGAGTGATCAGCCCTTTCCGGACATATACTAGCCGTTCGTCTTGATTTCCTTCTTAGAAAATCATCGATCCAGGTGGGAAAACTTCTTCTTTGAATTTTGGGATGAGTGAATTCAAGAATTGTTTGGAGAATTTCCTCTTTAAATAGATGTTTTCTTGGAGAATCTTCCCGAAATATTCATTGAACAGCGAGCCTTTGAGATCATCTGAAATGTGCTGATGCAACAACAACAAAAACACCAAAAATTAATACAAATAGCTGTTTTAAGTTATCAAAAAAAGTGATTTACTTTTATGCATTCTGTAACAGCTTCTGGTGATCTCCTCTCCATGCTTTTATTGTAATAGAGCTACTGGAGGATTTGATTTTGAATCGATCTGCTGATGTTTCTCTCTGTCATGTACTCGCTTACACTTAGAATTTGTTGTCTTCCAAAGAAAAGGCAAAAGATTACAATCCTTATCAGTTCTCCCAAGAAAATCTTACTTAGTTTCTAATTTCTTCCTGATGGAGTCATTCACGATGGAGCTGATTGTGGATATATTATACGCAAACAGTCCACTTGTGATGAATCCAATTACACAAAAGAATATTTTCTCAGGGTTTGAGTACGGGTGGATATCACCATATCCGATCGTTGTCATTGTAACAATGATATAATACAGACTATTCAAGTAAATCGCTTCCTGTGAAAGATGCTAACACTAACTTGCAATTATCCAATTATTGTCCAAGGAAAATGACGCCGTTATGATGAATAAACAAGCAAGAAAATGAGAACTTAGAAGTAGTTCTAAGACTAATCTAATAACTCGATAAGCGTAGTAGAATTTTTCTTAAATCTAAAATGAAGCTAATATTCTCTCGACTTCTTTATTCAAGACATAGATCCGAACCATCAAAGAAAGGAGACTCTTAGAAAGTACCACTTGCAGAATTACTGATAGCAAATCAAACCAATATGCCCCGAAGAAGTAGTTCTAAATGATTTCCTTCCGATTTTAGATGAGTTTGCCTTTAGAAAAATATGCTAAGTTGAAATTCACGTACATGTCAATAAAAAAGATTATCGATGGAGCTATCGTGTAGATCGGGTGTAGGGTATGGATGTCAAATTATGTGTTCGAAGGGACAAATGCGTATCTCAAGGGTATTTCGATGCATTAGATCAGCGATGCGATTATGACTAAAATCTTCAACGCAATGACAAGTTTGTTGTCTTGATAAAGAACAAGTTTACTGATGTTTTTCTCGTCTTCTTCAGCCAACCCAACTTTTTATTAAATTGAGCTTTGCTGGCTCACTAACTCATGCCAACTAGCTTTGTCACCGAATTATCGGAAGAAACCTTCTGGAACGGATGAGAATCTGCGTAGAACGTTGAGTTTCTCGTATGTACGAATAATTCGACGCACAAGCTGCAGTTTTAGGAAAGTTATGAATTTCCGTAAGTCAGCACCACGACGAACTGCTATGCTCTACGAGGAGGGATGTTGCTGATGGAGTTGTGAGTGCTACAAGGGAGAAATAGGCTTGCTAGCTGGTGGTTTGTTGCTTAGGTGGGATGATTTCAAGTATGGAGGTGGCTGTAAGAAACGCTATGAGAGTTATTGCTATTTTGGATCTTTTAGCTATTTTTAAGGAGATTCTTGGTATTATTTTGCTGGTTATAATTTCTGCTGTTTTTTATCACCAAATTATCTTGCTTCATACTTAAATTCAACAGAATGGGTTTTCTTCAGTGGACCTAGCTCGAGACTCACTCCCTTTGTGCCTCTTAGATACATATTTACTTTATCCTCTCGAGGAATTTTAGCAATATTTGTGCCTGACTGCAGTTTTCCATTCACAGTTATCTGCTGTTTTACTTCATATACTTACCTCTTTTCTTCCTATTCCTCCTCAAAATGCTCTTCTCCATTAGGTTTTCCATTCTCAGCAGCTAGAGTTATTTCTTAATCTTTCTGATTCTATTCCAAGTGTTTCATGTTATCTAAATCGATAATTTTCTTCATTTCATCTCCACTCTTTTCCTTTTGTTTATTGCAACTAACTTCCATAGAATTCTCTCCAATAAAATCATCCATTCCGCCATCTTAAAATTAAAGCAGCTACTTCTACTAATTCAAACTCGAATCGCATGATGTTTTTCTCTCTCGTGAGATATTGAAATACAACGAATTGCTGAAAGGTCTTTTTGAATGAACAATTCACAAAAAAACAAACCAATTAAATAAAATTCAAAATTTTCCTTTGTTGCTTTGCTACCTTGAGATGTCTTCCTAGTTGGAAGTTTCCTCAATAGTCAGCTGCTGCTCGCTCATTTCATCTCCATCGACATGCTCAAGATACTTTGCAATCTTAATACTGGCAGATGTTTTGTAGACAACTTCCTACTTCTAAATCTAGCTTATCCTAATTGATTCTTGATTTTTCCTAGTTTCATCAGTTTCTTCTTCTAGTTTTTCCTCATCTTCATGGTCTCCATCAGCATGATTACTTTAAGAGTCATTTTATGACATTACAAGTTGGTGAGTATTATTATTGATTTCTTGAAAATTTGTCTTTAAAACATCTTACTGATTATCCACAAACTCTTTGCTCGAAGCAACCAAGCTTTTTTAGAGATTCTTAGTGTTAGAAGCACAATCATCAGTTGTGTTATCAGTCTTAAAGCAGAGCTATCTTTCATTGTTTATGTTCTCACTTTATTCTACATTTCTTTGATTCTAATCCTCTCCTTATTTTTCTTGTTTTTCTCCATTTTAATTAGAAGTAACTGGCTCAGCAATAGATGTTTACTAAATATAATCATAGTGGCTACTGCTTTGATCTATGATCTCATTGTGAACTAGTATATTCCATTAATTCTAAGGTTATTACTTTTAATCTAATCCATTCTTCGAAACATCTTTTGAATTCTGAGTAACATTAATAACAATTCTTTTATTTTTTTCGATTTCTTAACTACTTTCTCTTTTTTCTGTTGGTACATCCATATCTCTATTATCATCACTGATGTTCTCAACAAAATCTTCATCAGCAACGACATTCTACCCTTCCTCATCCTCACCTTCACTGACCTCAATAAACGAAAGGATTCGCTCATATTGAAGTTCATTATTTAAATCATTTTCCTTCAAAGGTGCATCTGTACTAATTCTACTTGAATCCATGACACCTCCTTTGGCGTCACTTTTCTTTATCAATATATCTTAAGAATTGTGCTTTTTATTCAGCAAATTACAAAACCCAAACTAAAAAGAAGAAAATCATTCAAATGAAACAAAAAATTAATTGATAATACCTCTACTTTAAAATTTTGATTAATTTTTTCCTACTTAAGATTCCCTTTGCTTCCCTCCCATCTGCTATGCTATTTTTTAATTAATTTTAATAACTTTAGTATCCTTTAAACCTTCTATTTTTCGAAGAATTAACAATTTCTAATGTAAAAATAATCAGTAATTAATTATTCCAAATTGGAAAATCAAAAAAATAATAACATAAAACCAGTAATTTCATCCATTTCTTCTTTCCCATTCTTTTCTCACATCCAAGGATGCGGTAAGTCATCATCTAATTCTTCTTTTTATTTAAAATTAAAGGAATGTTTAGCAATTTCATTCCCAGTATCACTTGAGCCCTTGAGTTATTTCCTGCTGACTTGAGTACTCAGTTACTTCATAGCCTCTTGCTCAGTTTGTTTCTTTGTTTTTGCTTAGCCTTAAGACTATTACTAACCTCCCAAATTAGGATCTTTCTTCTCTAAAGCTGAAGAATCTATTTTACATATTTAAAAAAGAAATTATTTGCAGATTGTGTAAGTAAGAAATTCTTTTTCAAAATATCCTCTAACAATAAAAGTTATCATAAACTAACCTTGTTTAGAGTGTTCTAGAGTATTTTTAATTGATTTTAAAGATTATTAGAATCTTGAATTGACTTTCTCTTGTTTTTCATCTTTCTCATTGACATTTCCAGCTTTTTTCACACTCCCACTGTTCTTGATCCTAAAAAAATAGATCATTTCACCATCAAAAATTTCATTTTAAAAAACCTAATACCCTTCAATTTTCTTATTTGTTCTATTTTCCATGGATTTAATCTCATTCTACGCTTTTTCTTTAGCTTTGTCTCTCGTTTCGATATCCACATCAGCTGAAAATTTCTTAATGTCGAAGTTTTAATTAGAATCTAAATAAGCCCTGTGATTCCCTTAAAGCACTTCTTCCTGCCAAAGTTGTTTCTTCTATTCATCACCGAGATCATGTGTTTCGTTGTTCCTACTAGTCTCATTCTTGTTTCGTTCGTCATTTTAAACGTCTTTTGAAGAAATTTATTCTTGAATCTCCCCATCTTGTTCTCCTTCTCCTTCACCAGCTTATTTTATCTACTCTATCAGTTTCTCCTCTTTTTCCTTCTCTTCAGCTAAATCGAGCTCAGCTTTTTAACTTGGTGGTACCTTTATCTTCCATCCCTTGATATTTTAGAATCTAACAGCTGGCAAAGGTGGTTACTTCTACTTTTTCATTTTATCCTTATTTTCAACACCTTATTTCTATTTCGTCTGTTCATCGTTAGCATCCACTTCATCCTCATCCAAAATAACCTAATTTTCATTTCCTTCATCATTATCTAACTCCTCTACTCTAGGATCTTATTATTCCCCTTACTTTCTCAATTAACCTATTAGATCTTCAGCAATAATTAAATCCTCTCCAAAGTCAATTTCCTTCATCAGTTCGTCCATCATCTATTACAAAAACACCACATATTATTAATATAATTCCAACTGTTTAAAATCATTTTAGTAGCTTCTATTTTCCTTACAATAGCAGTTTTTGATTTCAAAGTTGAGTCCTTGCTCTTTTAAAGTCTTATATCTACTTATTCTACCTTCTCTTAAGTCATAAACGTTGTTGTTTTTCCAACTTTGAATAGTTCCTTTGCTGATTTGGGCTTTATCCTTTCATGTTGTCCTCCAACTGCTTAATCTCCCTTTTCGGCTTGTTCTTCTCCAAATAAATTACCTCCATCCCCTTCATTTTCATTTTGATTCTTATTTCCCTCCTTGACTTATCCCTCTAAGTCTATTTTCTTCTTTGATTTTCTTTTTTTCTTCTTCGGATCTTCCAATTTTTCTGCTTCCTTTTTTAACTTATCTAACTTCCTTTCTTCATATGTTTGTCCTTAGTCAAAAACTAACTCATCTAACTCCTAGTCTAAAGAAGAATCCACACTTCTTTATGCTAGTTTCTCGGTTATTTCCTCCATTTCTTCTAGATGCTCAACAGCAAACTCTTTACCTGGATAACCACCATCTTTGATCTTAATAAAAAATACAACAAAAATCCTTAAACTGTAACATATCAACAACTATGATAAACACTGCCTATTTTTTCTTTACATTTTTGATCAACTTATCAACTTTAGTGGATACTTTCATCATCTTGCGCATATCCAAAAATGAATTCACCTCTTTTTTTCTGTGAACTCCAAATGACTGCGATTAAACAAACAAAAAACATGCTGGATATTTCAGAAATTGAAGTATTCTCAAAATATTCATAATTTTCCCAAGATATTCTTCTAAGTTACCTCTTTCCCTTCTTTCGATTGAATCTCATTTTTATTCTATGTCATCAGCTTATTTATCTCTTTTTGTATTCTCACAGATTCTCTTTGTTCTTGTAATTTCTTATAATCAGGCATGCTGAATCCTTTTTATTTAGCTTAACCATCCTAAGCAGTCTAATTCCGATTGTTATTATCATTTAAAGCAATAAAATCTCTTTCTTCTTCGGTCATAATTGGTTCATTTTATTAATCTTTCATAATCTTGTTCTTTCCTTGCTTATTCGTGAATTTCTTGCCTTCAATATGTGCTTATCTATTTAAATTATCCGGCACTTTCCCTTTCTAAGGTGGTTCAGGTAATTCTTCAATCAGCGGAATATGTTACCATCCAAGAAGATCCTCATATTTAATAAATTCTTCATTCTTTTTCTGCTCAAATCTCGCATTGAAATACAAAAGATTCTTATTTTTATTTTTGGCAGCAACTTCTGTCTCAAAATGCTTCTATTCTTCCCTCTTTAGCATCTCTAATTCTTCTTTCTTTTTCTACTCCCGATGCTCTTTCGATATTCTACGTAGTTCTTGATTCTCAAAGATACTTGTAATCTCTATTTTTGCTGATTTTGGCCTTCCATACTATGGACTAGCATTCAAATGATGTACATTCAAAGTTGCATGTATATCCCTCAATCTAGCATCTACTTTTTCAGGTTTCTTCTTATTCTGATTACTCCGATACAGTTTCTCAAATGGCAGAATATTCTAATCAAGCATCGCCTGATTCTTTTTCATCTCTCGTTTTTCAGAAGGGATCCATTCCCAGGAACTTTCCACTTCCCATGGCTCATTTTTAAGTGCCTTCTTTATAATCATAAAATACTCAATTTCTTCAGAGATTTAAGAGAAAAGAAACTCCCCCCCTCGTAAAACATCACAACCATTAGATTAATATTCCAAAAACAATTAATCAATTTTAAAATATTAAACAATGCACATTTAAATGAAAAAATCCTAAAAACCTGAATAAAATACATTTAAAAAAGGATTTTAAAGAATCAAGATAATTAGCAATATCAAGAGAAGCTACCTACAGATAAACAATCTTCATATTTTAACAACTTTTCGAGTTCTCACACAGATTTCTCAAACCTATTTGGCTTTGATCTGATTGTTGAGCTAAATTATTAATGGATCAGTCTCAAAATATCCACCTTAACTCAGTAGATAATCCCTTTAATATATGAGATTCTCTAACTCACCCATAGTCTCCTTATTCCAATTGTATTCTTCATAATTAACGTTATTATTCTCACCATTTGTGTTTCCATAGCTGTAATTAGGATTCTACTATAACCCTGCTGATTCTAACCCATTTCTTCTAAACGGATTTGACATCCCTATGTTTGCACTTCCAGCATTTTCATTTTAGAGCTACTTGAGGTGCTCAACTTCTCCCTTGAGAGCTTCAATCTCAGCGTTATTTTTAAATTAATTCTCTTCTTTGAGCATTTCATATTGCTTTTTGTTTTTCAGCAACTCTGCACGAATCTTCTCATAATATACTTTATACTAATCGCGGATCTCATTTGATTTCGACAATTCTTTCTTCAATTCCTTGATTTCAAGTAGCTTATCTTTGAGCTCATTCTTAACAATGTTAATAGGCGAATTCTCTTATTCTCTCTTGAACTTCTCGAACTCCTTTTTCATATTGTTGTACTCTTCTTTTAGTTGTTCGTGCTGAAAAAAACAAGAAACCAAAAATATTTTCTTATCTAATATTTTATGCATCACAACAACTTACTTGCAATGTGATAGCCATTTTATCCTTTTCTCCATTCCCTCTCTCATCCTTAAGTTTCCTTTTGAGCTAATTAATTTCATCTTCTTTATTTGATATC
>Ga0302271_10005144_pt1 | contig 10082 bp, 8 predicted proteins | sample III_Bog_N1_1_FD_198767 | JGI IMG/M metagenome (GOLD analysis project Ga0302271, IMG submission 198767) | Peat permafrost microbial communities from Stordalen Mire near Abisko, Sweden - III_Bog_N1_1 | ecosystem: Environmental > Terrestrial > Soil > Wetlands > Peat | place: Sweden: Abisko... | reverse complement strand
AATATAAAATACCCCCTCAGCAGATATTGATTTTTCTTTCAAAACTGCTTATGAAAGTATTGGTAAAAGATAATTTAATTGAATAATTGTGTTGATTTGCTGTTTATCCTTGTTCTCCCTCTGATGGTAGTAGCTCAATAAACATCCAGTATTTTCAATTGATTAAATATTCAAATCTATTCTTTAATTATCCCAGTTAATCATAATTACTAATTGAATGTGTTTCTTCGATTTCTTGAAAATGAATTAAAATAATCTGTGGAGAACAAACAGAGCATTAGAAAAGTTAAGTAATTGAAAATTTAAATAAAAAAAGAGAGATTTTAAGAAAAATATCTAAGAATTAGCATTTATTAATCAATTACATTGTGATTAGAAAGAGTGATTTTAAAAATAATAATGAAATTCCAATTTTTCCAAATCAATTATCTTTAGCAAAAAGGATACACTTTTGGGAAGATAATTAAAAATAATAAGATTTAACAGACCTGATGTACATAGGCAAGCTCACTTTCTATCTAGTACAGAGGTCAGTTGTATTATGGCTATGAAGGGACTTTTAGTTTGTTTTAATTAGTAAACTATTTTCTCAAATTATCCAGCTTATTTGAATTAATATTGGCAGAACAGCAATAGAATAAATTTAAATTTTTATTTTTTTGAGGAAGGAAAAAATACTCTAGTTACGAGTTCTTTATTTGCGTTTTAACATTGTTAGATGATAAATAAATTGTATTGTTGAATGTTCTACAACAACTGTTTACTTTTATGTTCTTCGTTAGTTATTTTTAATGATTTGCTTTTAGGTTTACGATGATAAGTAGCTGATTATTTATTTGTGTTTGAGAATATAAATTGTCAATTTTAAAAAAAGAAAGAGCTTACATATTTCTTAATTCAAATCCAAATAGAATCCATAGACGCCATCCAAGATATGCTTAGCAGTCAGGAAATTTAATTAAAAGAAAACAAGGATATTTGGGCTTTGAAATTATTTAGTTGTCTGAAAAGATAGAGTGGGGAAAGCTGGTTTTATTTTTCCAAATTTGAAAATTTATGTTGCGCACAAATAAAAGAATGTCAATTAAGCTAAATCTAAATTAAGCCTACTCTCTCTTCCATCGTACTTTCATAGCATAAGTCTTCTTGAATATGAACACATATTGCTTCTTGTACATATCGGATATTACCATTTCAAGTTATTCAGTTCATAATGGAGCAATTCAGCCAGTGCTACTTTAATAAGGTTCCTTTCAGCTGCTTCTGATCTTCCCTTCATTGACATATTTAAACCTTTTTACGCCCCCAATTACAAAAAAAAGCAAGATTTTTTCTAATGTTATCTAAAATGAATTCCCTGTTTTTTCTTTGAAAATTTACCTTTGAGCCAGTTATTTCTAAATTCATCTTAGGGTGGAGCAACAATCCCTCAATATTTTGTTCACTTTTAACTTGAAATAACTGGAATCAATTTAAACATGGAGCATACCAACATCCAAGTTAATTAGAAAACACTCCTTAAATGTAATGATCCTCTATGCAACACTCGAATGAATCGCACAATTAAACAAATTATTACTTTTTTTTGTATTTTTCTCCCAAAAAACTACAAAAAATAACTTTTAAGAAACTATTTTTGCTATCTTAAGTTTTAAACTCGTGAATTCCTATTTTATTTGAGATAGAGGGATCAGAGAAGTCAGTGGGAGAAATACAGCAATAATCAAATCTTTAGAGAAATGAGATAAAACTGGAGGATTGAGTGGTGGAAAACAGTCCGCTTATTTTTCTTGAAGGAGGCTAACACTTTAGCTAGTCAATAGCATAGAAATCTAGGAAGTGGGCTGTTTTTGCTTGCATTTGAGAACATATTGCTAGTCGGCTATGCTTTGACCTGCTACTCTGATTTCGAATTGGAAAGGCTTGATTCAAAGCTCTTTTTTGCAATTCGCCAAGTAAGATCAGTAGTTCAGCTTTCTTCAAGTGAGTTGAATGTTCTTGTGACTGTGTTCTTGGGACTGAATTTAACTATCATTGGAGTGATAGTCACTTTAATGGTGCTGTTTTTTTAAGAATAAAAATAAAAGAACATGCAGATGTCTCAAGAGCAACTAAATCAACATAAAACACAGAAAAATAAGGCAGAAAGCACTAAGGAACTTCTTAAATACTTGATGAGATCAGTTAGCTGCTGCTACAGGTCAGTAATTTTCCCTATAAGCACTTTTGTTTCCTTTCTGACCATCTCAGACGTTAGAGGACCCCTTACACTTCTCTTCACATTCATTCTGTGTAACACAATACAATTATTCTTTACCCTATTCTCTAGTTGTTTTGAATAAAACTTTTCCCAATAAATTCCCCCTCCTCTCAGTAATCATTTAATTAATTCTAGCTTTCCAGTGACTCGATTCCTTGCAATTTTCTTAGCTCTTCCCTTGCTTTTTTATCTTTGATTTTTAAATAAATTTTTGCTAACTAGGCACTGGAATAACTGACAGCGATTTTAATTATGCTCACTTTTCGAAAGATAGCCTTGCTAGACCATATCACTCAATGCGTTTGTTTATCCTTGCTTTTGAGGTTTTCTCTTTTCTTAGTTTGACCTTCTTCAGCACTACGTCTTTCTTTATCGTTTTGTGGATTTATTTTTGTATTAAAATATTTGTGGAGGTTATCTTTGCTCCTTATTGGGACAAGACATCAAGAGGATTCAACTGCTGGTTACTCTTGGTTTGCTTAGGAGCATCGACTATTTTCTTCTTTGGGTTTCACGTCGTTGATGCAGATAAAGTATCAATAATGTTCCTTCTGCTAGTCCTTGATCTCCCCTTCAGCGCGATTTTAAGCTTGACTTTACTAAGGCTAGAGGAGAGAAAGATTAAAGAGGAATTCATGGAAATAATGAAAGAAGAAGAAGAAACCACTCATTTGGACATTAAAGAGTACGGGTTAGACAAATTAGATAGGTTAGTTCGTTGTAATTTCTTTAAAAACAGCAACTCCCTTCCAAGACAAGAGAAGAATACCATATTTCTGTACAGTGCCATCTCTCTCAGCTGGCTGCATGCGAACGAACAAAAGGTCCCGAATGTCTTTGAGAATACTTCCGTAAAACTGGAGTTGATTAATCGATTGGCCAGCAAGTTTGAGACAGAGACCAAAATGAAGAAATCAAAGAAAGGCTTGCATTTTTATCTCTCATTTCTGCTGCATGTGTCGAACAATCACCGCTTGTTCTGGCTGATTTCTCAGAAGCTAAAGAGACAGGAGGGAATAGACTTTAAAAGTTAGCAGCTAATCAACTCAGTAAGCCGTTAGTTCAGTGATCACAAAAGAAACATTCAAAAGATCATCTCCAGGAAAGCTAAATCAAAGAATAGTCAACTCAGCTCTTCGCTTGGTTATTCTGCAGATCCATTTTACAGAGGATTCTTGAGAATTCTTGATTTCGAGTACCACATCTAATCCTCTTATGTACTCATCAACCAATCTGCCAAGCTAAAGATGGAGCTGCTCGAACTGATGAAGGGTAGATACATCGATTCCAAGGAATTGTTGAGATAACTCACCTAATTAGAAGAGTACTTATCTAACACAAGATAACATATTCTAGGAGCTTCCTTGATCAACCCAAACAGTCTCGACGTAACTGACTTGCAAATCCTTTTCATGAAGAGCCTTGCGTTCACTGTCGATGAGAGGGCTCTCAAGAGTGCTTGGAGAAACAGAGACGGCGGCTAAAACTAAGAAGAAACTTCTCAGCTAAAATAAGACCTTTAAATGTTTGAGAAGAATTAGTGTGTGATTTTCACTTCTCTTGAAGATCAGTTCAACCTTAGGATTGTGTATGCCTCCTTGAACTTCAAGAGAATATTTAAGTTCTAGAAAATAGAAGCTGCAAATCAATCGGTGACAATGCTTATGCCTGGGAATCTACAGACAGTCCATCACAAATATGTCAAGGCATACTTAACAGAAACAGATAGCTAAATAGCAGCTGAAAAGGAAAGTTATTTCCTCGGTCTCTCGAGCTATGAGACAAAAGCAAAAGCGATAAAGGATTCGTAGAAATCAATGAATGATAAACTGCTCTTTGGAAATCTCAAGAGTCATAAATCAGGGTTTCTGATCATTCCAATTCAAGTCGAGGTCAAGTTGAATACCTTTCGGCAAGGCTAGCTTGGATTCTCAGCTCGTCTGATCAATCTGAACACCCTTTCTGATTATGTATTATATTCTTCAGAGACACTGCAGACACTTGGAGTGACTCAGAACTTTTATGATATTGTGGAAGCAGCTAGCAGTGATTTATGCTCCAGCCCTGAGAAATTCAATTTAAAGCAACTTTTCCCCTTTTTGAAGAGAAGCAAAGAGGACAATCTCTAAGGATAGGAAATTTCGCAACGACCAAAAGATCCAGAAAACAGTATTAACTTGAGCTCGTTTAGCTGCTATGTCCTTCTTTTCAAGAAGCTTAGAACAGCGGAAGGGTGGAAAAGGGCGTATTCGAAACTAAAACAAAGTAATTCCTAACAATTCAAGCAACTAAATATTGAAACTTCCAATTCGAACAATAATGCTTGGAGTCTAACTGACATGAACAGCAATTATGTTTTCATCAGAGGCCACAGCATTCCTATTAACAATCTTGAGAGCAACCTGCTGCTTCCTACTCTAAACAACTTGAGCACCAACAACGGAATCGCCTAGATCTAAAATACTTTCACTCAATCCATGAGCTTAGCTGACATTTCCAAACAGACTGGCAATAAGAAGCACAACAGCACAGCCAATCTGGATTTACTTGGAAAGCTGAATGGTGAAAGTGAAACAACTAAAAACGATATGTCCAACTTTGCACATCAAAACAACGGCAATTTTAATCTAGAAACAAGCCGTATCAATGCCAGCAAATACCTCTCTGCACATGAGATCTTTGAACACGATGAAAGCACATAGTCGGCTGGTAACGAAGACAACTAGAAAGGCTTACCAGAGAAAGAAAATAGTCCGCTGAGAAAGAGCTACTCATACAGTGATTGTGTGGTCTTTCAAATGGATATTCAGCTGATTGATTTGGGCTATCTTTATCTGCCTGATGTTTAAGCTATTCAGATTTCAAGGATAAGACAGCTTAAACCAGGAGAGTCTCAGCTGGAAGTGTCTAATCATATCTAAAAGTACACCAATATTTACGAATAGTTCTACCCTTTGCAGCTACTTTAGTAGTTGCTTGTATCATCGAATTCATAACTGTTGGTCAGCAAAACAGAAGAATCGAATGCTCTTTAAAATAAACCGTCTTTGATTTCTTTATTACGACCTGCAGCCTACGAGGAACTATTTCTTACTCCTTCCCAACAAAATAGTTAACCTCCAGACAATCAGTAGCAAAGTGCACTCAATCAGAATGTCCCTCTTGCTAATCATCATAGCAACCATAATAATCTGTTGGGTCAAGAACAGAGCTTAAACAGATACTCTGATACTCACAATCAATTGAGTAGTTCTTCTAATAACGCAGTTATATCAGGTTCAGGCTTCTTAAAGTATCCTCTTTCTCCTCAGAGCTAGCTTGCAGACTATCTATAAGTCTTTCAAATGAGTTAACTTGCCGAGGTTAAAAAAGTCTAGAATAATTAATTCTTGCCAACTTCTCCAATATCCGTAACACTCTTAACTGATGAAAGAATGCTGGAGGAGTCACCGACCAAAGAAGCTTTCTCTTCAATAAACAATAGGAAAGTTGAAGGATTCACTTAAAACGGCTAATCAAAAGCGAGTCTAAACGAAAAGTCCACTACTTTAAATCGTTAGCCAAGCAAATAGATAAATAAGAGTTTAGTTTAAAAGAAAAGTAAGCTCAAAGAAATGAGCGCATCGAAGTAAGTAACTACTGTTAGTTCCATCACAGAGGAGAATCAGCTGGCTACAGAACAACTGACCATACTACAAGAGATGAATACATAAAGATATCTCATAAAAACAGCTACGAACTACAATAATGGAGTAATTGCTGAAGAATCAGAGCAAGTCAGCTCAGTATCGAAAATGAAATAAAACAGCTAAAAAGAAATAATTGCTAACCGCAGCAAGGTAGTCAAGCCCGTCTTAAAACCTACGAGGAAATCTATTAAGTTTCTGCAAAAAAAGAAGGATAACACAGTAGCTTACTCACCTAATGAACTCCATGCTGACTTGGATATGCTCGATGATGGAGATAGTGAAGATCAAGATGCAATTGGCGATAGACGCAGAAACCAAAGGGAAACACTCGCAGACATTGAGTCTCATAAATCTAAAGCTTCTTCAAGCTCTTCAGAGATGAAAGGCTTTGTGAAGTTCCTCAATGGAAATGAGACTTCTTCTGCGATAGCTATGATTAACTATGTAGGATATACTTGCTACCTTGTGATGGTTGGGCTAACAGTGTACAACTACATCCAAGTTAGGCAGCAACTCACAACGTCCTTTGATGACAACTAATACATCACCTGGCCGATGTAATACTCCACTTCCTTGTCGAATATGTTCATCAACTTAAACGAGTAGATCCTCATTCAGCAGGGTGACCTTTCTTCCTCTTCTTCCCTCCCTACTAGCTAGATGAAAACAGCTTTTATTAAAAAACTTAGTAAACAAGTGCCCTACTAGGTAACCAAATGGAGGGGATTCGTCGCTGAGTCCTTCAGTGTAGGTACGACTAGAAGCATATTCAGATTGATGAACGAGCTCAGGCATATCTTCTGGTTTGGGACCAACTACAACTCAGTGAACCTAGCTGGAATATCCTCTGTGCCCTCAGGCTTTCCTTTGCTTTTGTATAATGACACAGTGCTCAACGCTGGTGGTCTAATGTCCTCTATGATCATGAGATATACTGCTGGGTTTTTAGGGAAATCAGAGTTTTATGTGGAGAACAACGCGATGAACATTGTGAGCTCCATGAACTTAGTGGTCGATTAAATGACTGTTGAAAAGATAGACAGTGATAACTTTATCTAGAATAATCTTATTCAGTTAATGATTGTCGTGATTGTTATTTCCTTCGTGTGCTTGCTTGCCCTGATACCACTGAATTCCTTTATTCAGTATAAACGATGGAAACTCATCGAGCTGTTTAGCACGTTCTCCCTTATAGAAATTGAGTCAATGACAGTAACTATTCATCAAGCCATGCTGAACAGTCGCAACATGATGCAATCAGTAAAGCAACTGCCTTAAGTTAGCAGAAAAATTTCAGATATCAAGCGACAGCCACTGGGGACTATGTCTCCCCTTCCTACGCTGAATTTTTCTCTAATTGTCATTGCCCTTTCAGCCTATGCGTTGATATTAGCTGGACCCGTTACGAATAGGTTCCTCACAGCAGATTATATCACCTAAACCAGCATTCTTCTCGCAACAAACAGTAAGTTTGGCTATCTTCAAATCTAAAAGCTTCATTCCTATTTGTTTGTTATTGTGCTATTAAGGGAGGATTTACGAAGTGGAGGGATACATGCAGAACATTTTGCAAATCAATTACTTGTGTCTTATCCTCAAGATCAGACCTTCGACAAAGTCCATCACACTGGATCTCTACCTCGACAAGCTCCTAGCTCTCAACAATAAGATACAATACCTCAAAGACAACATCTCCCAAGTCATCCGTGATCAAGTTGAACTCTCGTAAGCTACTTATCAAACCGCATTTTATCATATTTTGATCTGATTCATTTGAAGGTCGAATTCCGAAGATTTTAGCAATTTTTTCTTTGCTGTGCTTGAGAAGGACATGTGCTAAGTACTTCCGAACTACCCCTAGTACACCAAAAAGAAACTGGAGCAGATGCTTTCAGATTGCCCGAACATCAAGTAGGGAGCATTACAGAAAGGTTTTCAAACTTCGTTGGCAGAATTCTTCTCAATATTTCCTTCTTTAAGTGCTTTCTACAAGATCTCATCAAGCACTGAATTAGCAATAGCCTTGGCACAGATAAATAGCACCTTCGACATCAAGGATTTCACAGACTTTAACCAATTTCTGGCAGGAACAATATAATCCTTGGGAAACTTTTTGGATTTCTAATACCAAAGTAAATTCGATTTCATTAAGAACTTCTAGCTGGGAATCCTTCTTTTCTAGCTACTAGTGATGTCGCTGATCTTTTTGGCTGGCTGGTATAAGTTCAGTTCTCATTTGAACAGGCAGTTTGCTAGGACAAAGAGACAATTGAGAGTGCTCAGCATTAGTTCCCTCATTGAAAACAACTATGTACTGGCCTACTTTAAGAAAAATCACAGATCTTCGTGAATTAGAAACAAACATTCATTTATTTCCCTTTATTTTTAATATAAAATCGTAGCAAAGTTTTTTATACATTTCTTATCTGTTGGTTCAATCGTTTTACTGGCAATCAACAGCTGAAGAATTAATTTATTTCCTTCTTCTGTGACCACTCTCATCTGACTTTCATCAAATTTAGTTGCTTTTTAGTTGGTTCGGGCAATACAAAGTATTATTTGCTATGATATTCGGCTGGTTTTGATAATAACACTTACTTATGCAAAATAAGCTAACCATTTGAAAGAAGTCCCCTCACCAAAATAAACCAATCTCAGCCTTAATCCTCTTTTTGACCTATTTCCTGAAAGCATTAAAATAATTTCATCATCTCTTTGGATCCTTGCTTCTAATTCTTGAATTCTTGATAAAGTCACAAAAAAAATTGTTTATTTTCCCAGCAAGTTAGTTTATATTAGATGCCTAAAAAGCAGTCTTATCATATTATCTCCCTAAGCTAACTCATCTAATGCATGTTTCCTGATTAACTCTCATAAATACATGATAAAACAGAAATGAAGGCAATTTATCTCTTAACAAATAACTTCAAATGCATTATCAAACAGTTTCTTTCAATCAAATCAACACTTTTAGTTTATCTTCATAAGTTGAAACCAACAGAGAGAAAGAGGAAGAATGTACCCAGAGCTAGAAACATACTGGCAAAGAGTCCTATGACTATTTCCTTCGTTAGAGACCGAGTCTTCTTTGCGTATGTGATTTAATATCTGCATCAAAATTAAATCTAGTGAAAACAAATTGATTAAACTAGGCATTTTACATAAAGAAATAGCTCATCAAGAAGAAGCCAACGACAAGGAGGATGATTGACAGATTCTCAAACTCGATTGGGTTAACAATAGGCTGAAATGGCAGTAAAGGTTAAGATGATTCTGCTGATAAACTCATAATAAAGGGATGCAAAACGGAGTTTGATTTGATTTGGTACACTTTGCTTTTGAAGTTATGGGATTGTTTCTGTTTATTAAATCACTGTAGTTGCTTTCAGATATCTTTAATTGGCTCAGGATATTATATTTCCACCCAGTTCTTCTTCGCACGTGCAGATTTCTCTTCTCCCCTTTAATGGCTCAATTATCCAATATTTTAAGATTACCTTGAACAAATAAATATTCAAATATTTACTCAATTCAGCCATTTTGATTATGTTTTATTGTTTTTAGATTAACAAATGGTTTTGTTTGCAAATTAAAAAGAAGAGAAACTGTTAGTTCTTTAATTTTGAAACTCATTGAGAAAGATTTTCCTTAAGCAAGCGGTATTAATTCAAAATTAAGAAACTGTAGACATTCTGGGTATCTCTACAATTTTTGGAATGATTTGGGAGGAAATCAAATGTTGTCTGTTAGTTGTTTGATTTCAAAATCATTTAGAACTTGAATTGTGCGCCTTGCAAACACTTTTTAAGTAATTTTGGTGGCAAAAATTAGAGTCCTCTAGTGAAATAAGCGGGTTTTAATTCGAAGAGCTAATTGTATTTTCAAAATAACTTCCAAACTCACTCTCCAAAGATAAACGACTAACTTGCTCTCTAGGTAATCCTGCCACAAGTGTCTCTAGTTTTACTGCTTAAATACCTGGATCTTGCTCACTTCTTGTCTTTTCTCTGCTTATTCATCTGATATTAGTCCTCTTTCATTTTCTCTAACATGAATATGCTATCAGATAATCGCCTCAAAACCAGATAATAAGAAGCTAAGATCTTCTAAACGCCCGTGACTGAGTTGCTACA
>Ga0302271_10005141_pt1 | contig 10085 bp, 8 predicted proteins | sample III_Bog_N1_1_FD_198767 | JGI IMG/M metagenome (GOLD analysis project Ga0302271, IMG submission 198767) | Peat permafrost microbial communities from Stordalen Mire near Abisko, Sweden - III_Bog_N1_1 | ecosystem: Environmental > Terrestrial > Soil > Wetlands > Peat | place: Sweden: Abisko... | reverse complement strand
AACCCCAACCCCAACCCCAACCCCAACCCCAACCCCAACCCCAACCCCAACCCCAATAATGTTATTTAATATCGTTCTTCGCTTCTTTAAATCAAATTGTTATTCGAAATTGTTACCATTCCAATGTTATTTCATGAATTGAATGTATTACAATAATTGATTTTGTAGCATTAAATAAATAAGGTTTGTTCCTTATGCTGTTGTGGTGGTAACAGCTTTTTGTGTTGCAAGCGAGAATTTATTAATAAAATATCATGCTCACCAACATATTTCATACAGATATTAGTTGATTCTTACCATTATGGAAGTCATATTGAATTCTACTTGAAAACTCTTATCATCTATTATCAGATGCTTGGTGATAGTGATAATCCCAAAAAAATTCAAGTAAAATAATAATTAAAAAAACAAACAAACAAAAACAAAAAGAAATAATACCCAAGACTCCAACAAAGATTGCCGAATTATTATTTTTAAAAAGTAGATCAACACTTCAGAGATGGATATTGAACAAGGTGCAAACAACGTTGAATTAGCAGGTAATATCTAGCTCTTGGACAACGAGTAACATCAGGGCATTTCCAGCTAACAATATGCTCCCAAACAAGATAAGAAAATATCTACACTTGATGAACCTGTCTCAGTCACCATTGTAAGACACGTTTAACGGAGGGATGCAAACAGCATAAAAAACTTATGTTCTAGATTGAACAAGCTTCATTTATTTTTCATATTATGTATTCAAACAGATGAGAGATTTGAAGATGATCGGATACAAACTTAAGTATGTATTGCTTCCTAAAATGCGAGAAGACAGCGGAAAAGAACTCAGAAACTGTAAAACAACATTATTACAAAACAATTAGAAAATAATACAATCAATAATCATCACATTCTCTTCGTTTTCTATCAAAAACTAACTGATCGTTTCTGTATCATCGCTATTCATTCACAAGATAATAATAATTGATTCTTTACAATAACAACAGGGGATCTTTGGGGCCCTCTCTTACTTTGTCTATGCTTGGCCATGTAACAAAACAGTTCAAATCATATGTTTTCTCTTCTTATTTCAACCAAACAATTAATCCATCTTCACCAAAAAAGCAGCTCTTTTTTTTCTTTTCCATTTTTAGTACACTAAGCATTGCCTCTTCAAACCAAGCAGAAACAGTGTTCGCAATTATCTTCGTTGTTGTCTGGATTGGTGCAGGTGTTGTGACTCTCAACGCCAAGCTTCTAGGTGGAAGAATGTAAGAGAAAACAAGGATTATTTGTTTTATATGTCAGCATCCAGAGGAAGCATTGTGTTTCTCACGCATTCTCTAATTTCCCCCTCTCAAATTTAAGAAGACCACGATAGGGAATCCCCAGAATCTAAATTTATGCATGAGAACATATTATTGATTTTTAAGTGTTTAAAAAGAAGAGGAAAAAGAAGAAGATAATGTAATGACAATCTTCTAATTGATTTGTTTGTTTTTCCTTTTTAATTTGATAGATCATTCTTCTAATCAGTCTGCGTCTTAGGCTACTGTGTATTCCCAATAAACATTGCTTCATTTGCAACTTTGTTCCTTCCAGGCAGCTCCACACTCTTCTTTTTCATTAAAGCAGGCATATGTGGAGTCAGCTTCCTTTGGGCAACTAGAGGTATACAATTTTTTATTGATTTTCTTTTTACTCTTTGCAGATACTTTTCCATTATTTTTTCTTGTTTTTTTAATTTTTTTCTTAAAAATATCATATCAACCTACAGCTTCAGTGCCATTTATGTCAACATTGGTGAGTGATGATAAAAAGTTCTTGGCTGTCTATCCAGTGTTCTTATTCTACCTCTTCCTCAGCTGGTTCGCATTAGTAGCATGAAATCAGCTAAAGAGAAGAAGGAATAAATAAACATGCACTTAACAACTCTCTTGTAGATTGGTTTATCCAAAAAAAGAAGATATGCTAATTATTTTCTTATAGTTCTTCATTCTTGTTATGTGTCCATGCTATGTTGTGTTCTCAAAAAAATTTGCTGCTTTTTACATTCTCATTTTAAATTACTCCTTCATTTTCAATATGAACCCTCTCAAAGCTTGTCTTTCATGAAAATAATTCCAAAGATATTTAAGGAAAAAAACCAGAAATTACCAAAAATCATTCTTAAAACAATTAAAAATAACACATGAAATACAAATTCTGTATTAATCTCAGTACGAATATTCAAATATTTCAAAGCTTATTGTTAAGGAGTGCATCGTAAACGATCGAAAAATCTTTGCGGCTTAAGCCAAGCTGAACAAGTTTGGTGTAGATTTCTTTGGCGTGATTGCCCAAAGGAACATCAGCTCCTACTTGCTTAGCAGCATCGGAAGATAATCCTAAATCCTTCAACATAAGCTCGCAAGCAAAACCACCTTCGTATCCTTTCGATGCAGGGACTGTCTCCATAACTCCTGGGCAAGGGTTATATACTTCACTGCTCCAGCAACGACCACTTGCAGTGTTCATAATTGATGAAAGAACCTATTAAGAAGAAAAATAGATTAAATGTTTTTTGTAAGTGAATTATCCTATTTTTGTTATGGAAAGTTAAGTTACCTTAGGGTCAATTCCAAGTCTCTTTCCAAGAGAGATGGCTTCAGCAGTAGCAATCATTTCAATTCCGAGTGCCATGTTGTTGCAGATCTTGGCGATGCAGCCAGCACCAGGTTTCTCACAATTAGCAATATTTTTACCCATGTGCTTGAGAATGACGTTGCATTCATCAAAGATAGCTTTGTTTTCAGCGCCTACCATGAATGTCAGAGTACCTGCAGTAGCTGCTCCAACACCTCCACTGACAGGAGCATCGACGTATCTCTGGTGAGCTTATTTTCCTTTTTCAGCGATGGCCTAAGAAGAATGGAATGAAATTGTTGAAGAATCGATGAACAAGCTGTTTTTAGCACTCTTAGCGAATAAACCATTGGCGCCTTCAAGAACACTGCTCACATGGGAGGAGTTAGGTAGCATAGTCACAAATTTATTTGCTTTGTTAGGGAGATCGCTGACGTTCTCGCAAACAGTCAATCCTTCCTTAGCATATTTCTTGAGAGCATCTTTGTTCACATCAAAAGCGATGACTTCATAGCCTCCCTTTTTAGCTAGGTTTAATGCCATAGGGCCACCCATATTGCCAAGACCAATGAATCCTACTGTTTCTTTCCTGAGAACTTGGGAATTGTTAGCTGTTCTAAGTACGTTTCTCATTTTTTTTGCTGTAAAGTGATGATGCGATCTTTTGTTTCTTTTTTTTGTTTTATTTCTTTAAAGTTGTTTTTATCTTTTTTTTATTTGAGGGGAACATTTCATTACGAGATAAATATCCTCACAGGAGCTTAGAAGATATGAAATCTCACGTCATTTTGAGTCAGAATGAGATTATTTTATCCATTTAGTTCGTCATGAAAACCATCTTCAACAAGGAAGAATTCGTGTTTTCATAGTTGCATTGTTAATATCTCAGTTAAATGATCTTTTACCTGGATTTACTTACATGAATTTCCGATTTTTTGAAGATCAAAAGAAGAATGATAGAGACAAATAGTGTATGATAAATTAATAAATTAAATTGATTCGATTCAGAGATAAGAAAGAAAATTGAGTTAGCAAATTTATCGGTTCTCCCATTCTTGTTTCTCTTTTTTTGAAGTTGGAGATCAAATTAAACCAATACCAAGTAGAGAAATTATTATTAATTTTTAATTGGAATTCCAGATTCTAAAATCAACAAACAGCACACACCAAATAATCAAAAAGAATATTCCTTTTATTATTTCCTTCTTTTTTTTGAATGAAATTAAAAACTCCATAACAGAAATTATCTGAATCTTTGATATTCAAGAGGGTATGAAGTATTATAAACATAAATTAAACGTAGATTCCAGATAAACAACTAACATTCCAGGATATTGCATGTTCAGCACATCATTCGCTTTTTCTAATTTATTGTTCAAAACAATTTTGTAATAAAAGAAACGAGAAGATCATAAATAAACAAAAGATGCTTGGTAGATTTGATTCATGTATTTGATTTTCTGTTTTTGCATTAATTAAAAAAATAATATTTTACATCTTTGATTGAATGAGTTTTCACAGATAGGTTTTCCAAGTAAAAAATTAAAAAGATTTCAAATAACCTCTCTGGAGCTTGTAATCCTAAGAAATAACTAAATTCGATAACGCTAACTAACCAGAATCAAAGGTGATTAATTGCAGTAATTCCAAAATGTAAATAGTGCTTGATTGTGATTTTGGAAAATGCAAGGAGTTGGGAAAATAATCTGTGAGAAAAAGAAGAAACCGCAATTATTAACCAAAAATAGTGTATGAGCAAGTGATGGAATTTCAATTAAAAGCATCTTTAGAAGCAGTGGAATTAAAGAGAAGAGAAGAGAAGAGACAGATAATTTAGTAGGATGATGGTAATGCTAATATTGAAGGAGGATGCTTGCGATCGATAATTTTAATCTTAGAAAGAGAGAGAGAATCTGGTGGGATTTACAGTCATGTTTCTTCACAATTTTTGAGATTAATTAACAAAAAGAAGAAGAGAAGGAAGAAGCTCTAGCAAATCTTGCTTTGCAATCGAATAGTGTGGTGAGTTATCGGTAACGAGTTCTTCTTATTTGCGGCACAAGGCAGCAGACATGTCGTAAGATGATGAGACTGTCGCTCATAATCTAGATGAACTAGAGAAACAGCCATTTGGATACAGTAAAATAAAATAATTTCATTTTCTCATTAAAATAAATGCTGAGATTCAAAGCATGCGCGGACATATATTTGATTCTTGGGTGAGGAAATGATTGAAAAATAAGAATTATTTCATATGTTTATGATAAAAGTATCTTGAATTCTTTTCCTTTTTTTGTTAGATTATGAATATGCTAATGTCTCAAAGAACACCAGAACTTGTCCATTCTTCTATTAGGAGAGCGATATATTGAAATACAAGCGAGAACCTCGAAAGATAACTACCGGTAGACCTGATGAAAATCTACCCAATAATCACATAAAAACTAATAAATACACTTGTCTGAATTTCATACCGAAGAATCTCTTTTTGCAATTCTCCAAACTAGCCAATGTCTACTTTCTAGTAAGTTGTTTGATATAGCCTATTCAAAATAGAATACAATTCATACAATGTGTCTGTTAGATCGCTTTTGAATATGACTTTTTATGTATTAGGTTATTGGAATCCTGCAGTCGATACCTTAGATATCCATTTCAAATGCGCTTCCTGTGATTTTCTTACCTCTCGCTGTGATTGTTGCTATTACTGGAGGAAAAGATCTTTTTGAGGACTATAAACGATTAAGGTCTGATAGGACGGAGAATGACTAAAAAATCTAAGTTCTAGATACTAAAGCAAATCAATTTGTGACAATGACTTGGAAGGAGATTAGACCTGGTCATATTGTTAAAGTACTAAAGAATCACTACTTCCCCGCTGATGTTGTCCTCCTTATGACATCTGATCCATAAGGTGAGAAATAATAAAAGTTCATTGTGTATTTTCTGAATTCATTTTATCCAAACAGGATCATGCTACATTGAGACAAAGAATCTAGATGGTGAGACAAACTTAGAAAGTAAATCAGCTGATTCTCGCATAAGAGAAAAATACATCTGTGGCGAAGCATAACTTGGAAAGGAATGTGTAGTAGTCCATTATGAAAGCCCAAATAAATTGATCTATCATTTTGATGGGAAAATAGAAACAAAATAAGGTGAAACCGTGCCTTTAACGTATCAAAATGTAGTTCTGAGGGGATGCTCCTTGAAAAATACAGAATACGCTATTGGAATGGCTGTTTACACTGGACATTAATCGAAAATCATGTATAATTTATACTAAGCTGGTGCTAAGAAGAGCACCCTTGAGACACTAATCAGCAAGCTAATCATACATATATTCTTGCTTTAAGTTCTCGTTTGCTTGATATGTGCAGTTATTTACATTTCATTCTACTCTATTGAGGGCAAATATTTAACGTATCTAAAAATCAATCCGAACGATGATATCTACGAAGATTCGAATGCAATCAACTTCTTCGTGAGACTAGGGAATTGGATACTCATTTTCACGTAAATCAATGCACAACAAATACATTTTGAATAACCACTGATTTAAAATTATTTGATATTCATTTTGGGTTTTTTTGTTGAAATTTGAAACAGGAACTTTGTGCCAATCAGTCTGATCGTAACCTTGGAAACAGTGAAATTCATGCAAGGGTAGTTTATGACAAAGGATAAGAAAATGGGTTCGACATCTGTTCAAGCATCGAATCTTAATGAGCAACTTGGTTAAATCAACTACATTTTCTCAGATAAAACTGGCACTCTAACAAAAAATTTCATGCAATTCAAGCAAATCGCTATTGGAGATGTGCTCTTTGGTGGGAGCATGATCGGTGAGGACGGAGTCACCTAAGAAGCTCTCACTCAAGAAGAAATTGAACTTGAATTCCCGCATGTTGAGAATGTAGATTTCAAAGATAAAAGATTCATGCAAAAGGCGAAAGACCATAAGGATATTGACTATGAAGCCATTAAGTAAATTAGCATTATTGATTATGTAACTAACTCCTATTGATTATCTTTCTCCACACAGGCATATTCTTTTTATGTTGGCTTCATGCCATACTGTGACGGTGACTTTAGATCCTGAAGGCAACACTTTCTACACTTCTACTTCCCCTGATGAGATGGCAATCATAAACTTTGCTAAATTTGCCGGTGTAGAGTACTTACGTCTCGATAAGGTTGGTGGCGATACATTTATAATTCTTCGACAGGATGGGTTTGAGCATTCTCTCTAGCTCTTGAATTTGTTCGAATTCGATTCGAATAGAAAGCGACAATCGATTATCGTTAGAGATGAGTAGAAACGGATATTTTTATTCTGTAAAGGTGCAGATTCAGTTATAACCATGAATCTAAGTGAAAGCACTGATGCTGCTGGGTTAAGAAGCTTAAATGATAAATTAAAATAATTTGGTAGATAAGGGTTAAGAACGCTAATGCTAGCTGAGAAATAAATTGATGAAAAAGTATATCAAGAATGGAACAGTCGATATAAAAAAGCGAGAGTTTTAAGTGATGGTAAAGAACTTGAAATAGAACGACTTCAAGATGAAATGGAAACGGAACTAGTCGTTCTAGGTGCTACAGCAATAGAGGATAAATTACAAGATGATGTGGCAGACACAATCTACGCTTTGAAAGAAGCAGGAATTAAAATGTGGGTTCTTACAGGTGATAAAATCGAGACAGCGATAAATATTGCATATTCTTGTAAGCTCCTAGATGATAGTCTTGAAAAGGCTATTATTGATGTTGAAGAAGAAAATGAAGTTCATTAGTTCTTACAAGATACTCTAGCATCGTTATAAGAAGCGGAAAAAATCTACAGAGAATAGTAGATTCTTAATAAATTAGCATTTGAACCAGAAGCGTTGATCAACCATGCTTTGATTATCTCGGGATTCGCTCTTAATCACATTCAAAAGAGTGAAATCAAATACCTTGTAGGAGAAAAAAAATAGAATTGTTTATTGTTTATTTATTTGATTTTTTGGGTTACTAAATAATGTATTAAGATCATGGAGATTGTGAAATATTGCAAGTGCATCATCTGCTGCAGAGTCTCACCCAAATAAAAGCAAGAAGTTGTCTCCACTGTCAGAGAAATGGTACTTTTGTCCTTATTTTTTTTTGTTTTCTTCCTTTTTTTCTAAAATAATTATTTTTTTGCTTCAGGAAAAGAATTCAATAACGTTAGCAATCGGTGATGGGGCAAACGATGTCAACATGATCACAGCTGCTCATGTGGGGATAGGTATTTAAGGTGTTGAAGGACAGCAAGCTGCAAGAGCGAGTGATTATTCCTTGAATCAATTCAAGGATCTGCGAAGATTGCTGTTTTATCATGGTAGGGAGTGCTACAGAAGAAATTCTGGTGTTGTGTGCTACAATTTCTATAAAAACGTACTTCTTGTGCTGCCTCAGTTCTGGTACTACCTATTATGATTAATGATATTTTTTCTGGTTAATATATCTCTCACAATTTTATCATTTGTTGATAGGTTTGGATGGAGCAACTGGTTTAGTGGATAGACACTGTATAATTCCTTTATCTACTAGCTATTTAACATTTTTTTTGCTTCTGTGCCTATCATGATATTTGCTGTTTGGGATGAGGAATACCCTGATGATATCCTAGTCAAAAATGAAAAGAAAAACTACTACGAACAAGGCATCAAAAGTAATCCTAAAAATAATTCTATTATTTGTGTATTTCATTCTTTTTAATTTTTCTTACGAATTTGTTTGATCTTTGCCATCATAAAATAGACAAGTTATTTAATTCGCGTGAATTTTGGATATGGGTGGCTATTGCGACAGTTTAGTCTGGTGTGATAGTAGTGTGTTCCCTGTTCCCTTTAGAATTGAACTTTGTAACAAGTGAAGGACAAAGCTAATGGTTTTGGGCAACAGGCACGATGGTATTTGGGTTAGTCGTAGTAGTCTCAAATTTGAAGATCTTGATTATGTCAACAGATCATTCTTTAGGTTCTTTGATGATTTTAGCTGGTTCTATGCTTTCTTATCTTATTACCTGGGTGATTGTTTCCAGCATGAATTCAACGGAAATCTACAGGACACTAGGATAGTAAGAATATATTTTGTTTGGATATTTTTTTTGAAATCTGCATTAATTTCTGTCTAATAAGTAATTAATCATTTCAAATTGTTTCAATTCTTGTCTTCTTTGTTTGCATTTTAGAATGTTTTAGACACCTAACTTTCACATTGGAAATATCCTCTGCATCGTCACCACATCATTCTTCGACTGGGCGTTGAGTCTTTACAGAAGTAGATTTTATTTTTGTTTTATTATTTTAATGAGAATATCTTTTTTCATAACTTTTCTTTCACATTTTTAACTAATTCAAAAAAAGAATGGACTTATGATTTCGATGAGAAACACCATAATATCAAGATTAGCTCCAAAACATTCAAAACCAAAGCAAATAGCACTTTCCCGATAAAGATGCGGACATTTAACTCTGAAATCCCAAAGAAATAAACTGGATTTGTGAAAGATGAAACTAAGGCTACATATGCTACTTCTGATATGAAAAAGACATATTACCAAGACACGAACACAGGATATGCATTCAATCAAATAGATAAAAACAAATATAATGAAAAGTAAAAAGAATAGCAAATGTTCTGATCAGACTCTCTTGTGAATATCCTCTTGCACAAGAGATCATTGCTGTTTCCTTATTTCTTATTCTCACCAACAAAAAGTTTAAACAGATATTATAATTTTGCTCAATGTAAATAGAACAGGAATTTCGAGAGTATTCCAAAATAAAACTAAATAACTTGTTTTTAAACATTGTTTTATGTTTCTAGCTGTATTATTTCTAAAAAAATATAGTATTTTCAATCGTTATTTTTATTAACTTGAATTTCTTTCCTTTGACAAGATCTTCGTGGTTACATTTTAATAAATCAAAAAGCCAAAAACAAAATATAGGAACAAGATTAAAAGAGATAGAAAGAGCTAGATTTGACTCAAAATATCCTAATAAGATCTTTATTTGTCTTTTAAAAATACTTCTTGTTTTGGATTCTTCTTTTTGTTTTATTTTGAACATGAAAAAACAGTTTACCAAAATTTCTCTATTTCGATCTACTCAGACTTAAATGCATTATTTTTAAACTATTAACATTCATTTAAAAAGCAGAGTATTGTTAATAATATGATAGGGTTTCTTTTTCATGAGTTTTTAAGAAGAATAATGAGTAAAAATTAAAGTATCCTTTCTGAAAAATGAAGTTTTTAATCGAAACAGCCAAGAAAACCTAATAAGTTAGACCAATCTTTACCCTATAAAAAATCATTCATTCTGCATCAGCAATCAACCATCTGAGCAACTCCAAATCAATCCTACTGAATAACCCCCCAATCTCCTAATTCCTTCAGAAAGAGCAGCAGTTATGCTAACTTTTTGTTATCCTCTAACTGGAAT
>Ga0302271_10005135_pt1 | contig 10093 bp, 4 predicted proteins | sample III_Bog_N1_1_FD_198767 | JGI IMG/M metagenome (GOLD analysis project Ga0302271, IMG submission 198767) | Peat permafrost microbial communities from Stordalen Mire near Abisko, Sweden - III_Bog_N1_1 | ecosystem: Environmental > Terrestrial > Soil > Wetlands > Peat | place: Sweden: Abisko... | reverse complement strand
TCCCTTTTGCTAAAGAACTTGCTCAAAATAAAAATAAACCCCCAAAACAACTCAGTTTTGGAGTTTTGGATTTCTTTTGTTTTGCCTGTTCAAATTCATTTTCAGTTTTATCTCTGGCTCTATCTCTCTTTAGACTGGTTGATTTATTGGGGACTAATCACAGAAATACAATTTATGTGATTCATTCTTACTGTTATTTGATTTGATTTTGAAAGAAAAAAGATAAAAATAAATAAAAATTTACACAAATTAGCTCGAATTTAGAACAATTAATTTTATCTAGTTTAAGTTGTTTAGTAAAATTGTTGATTTAGATGGAAATGTACTCTTGTTTTCTGATTATCTTTCTTTTGATATTTCTCTTTGAAAATCAGCTTCTTAGTCAATTATGTTAATTAGTTTGGTGGATTTTATAATTCCGTATCATCGATGTAATAGCGTTACTATTTCTGCTTATTTAATTTAATTTATTCTCATTAATATCCATATTCACATAATCTCTGTTAGTTCTATCATCGCCGAGTTCTTTCTCAGATTTACGAGCAGTGAAATAATCGCGTTTAGAATGGTTAATTTTTTGGTTTGACAAACGAAAAGCTGATTTGAGATTTGGACTGCTGCAGTTGGTACTATTGCTTATATTTTTCTTCTAAAAAACTGTTGAGTTGCTATTTCTTTAAAATCCAATAATTGTTCGTTTTCTTGGGCTTGTTTCTGTGATAGGCATGAGGATATTCTCAATACTGTTTTTGTAGCAAGACTATCTTAAACGTGGAACAACTGGGTTTGTACATTTGGGCTTTGATTAAGGAGTTGCCTGAAAATAAGGTGATTCTTCGATTTAAGTTTGAGAAGAAGATTTTTAAATTTATCGATGGAAAGTATAGAAATTACACAAGGAACTAAAAGAAGAGTAAATTTGATTTTCAGATTATTTCGGGGAAGCTTTGGAGTGTGATAAAGAAGAAATTTATGTGTTTTTCTTGTTGAATTCACGAGCACTCATTTGAGAGTATATTTGTCGCCGAAGAGGTAATAAAGGGAAGTTATCTCCTGATTGTTTAAACTAATCATGGCTCTTGTGACTGCTTAACACAGGAGTGACAGCATTTCGAGGAGTTATTGATGCTGTCTACTACTTAGAAACGGTTGATTCTGGAGCTTAGACGAAAAACCAGGATGCAACAGAGTGATGTTTCAGAATTATTCTTGGTTTCTTGGATTCAGATTAAACAGGTTAAAATGGTTATTTATAGAAAGGTTCCTATTCTTGATTCACTTAATCAGTTAAAATACTATGAGACAGTCTTCTTGTTTAGGCCATCAACTCTAATGCAATATTTTAAGGTTTAGTACTATAGTGTATCACAGCTGCAGTTTTGTTTATTCTTCTGTTTGATTAAACGAAAATATTGCTATTTTTTTTCTCTCACAAAATTTTGAGACTTAATATGTTTGGGGTTGTCTGTTTCCTCTAAATTTATTTCTTAAACTTTCCAACACAGATTTCTCAGATAAATTTAATTTTTGAGGTCAATAATGCGTTTGAATTTCATACATTTTTACATACATTTAAATCCAATCATATTATCACAAACTCTGAAAACAAATCAATCAATAATTTTCATAACTAATAGTATTATTTACTAAAAATATGAAATAAGTTAAGTCATTTTCAAATAAATAATCAATCTAAAATACTGTTGCTATCAACTTTCATTCAAAGTTGGATTTCATCAAAGAAATTTGTGTTTTTTTTTTTGTAGTTGTATTTTCAGAAACACTGAGTAAAAAAATATTATTATACTTGATTTTATTCTAATCACTTTCCATTTGGAATGATATTCATAGTTTTCTCCATTCTGCTGAGTGTTGAAGGTGGTGGTAACTCCTTAATAACTGAACCATGTTCTTCGCTATCAATAAAAATAGCAAACTAAGAAACTTGATTAATGTCGTTAGCACTGCTAAGAGAGTATTCAAAACGTCCTCGTAGATCAGTGTATCCGTCTCTGAAGAAAGCGACAGAATTGTCTTTGTATTTGGCAAAACATTTCACATATACCTGATTGTTTTTTACAGGAAATTCAACAATTAAACATTTAGAATAATTAATAAAAAACGAAGAAAACAATAAATTTGAATAATTGATTACTTTCTATTGGGGATTATTAGATTCATCTGTTATTTTGACTTGGCCTAGTCTGTCTAGATACTAAACTTTCAGAGAAGAAGAGAAAAAGCTGAGATTCTGAACTCCAGAGTCTGAAACCAGTTAGATAAAAAGGTTCCTTTTCGCTAGATTTGCAGGGATATCTATGGTTTACTTTTCAAGAGTAGAACTTTTTTGTAACTAAAGTTTGATAGATTCATTAGGTTTAACGAATGTATATTCACTACGGTCATGTTGGCCTTGAAGGAACGGCTGGGTTGAGAAAAGAACCTCCAGATCGAACTAATAAAAGTTAATTTCAGCTCTTTCAACGTTTTGATAATGCAAAACAAGCTGACTGCCTTGTATTTCAATTGTTGTTTGCTGCAATTGTTCTGCGTTCTTCAGATTCTAATTGAAATGAGTGAAAAAAATGAATAAATCAAGAAAAAGAGTTAAAAAAAAATAGAAGAATTTACAGTGCTGAGATTGGCATCACTTATGACATCTAAATCCTCAATTTACAATCCATCATACTCTGCTAGTTAGCGACTCAAATTAGCAAACATATTACGCCATGAAACTACTGGATATTCAGTGTATTTCTTGCTTATTTCTCTGGCTAGTTTGAAATGAGGATCACCAGTATAGATATCTAGATATGCTGCGAGATAATCTCTTTGCAGGGAAGCTTCTCCTTCCAAAGCAACCTTAGAGATCCTGTTGAAAATAGTAATTGCGTCATCGATTCGTTCCTGCAGGAGAAGATAGTAGCACAACTACAAATAGTGTCTTCCTGTTGGATGGGATACATGAGCTAAATATTCTAAATACTCCGAGTACGCTATCATGAACTGTACATTCTGAATCTTACTCTTTTGGTTCATGAAGTTGTGCGCTCTTGAAGTCAGTAGTGGATGGTATTCTAAAGGTAGGAAATTATCTACTTTGAGTTTTGAGCCTTAAAACTCATATATTTTTTAGTATTTCTAGAGAAGTCTGTCTTCTCTGTATTTTGAGTTACTTAGCAACTCTAAAATACCTTTTGCATAAGAGTGAAGTAAACTAAACTCCCAAACGTTTGCAATAAACAATCGTTATTCTCTCAGGATATCCAAGAATGAAATGAAAAAGGCCTTTTTTTAACAAAAATAATTAACAAACGATCAAAATGAGATAAAATAACTCTTTCAAACTATTTACTTTATCCGCTTTGAGAATTCTGTAAATCTGTGGTATGCTAAAAACCGAATTATCTTGAAGATTTTGAGTCTGAGCGAACTTAAGAATATCTTCTTTTGAACCATAATTCAGAATATCTGATAGTGTCTCCATCTTTTTTAACTCTGGGGTAGATTTAACCACAAAGGATGGTATTTCAGCAGCTTATGCAATTATTTTTCGATTCCGTGAAGCATTACTTCGATATATATTGAACACGCCAGGTTTAGGGAAATAAAAATAAAACTCCATTGCGTTAACTGTCTAGTAACTGTTGATATTTACTTCGATGCTTTTAATGTACTCAAAGGAATTCACTGGAATTGATCCAGAAGGTATTTCAGCTAATATTTGTAGATTTAAATTCGCTATGGACATATTTGTGATGATCACTTTTGTCCCATATATTTTATTGATCACAAATTCTTCTACTTCTTTCTCGATTTACACTGTTTGATCATCTTTCATTGTCGTAAATTTATCAAAAGGATCAAAGAATGTCTAGATAATACTCAGATTCGCCTTGAAAAAAAAAAATTTAAAGGATGAAAAATGAATAAAATACTCTAATAATATATGTTTACTTTGGAGATCTCAGTAGTTTTGACAAGCTCCTTTTAGAAAAAAAGAATATTGTTTTTGGCAGATATTTATATCTTTCTTCCAGACAAGCTCATGATATCATAATTATCTCTGGTTTCAAATGATAAGCCCATAACAGCAAGAACAGCAATTACTTCCACATGATTGTTAAAGGCAAATATGCAATTTTCACTCAGAAAATTATCTAAATTACCATTTTCAAAGGCATATTTTGATAGATCAACCCAAAACTAATTGATCGCTATTAATTCTGAATAATTCTTGATATTTTTGTCTCCATAATAGTTTCTTTCAACATATTCAACTGTTTTTTCAAGCTTCTTATAGCCTTCTTGATACTGCTTGCGTTAATCCATTAAGAGCTCATCTATTAGTAGCATTTCTTCAGTCCCTGAAAATCTCGAAGCATCCCTGTCAGGCGCATATCTTTGTGATCTTTTTCTTAAATTCATTTTCTCGATGATTTCATCATCGTATTCTTCAAATGAAGTAGGAATGATTATTTCTTCGACAGCATCCTTTGCAGATGACTATATTATTGTCAAGAAAAGTTTCTTTTTAAGATCATTATTTTTTGGTTAAATTTTGAAATTATTTTCAATAGATGTCACAACTTTTTCAGCTAATTTCTTCTAATTGTTTCTCACTAATGACAAAATTAGTAAGGATTTTTCAAGGACATTGAGTTCTGCAACTCGTTCTGAACTGGAGAAAGCTATGATTTCCTGGATTTCATTAAGGAGAAAGAAATCAATAAATTATTTATCCAGCTTATTTTGTATGAAAGGAGCAACAACGGATTTGAAAAATGCTGCATCTTTAAAGTAAATGAACAGATTAAGCTCGTGACTTGCAAACTCGTTGTAATTCTCAAGCTTCTATTTATCTGTTAAGCTCTGCCATTCTTTCAAGAAAGACCAAATCTTATAGCTCTTCCCTAAATATTCATCTGTGCTTCTCCCAGTTTTCATTAAAGCTTTTTAAATATCATACAACTCAGATAAGCTCCCTATAATGGCTGTTTAGCTGTCAGCTGAAATCACAAGTTCCTTGCTTTTGAGAAGTTTTCCACTGCTAAGATTCTCAATATAGAGCTTGATCAAAAAATAATAATTATTACAATTTCCAAATTCATTTTTAAGCTTGAATAAATTCTTACTTCATTTGGTTTCATAGATGACTAATGTCTTAAATCTTGAGTAGCTGTTTCCTATTAATTACTCGAGAATGTATCTGAAATAGCGAGATTATCGCTTGTTACAATAACTTAAAAAGAAGCATAATGATTCCATTCAAAGCCCTGGATGATTGCTAAACCATCTTCGTTAACTAAATGATTAGACGATAAGAAAGAAGGGTAACTTAGAAAATTCAAGAACGAATCTATCTATCCCTTAAACTACCAGAGACTGTCCTTAAACCCAAAAGTATTCATTTTCATCGCATCAAAGAATTAATTCCCACTCATATAGCTAGATGTTTATGCATACCCTGTTCCTGAATCAAGTCTTTCTTTTTCAAAACTCGTATCTTAATTTACAGTTCGTTTAAGAAGTACGCATGGTTTTTCTAATGTATTCCCAACACGTTTTTATTCCGTTTTACGTTATTGAACATAACTTATTTCGTCACTGATTTTCTTGTTGCTAAAGAAACTTGCTGCAGAGGATTTCAGCTCAACTTATTCAAGATTTAGATTTATACGATTGTTTCGAAGACTTTGTATGAATTGTTCTTATTCTGGTGACAAGAAATTAAAACCAATGAGATGAACTCTTAGCTTGGTTCTTTCAGCTTAAGAGAGATTCTAAGGGAGGTTAAGTTTGACTACAACAGATGCTGTGGTGTCGTTTTGTGGAACAATTCGTGCTTCTTTAATACTGATAAATTTTCCTTTCTCTCTTTTTGCAGGAACAAAGACATTCTTGGCAATAAGATAAGATTCATTTTCAGCCCAATATTGTCCTTTGTAAACTCTAATCTTGATGGTTTAGAGACCTTCAAGTAACTTGAAAACATACGTTCCCTCTTTTAGATTGGTGATCTAGATGAAATTGCCTTATTATCTCAATCTATCAAACAAATCTTCATATACAAATTCCTATCCATCAGTGATGTCAACAGAATAAAACACAATTTATTCTCTTGACAAAGAAACCTCTTCAGCAAGAGGGATCTCTATTATCTCATCTTCTCGAATGACTATCTCATCTGGCAGATCAATCTTGTTGTTTTACAGAATATTCCAAGTTTAATCGATTCTTGGAAAGCCTTTAAATTAGTTAACTTTAGCGAATATAAACATTACATTATTTAGTTTTCCAAGAATTATTCTGCCAGTTTTATCAGTCTACAGAGTAATTTAGAATATCTTGGAGATCTTTTTTTGGGTGAATTCAAATTCTACTTGGATTCCTTCGATCGGTAGACCAGTTTTATCTAATACAAAAACTACATATCCAAGAGAAGGATTCGATTTAAGATACAATCCGAAGATTTGATTTGCTGGTTATTCATGAAGATGAACGGACAGTACTTCCTAGTGAAGAAGATTTTAGGTAGTTCCATCCATTTTGTGAATGACACCTGAACATTCAATTTCTATTGATTTAGCTATGCTTTAGATTGGTATTTCTAACTCAATATTGTTCTATGAATCGAATCTAATGTCTCTGAATTCAATGATTGTTGGTATGTCTTGATGGTTTTTGACAGTAACTTTGATTACTTGATCTTGGATGAGTGTCATCGTTGAAGCAACTCCATTTAAGCTTAAGGAGGTGTGAACGAGAACTTTAGCTTTGCTGCCTTGTAAGAACGATTCTTGATTGTAAATATAAGTACCTTTAAACTCGTATTCTTCAGTGGATAAAGTTATTTCTGAGATTTCAGCAAATCCGTCATGCACAGTGATGATTTAGAAGCTTTGTTTCGTTTTTTAGTAAGGAATCATGATTTATCCATTTTCATTGGCATTGTAAAATTAATCTTAAAGCCATATGCCAGTTTTAATGTTTGCAGAAGGCTTGCAGATATTTTGATTCTCATCGACAATAAGAATTAAGTGACCTGCAATAGTTGGTGTTTTCACAGTAGTAAGATATCCTATTAATACAGTTCAAAAAGTAACCAAATTATTATTTATTGCTTAATTTAATGAATATTTTAGCAAATTATCGATCTTTGTTACCTTTCTTAAACACTGCTCTAGATGAAATTGAATCGCCTGAAAATTCTGCAACGAAAAAACCTCTTTTGGTATTTTAAATCAAATCAAGTTAGAATTTCCTACGAACGACTTGATATGCTGGGTCTTTAAAATTGAATGCTTTGCTATGAATGGGAACTAAGCCATCAAGGTTAATTTAGTCATTAAAGTCTGCTTTTTTAGCTAAATAATAATTTTCTGTTTTGATTTCGAAGATGTTGAGTATGAGATTCTAAATATTTTTGGTTTCAACTTGTAATTTAACTTCTTCTTGGTCTTTAACATATCTCTAATTATTCTCCAGAATAGTAATACTTCTCATATCGATGAGTTGATCTAGCTCATTTTTAGTCATTTTAGTTGTAGCTTTGCTAATGAATTGTTATTACCCGCTGAGAATCTTCGATTTTAAGAATATTTTATCCAGATAATCAATGTTAAAGTAGTTATCAAAAGGACGAATTGAATCTGCTGTTCTAAATAACTCGAACAAATATTTTTCGATTATTTTCACTTCTTGGTCAGTGCTCTCGAAATGAAACAAGTCACCCCAATTGTAGTTTCTCCATCTGAACTCGCCATCACGTGACAATTTAGATCTCATTTATTCCTTGAATGTCCTTCAAACAGCGAAAATAGCAATCACATTATCTCAATTATTTAGTCTCATAAAACTTTCAAACTGAAATATTAGAGAAAGTTAACAAAATTTACTGAATAACCTAGGGAGGATTGTCAAGAAAACGAATCAAGAAATCCTAATCGTAAATTTCAAGTTCTAGATTTATCAGAGCTAATTCTTGGAGAAGGATACTAGCAACGAAATTGAATTTGTTGGGCAGATTATTCTTACACCAATCATAGACCTTCTAATATGCCTTCTTCTTATTCAATTTCACTTCTGCAGTGAGCACAGAGAGATTCTTTCCCTTGAACTGCTAGAGATCCTAACAGATATTTGAAAATAAATTAAAATTATGTTTGAACTGTTTAGATTATGATTTGTTTTACTTTGTAGAAAAGCTTTTTCATGATTGCTAGCTGGAATTCAAATGTCGTAAAAATCTCTTATTTCATCAGTAAGCCAAGCTAATTAAGCTAAGATAAGCTAAACCTATCAAGTACTTATGGCTAATAGTATATTATTGATGTGTCTCTCTGGAACAGAGCTTTATAGATTGTTGGAGCATCTTTAACTTGATGGAGGCAAGGAGTTGTGAAGAGGAATGCTTTTAGTATTTTCGAGTAATCTGGGGAAGATGCTGCATCTGAAAGGAGTCTCGATGTGTTGATTTAGCAAAGATACTGAGGAGGAATTAATGAAAAATCATAGTAGTTTGTGCATGAAAAATCTAATGGATTCTCGAAATTTGCAAGGTTATTATCAAACACAGTATTCAATGACTGTCGTTGATTGTTGTCTGCAGATGAATTAGTTTCTTAGTTCTGTGAAGAAGATTAGGAAATTGCATTAAAATCGATAGTTGAGAAGTAATGTCGTATGTCTCTAAGTGCTTTTTGATGTTTTTCAGATGAGGTATCAGAAGAAGAAGAATCAAGATCTTTTAAAATGCGCAAGAAGTCTAGTCTATGAAGTGCATAACCTTCATGCTATCCAGAGGAGTCTTAGTCGTAGAGCTTAGAAAGTGCAGTCATGGCATCTTTAGATAGGAATTATTAAGTTTGAAGTTCATTGAGCACTTTAAAGTACATGGCCTCATAGGAATCAGGAATGAGCGTGTTAATGAAATCAATCTTGGAATCTGCTAAGACATACTTTTCATAGATTATTTCATTTGATATTGAGAGAGCACTGCTAACAGTCAGCAGAAGTATTAGTGTCGACTTCATAGAATAATGCAATTCCATAAAGACAGTTTTCAAACAGCTTAGATATTTATTGAATTCCTTTAATGATCCAAATTGTTTATCTAAAGTATTTTAATATTAATTATTTATATATTATGGGTTCAACTGTGGGATGCCATTATGAAAAAATTTTTGATAATGAAGAGAAATAAATAGTAAGAAGAAGGTAATTAACGTAAGGAGCACACGTGGGAAATCTAGTAACCTAATATCTTTCAACTTTATTAATTATTTATAAATTAGGGGTGCATTGTATTATACTAAGTATGTTTGGACACGTGGCAAGTTGGGAATATAATTGCTTTACTCTTAACTGATCTAAATATTCCGGACTTTATGTGCATTAAAATGCTATTTGCATAAAGCAGCACGTATACATACTTTTCATTTTTGCTGATGCCAAATTATATTGAAGTAATACAGTAAGAATCATCAACAAAAGAGGAATGACAGAGAAGTTATTAAAGGTCTCTAAAAATAAAGTAAGATTTGATAAACCGAAGTAATGCGATTAATAAAAGAAAGTTTGGAAGAATAGTCAATTCTGTTAAAAATTAAAATGATCGACTATTTCAATAAACCATATTTACAGCCTTTTTCTGTTATGTTTTAAATAAAAGATTATTTGAAATATGCAACATAGATTCCCTTTGTTTTCACACGTATTTCACTTTAGTAGATACTTTTAGAATAAGCAAAAATTCAATTGAGAATAAGGATGTTACAAATCCTTTTTATCTTGGTAGCATCTGCATGCAATCTGTTAATACTTTAACTTGATTTCAATTAAAGAATAGAATCGGATATTTGTTAAGGAAAAAAATTAAAAAATATTGATAATAATCATAATACATAGTAGTTGGAAGAAGCAATAGCATTGAGAAGAAAAATTCATTTAATTGAAAGAACTGCTAAAGGTAAGCGAATACACTGTTTATTTATTTTGTTTTGTTTTTTCTCTCTAAACAAATCAAATTTAAATTTGAGTGGGGAAGAAAGCGAGTGAGCAAGCGAGGTAGCGCGTTTAAATCTTTACAAAA
>Ga0302271_10005134_pt1 | contig 10094 bp, 9 predicted proteins | sample III_Bog_N1_1_FD_198767 | JGI IMG/M metagenome (GOLD analysis project Ga0302271, IMG submission 198767) | Peat permafrost microbial communities from Stordalen Mire near Abisko, Sweden - III_Bog_N1_1 | ecosystem: Environmental > Terrestrial > Soil > Wetlands > Peat | place: Sweden: Abisko... | reverse complement strand
ATTGATCTGTTTGATTTTCGGAAGAGAAAACTGAAACATTACATTTTGAATTCCAAGGAAATAACTAAGAGAAATCTGTCTAAAGCTGACTTGAAAGTCGACATTTTCGACTCTTCTTCCTCTTGCGCACTTTTCTTGTCCCTTCATTCGTATCGTATTTCAAGGGTTTCTGACTCAGCTGGAGTGTTCTTGAATGTGCAGCAGCCTCAAGATCTTCTAGGAAAACCCTTCGAGGAGCTACTGCCCGAATTTTAAGTCGCTTCGTTTAGACAGGCTATGAAGAGTGTTCTCGATGAAGGAAATATGGATTTGATTTAAATCGGGGAGTTTTTCATGTACATCAGTGCCACGAATGATGTGATAAGTCCAGTTTACTTTCGAGCGAAAGTTGATATTATTGGGAAAAAAGGTGAATTCGGACTGTCTGTGCTGCTCACGAAGTGCCCTTCTTTAAGGAGAAGCATAATAGCTGATTAAAATTTCTTGTTTGTGTCAAGCACTTCCAGCTCCCAGCGCTTGTTTCTGAGGAGTTTTCCTTAGAACAATATCTTGAAACTGCTCAAGAAGAATACTTAAAAAAGTACACTCACATTTGATAATTTCAGGGAATTTTTTTTGAGTTTATTTTTATTTTTTGCAGCTCGCTAAGTCGATTCAGGTTTGATGAAAACAGCGAATTTACGGAACTTCATCCCCTTGCTTTACTGTTTAGATGACTCCTCTCTAGTGGATATTAATAGCTTTGATGGATACAACGAACTCCAAGGATGTAAGGACTAACGCATTATGAAGTATGAAGTCCATACGTCTCTTCTGGTGTTACCAACAAGAAACGAAGAGCTTAGGCTACTCAACAGAAGAATAGCTGATAATCCAGTTGAGATATGCGCCTTGCTTTGCGAGTTTCCATAGTTTAAATTTGAATATTTTGAGATTAAGTTTTCAGTTTTTTAGACTACTATTTACTAGAATCAGCCAGGTAGAATCATTGATATTACATCTCAAAGACGACTTGTTAAGGCGCAGGAAGTCAACGAACTAACACAGACAATTAAATTAGCACTGTAGATTAGATTTGGGATCCCTATGGATCTACCTCCACTTTTCGCTGCAAATACATTGATCAAAGAAAGAAAATAATCACTTTAATTGAGTTAAAATGCAAATTCCGCAAAAACCAACATTAAAGCTAGCTTTAAAGATATCTAGAACTACTTATTGAATAATTCCAGCAGGCAGCAAATGCTTGAGGAAAACCACGAAAATGACAATTAATCGTTTAAAAGCTTAAATTATTAAGAGTAGCTGATAAAGTAAATGTGTAACCCAAAAGGTAAGCCAGCTATTAACAATGAAGAAAAGAAGCTAATAACAGCTTAAAGTCTGGATAAAATCGAGAACGAAAAACATAGATCATTTTCTAGGCTCAGATTATAAAAAATAGATAATTCAAATAATTATTTTAATTCTGAAGAGTAGAGTGGATACTCTCCGACTAAGATGGCGGTCATCAGAAATGAATAGTAGCAGTAATAATAAGACATGCTTTCCCATTAATTGAGTGGTATCCTATCTTATGATGTGGATACAACGCCGAGGATGATTGCTTAGATTAGTTCTCCATTAAATCATTCTAAAGTTGCTTCTGGCTTAAATTCTGAGAGAGAACCACTTGCTCAAAAGTTTCAATTGTAAATGAAATCTATAAAAATAAATATTACCTTCGATAATTCACCCAATTCTTAATAGATTAAAAGCAAATTTGTGAAAATTTCAAATCTTTTTCAAGTAATTATCTATTGAATTAAATTAAAGTGAGGCAATTGAAGAATTAGAAGCACCTGAGCATGAAAATCCAGAAAAAGTAGGAGCCTTCTTAGTCCAGTAAATACCATTAGGGAAGGGAATTTCTGCTGAAAGCAACACTTTCTGTGAGTCTCCAACAGCTCTCTCATACCATTAAACAAAATTGATCAGCTAAAATCAGTTGTAAATTGCGAATGAATAAAAAGATAGCTCCTTATTAATGAACGAAAGCCATGATAGATACTACTTTTACGATCAAGAAAGTCTAGATACAAAAAATAGCCCAATAAAGGTTGATCCAGAGAAGTTCTAAATCATGATGAAACAAGTTAGCAACTAAAATATCCTCAGAAATGACAGCTTCAAAGAGGAAATCAATGATAAATCCATTCAGATCCAAGCAGTAGAAGATTAATAGTCCGTCCATAGTGCTGAAAGCTAACTGTTCTCACAACGTTAGAGTCTTGTGAGTATTATTGTTTCAAAGAGAGAGCCATCGGAGATTAAAATATCTAAAATGCTTGGATTTGGGGCTTTTCTGACGATCATCTGCTTCACAACCATATTATTCATCTACAATAAAGAAAATTTCGACCTCCTCAAGGTGAATTACTCTAACCTTCTTATTGGTAAGCGAAATTATACAGGATAAAGCAATATAAATCAGTTATTCTTCTTAAAAGTCTGAATCTTTTAATAGGTTTTTATTTCAAGTCTTTTGTTGTAATAAATTCAGGAACAAAGCTCACAGATTAGAATTTTTGATGATTACTGTATGTAAGTTTAAAATGAAGAAGGCTGATAACAAACAGGGAAATGCTGAATTTTGATATATACTTTCATTTTTGCTGCCTTTTGAAACTATCATTATTCCCATCAGTTCACAATGAAGTGCTGCATCAGAAAGTGAAGATAGCTAAAAATCAAAATTTTTGTATAAAAATTTTTCTTGTTTTGTAGAAAACTGTTTTACAAGATTTGGAACTTCGATAAAAATGCAATCACTTTTTTTAAAGTTTGTTGTTATGAGAAACAAAAATTCTGAAATATTCCAACAAATTTCTTGGATATTGAGACAATAAATTCTGTCATGAACTTATCTTTTTTGTTAGTGCTCGTATTATGGTTATTAAAAAATGAAAGTAGTTTTAAGTGATAATTATTTTTATATTAATTGAAAAATGTCAAGATTGTTAAATTTGATCACTAAAAAAACAAAATGGGATCAAAGTTGGATAGGGATATCACATCCAGTCGATAGTAATTAATTGTATATACTTGCAACAATAATACTTTAGATTGTGATTATTGGTTGGCATAGATAAGGTTCTTTGAGGAGATCATCAATGGGTATAGTGAGTATCTCTACAATAAAAAATTTATCTTCAAATTACTTTTTTATTATTAAAAAATATCAGTTCTAAGGATAAATACACAATAAAATGACTATTTAGCTCATTCTTTTCAATAATCTTTTCCGTTCAACAAGTAATGTAAGTAACTCTTAATATACAGCCTATTTTCTTTTTTCCTCACTCTTTTTTCTTGAGCGTTGATTTTTGTTTATTCAAGTATGACATCGCATAGGGATTCTCCAGCAGATTCTCAATAGGCATTAAGCTTAGCATGAATGTTGTTTCAGCAATATTTTTCGTCATGTGAGATAAAAATCGACTCCAAGCGAAGATAAAAATCAATGTCACTGCTACTAAACTGTAACCGAATAATATCTATTCGATTTTCATCAGATAATAGAAGTAATCTTAGCTCTGCTGGACGAGAAAATCGATCATCGAATCTAAGATAACTCTAGTGTAATAGTAGATCAAATCGAATTCTTTAAAATTATTATCGATATCCCAGGTTTTTAGTGATAAGAAATATTAACTTTATTATCCTCGATTGGCTATATAGTTAGTCACAATCACGTAAATCTTACTGTAGATGTTCCTAAAAGCCACTGCCAGTCCTTTGGAAAGCACGCCATTACTGATTGTCGAGCAAAGGGTAGGATCTACCAAGGGAGTCTTAGCTGCAAACGGTGCGGCGTATGAAGAATGAATCATCGGGCAAGCATCACTCTCGATGATATCGAGGAAATATGTGAAGTACTTATCCATGTGGAATCTGGTTTTAACAAAGTTTTAGGAAAACTGCTACCATTTTATCGATCTGGCTTCGTTATCAGCGAAGTATTCTCCAGTGAACTAAAAAAGGATGAAATCAATACTTGAATCTCCATATTTATATGCGTATGTGTTAGACAATAAATAGATCCCACTGTATTCCATGCAGAGGAGACCCTTTGTGATGGAGACAAAGGATAATTCATCGATGTGGTATTTGAACATCTCAAAGAAGTCTTTTGTAAGGACATAATTCAGCAGAGGATATAAGGAAATGATGCAAAAAACGAGGAGAGTAATGGTTGCAATGAATAGGGAGAACTTTGGGAGTTATCTTGTTTAGGAGATTTGTTTCTTTTTTATTTTGTTGGCGGTGTCTCTCTTGGTATTCGAATTGCTTCGAATGTTTCTGTCTGAAAAGCTGATTTTTTTAGCTTGTTTTTATTGTTTGGAGAGCTGAAACTACCATTAATTCAATGGATTCTATTATCCCTACAGATTTGCATTACTGCTGCTATTGCTATTTGCTTACAATATCTTAAGTTGCGCAGATTCTTTGTATTTGATTATCAGTGAAGTGAGCAACTCTGGGCTGAAGGTAACAAGTAAGTTAAGGATTTCTTGTCGCTTGTTTTGAATGATGTAGTGCACTGGGAATATGATCAGCACCGTAATAAAGGTAATTACCTCGATGATGATGGCACTCATCAGTAGCAGCGATCGAGTTTCTTCGAGTTTTTACTCGACTTGATGGACAGATATTGTCTGAAGACCTTTCCCTGTGGAGATGAAGGCATCGTAGTTAGCATACACATAACGCCTTAGTGTACATTTCACTTTTTATCAAATAATTGTAGAGATTCGATTGGTAAGTCAAAATTGATTCCCTAGGCAATAAAAAAGAGCAAAAAAAACAAAGAAAAGTTAGATTTTGTTTGCACATTTTTCTTTTCCTCCCAAAGGGTTAAGCACAACTTAATCTTATTACAATCTGGTGAAGTTATATGGTGTTAACATGAGCAGATTAGCAATATTTGAGATGTTAATTGTAGTGATGTTCTTAAGCATGAAATCTTCAAATCCATATTGCATTTATTCTTATTCAAGTAAATTCACTGCATTTTTCATTCCCACAAGATTCACTAGCGCCTCAGCTTGGTAGCTCATCTGTAAGGCTGTGCTGAACGTGGATATGAAATAATGGTAGCTTTTATCAACAGCTATGAGGGTTTATATTTCTTTTATTCGAAGTATCTGCCCAAATTTCTCAATTAGATTTGGTCCTATCTAGAGATTTTCATAGTTGATCCACTGGATATCGAAGTTCGCTTTGACTTGAATGAATAACACAAAGGTTGTTGTGATGATGATGCAATATGCGAATACGCCGATGTATTTGGAAAAGACAATTTCTGGTGGTTCTTTTTTAGAAGTTATGACATTGCAGAGACTTTGTTTTTAAGAGAAGAGTTAACTGGAAGTTGAACGTATGGATTAGGAATCTTCATGGATAATGTTAGCTTGCTTGTGGATGACTTCTTTGAAACTGTTATTGTCGTTGTCTTCATCTTCGTGGTTTTAAGGATCTTGTCTAAAGAATTATTCTCTGCCTTTTTATGCATCTAAGCTCTCATCAGAGTGAAGGCTATAAAAATGAAGGGTGTTCTTCATATTTTAATGGGTTATTTGAGATCGCAATTAGCTAGAGTATTATGCTTCAATTAGCACATTATTGTTATCTTTTTGTTGGATAATAAGTGGTGGAGAATCTTATTATTGCTATAAGGGCTAAGTTGTAACAGCGTCTTCAATTGAATTATATTAAATTTCTGGCAGATGCTACTGATCCTACTACAGGATCTACTGGAGGTTCGTAGCTAGTTTGCTGTTGTTTTTTTGTTTTGCAGAGAAATCGAGCAAATCGCTAGGGAAAAAACAAAACATAAAAATTTTGAATTCCAGAATGATTTACAAAAAATAATGAAAAATGTACAAATTATTCTTTATTGACTGGCAAGTCTGCATTTGCTATTGTGTCCTATGCTCAGGAGCTTAACTTTGAACTGAAAAAGGACACATCGTTAAGATATTATTATTGGCTGCCTTGTTGTTAGTGTTGTCTTTGGCAGTGGAAAGTAGCTAATGATTGGATGTCTCGTTTACAGAGCGCTAGGATGTCAGTGGCTCGTAAATCTACCTGGAGCTCAGTTACTTGAGATGGCAGTATTCCTATGAAAGTTGTTTTTATTCATCTTCTTAGTCCTTAGATACATGGGCTCTGACTTTTAAGCTGCTTCCAAAAAGAAATCCCCCTGTAGATGTTTCATCGAGAGTACTGTTTTTGAATTTGTTGCTAAAGAGATTATAATTATGATCAGAGTTTATATTTGTTTGGAGTTCATCTCCCATAAGGCCATCTGAATCAAATTCTTCCTTGAGTTCTCGTCCCTAAGAGATTAATAATAAAATTAATAGATAAAAATTGATTTCTCTTTTTTATTTTATTATTTTATTAAATAGATGTTTGAGATAATTACACTAATGATATTTAAGCTAAGACTTTTCTTATCTTGTGATGTCTGGAAGGCAACTGTTTCTTCGCTGTTTACACAGTTAGTTTCATTTGGGTTATTTGTCTTTTTCGCATAGAGATTCTAGAAAAACTTATCTGAGTTCATTGAGTTATTCGGGAACATTTATGGTAATTAAAACGGTTATCCGAAATAGTACTCCAAAGCAACTTTCAGCTCCAAAACAAGTTAATTGATCTCATGCATATGCTATAGATGTTTTTGTGAGATTTTCTCAATCACTCTAGCTTCTTTTTCCACAAAAATCTCTGAGTTCTGATTCACTTTTTTACTTGCAAATATTGAAAATGTTATCTCATAAAATTCTAATTTTAACTGTGGATATCTCCTGAACAGACCCTCTAAGTCATATGCACTGCCATCAATCACAGATTGGTTTAAGAGATGTAAGTTATCTCGTCGTGTTGGAAGCACTAGAATCGAGTGATAATTCTTGAATTTTGGAGTTCTTTAATCTTTAAACCCAAATTTTTCATTATATCCTGAAAGATCATTGAAAATTGGATGATTAGCATTCTCACCCAGACAGTAAAGAAGGGGGATAAAGTTTTTAATGTTTAGATCCTTTATCAGATCCTACTGAAGGGGTTCTACAAAGAAACAAAATAATAAATATGCTTATTTTTGTTGGTAGATTAAATAACTTTTTACCTTTTTGAGAAGCTCTCGGTGAGGAATAATTTACCTAGATGAAATGAAATAACAAACGATAAATCCCGGCTGTGCAAGATATGACATTAAACTACCAATCTGCTATTAAACTCAATCTTCTCTAGGCGCATGGTCCTATGATCATAGAAAGACCTAATTCCCCACCTGAAGCGATGACATCAACTTTCGAGCGGAGATACACTGGGAAAATAAAATTCTTGTTCTTTTAGTCCTTGAAGTACGTGAAATACTCTCCAATTTTGATGACATCCATGTTGCCTTCATCGAGGAGACTCTCAATGTATTTGCTGAAGTTATAAACCAGGAAATCAGGGAGGAGATCAGTAAAAGATTTGCCAATTAGCTCTGAGGAAGATTTCGCTGATTTGCCAAATATAATTGATGCAACCGTCATATCCGAGGCATGGGTGATCCTATGGGAATGGAGGGATAAGAAGATAGTAGAAGAAGCTGAATTGAAGAGGTCGATTTTGAAATCAGGAAGTTTGAGATTTCGTTTAGTGATTTCCTAAGATTTCTTGACAAACGAGGAGAGGTTTCTTTTCCTGAAATCAAAGAGATCAATGTAGATCTCCGCGATATTTCTGATTCGCGCATGCGTGGGGTTTAGATCAAACAATTCCAGGATTTTCTATTCCGCTGTAAATTATGAAGCTAAACAGATTTTACTTTATTTTAAGAGATCACTGAGATCGATGTAATCAGTACAGAGAAACTCAAAGAAGTGCTGTTTGTGAAGAATTGCATCTTTGAGGGAAACTTTGAACTCAGCGAGGAGTTCATCGAAAATGAAGACAGCGGAGATTGCAAACCTCTGATTTTGAAAAGGACATTATTGTATGAATTGGGCAAATTCTTCTTAGATATTATCGATGATTTGTTGGAGTATCGCTTGGGTTAGAAGAGACTTAGTTTTTTGCATGTGTTCCTTCAAACGGATGATCTGTTTAAACGGTTTCACAGGAGTTTAAGCTACTTAGAGTAGAAAATATGCTTACATGCACATGACTGCAAGTTACTGTTTATCGTTTTTTTTATAGGATAATGCTTGTAATTAGTCTAAAGTAGATCCAATGTATTGCACGAAAAACGATCTTCGATGGTCTTTTCCAATGATTTCACTTACTTTTCTCTGCACTTCCCCATCAAAATCCTTGAATTGTAAAGAGGATTGTTGATAGTGTGCTGATTCTGTTTGTTAGGTAGTTTATTTTGAAGTTTTGGTTGATTTGGAGTACTTAAATGGAAATTATGTGCTTTTCTTCATATCTTTACTCATTTATTAGCTCAATTAAGATTTAAGCTAATCCTTTTAGGGGTGTTAAACGTCTGTAATCGAAAGTTTATCTCTGAAACGATTGCAAAAGCAAGATGATTGAGTTGAATTATTTCTATTTAAGATTTCGCTGGACCTCGAGAACTAATCCAAGCCTTTAGGAATATTCTATGATTGTAATAAATTCTACTTGCAAGTTAACAAGTGATTAGCAAATACTGTCTCAAACATGATTCCTTAGCCTTATTTCATGTACTCTTCTATTGGCAAGGAGAACAAGTTTAGATGTTTTTGTATGTATCTATGCAATTTTAAGATACTAATATTAGTAATATCTTATAACTGATTTAGAAGAGGAACATAAATGCTAGTAATTAAATGAAAACTCTTTGGATTTTCAAGTTATTAAATGGAAGCTCTTTTAAGAGAAAGATCACTCTTAAAAGGGTATTTATCATATGATAAGCCTACTGAATTGTGAGGGATTTGGATAGCAAAAAGCAGCAGCTTAGAGTGTCGCAGAAAAGTGAAAAAATACAGAAACGGTGAGTTTATTGGGAAAGATGATCTTTGATAATCAGAGAGTAATCAAGTTCATGAAGTTGGATGAAGAACCCTATGAGCAAGGAGGTGACAATCGTGAAGCAAGACAAAAGAATGTCCAAAGTGCTACGTAGACTTGAAGATTCCGTTGAGAACCCGATTCGCAAGGATACTTCACAGAAGGGTATGAACAGCAGAGGAACGTAAACTTACAAGATAATTGAGATTAAGAAATCGAATTTCAAAGAAAGTTTCTGATTTCTACTGGATTTTGTAGATTACTATTAAAAGAAGTAGCGTGAGCGTGTTTAAGTCAGATAAATTGAAGATCTTTAGAAGACTAAATAATACCCCAAGCGAAGGAGCATGTAAAGCAGAATCAAGCAGTTGCAAATAGCTGCACCGAAGAGGAATTCAACTTAGGCATAAAATGCTTTTTGGGATGATTTGAAGTAGCCGTCAGTGGATAGTTCACCATAGCCTGGAAATAGTTTAAAGTAATATAAATACTGAGAAGAGACTCTAATTGAATCTCTGTTGTTGTAGGAGTTTTTGGTTAGTTGATCGATCATCTGAGGGGTTAGAAGTAAACTTAGTAGCTGCATTGAATAAATGATGAGGAGAAGAAAAGAAAGGAAGAATCCTCTGTGGAAGGTTTTACATATGAAGTGAGCTTAGCTGATGTAGAAAAATTGAAGTTCAGAGAAAATTGATTTAAAAGACAAGGAGAGGTCTGACTTGTTTGGAGTGTTTTGTGGAGCAGTTGGTTTGAGTTTTCCAGAAATCCTAAGTGATGAGCTGCTTTGTTTCTTCTTCTTGGGTGTATTAAGGTAGTTGATGGCTGTCTAGTACCCTGGAAGAGAGATACTGAGTTGAACTTTTAATTGTTGTTGTTACTGAATCCTGTGGAAGTATTCTGCCTGGTGGGGGATTGAATAATAATTTTTTATCTAGAAAGTTATTTTTTGGAAAGGAGAAGAAATTGGCTTAGTTGACGTACTGTGTTTCGTTATACTAGAGGTATTGAGGCACAGGAAGCTACGGTTAATCTAATCTCACTTTTCGATTTTGATGTGAGGT
>Ga0302271_10005131_pt1 | contig 10095 bp, 7 predicted proteins | sample III_Bog_N1_1_FD_198767 | JGI IMG/M metagenome (GOLD analysis project Ga0302271, IMG submission 198767) | Peat permafrost microbial communities from Stordalen Mire near Abisko, Sweden - III_Bog_N1_1 | ecosystem: Environmental > Terrestrial > Soil > Wetlands > Peat | place: Sweden: Abisko... | reverse complement strand
GGTAAAATCAGAAATTAATTTCCTTTTTCTGATTAGTTAAACTCGAAAGCACCCCTGAAAAAAGATAACTAGATCGATCCCTACAGCAATCTCAGAACATATCCAAGATTTCAAATCTAATAAAAATCTAAAAAAAAACAATTTAATAATAATAATAAAATGATAAAATATTCATTTAAGTTTGGGTATTTATTTTTTATGATGAACTTAAAATTTGGAACAAAATACTTAAAGATACAATTCCAAATTTTTTGAAGAGAAAAGATTAATAATTAGATTTCCAGAAAATCAAACAACGGATTGAAAAATGTCTAAAAAAAAATAATACAAAAACAAAACTTTTTTTATCAATTCTTAGTTTCACATTGAATTGATCATATGGAATACATAAGAACCCTCTGATTTAATATTTTAAGGTGCGAACTGCAGAAAAAGGTTATGTCATAAAGGATAATACTATTTTTTTTACTTTTATTATTAATTTAGTTTTAGAGTAGCGAGTTAAAAACACTTTGAAAATCCTTGTTTAATTTTCTCAATACTATTGTCAATTCTACACAAGGTCACATGAAATCATTCTTTTTGCTTTGATAACTAATTATTATAATATTCTATTACCATTCTCGCCAATTCTATTATTATTGAGATTAAGATGTAGAGAAGTGAGAGTAACACACTTTGCAATTCCTTCTCCTAGATACTTTGCACCATTATCACCAATATTATTACCATAGAGATCTAGATTTAAAGAAGTGAGAGTAACAAACTTTGCAATTCCTTCTCCTAAATACTTTGCACCATCGTTACCAATACTATTATCTTCGAGATTTATATTTAAAGTAATGATAGTAGCACACTTTGCAATTCCTTCTCCTAAATACTTTGCACCATCGTCACCAATACAATTGTTTATGAGATTTAGATTTAAAGAAGTGAGAGTAACACACTTTGCAATTCCTTCTCCTAACTACTTTGCACTATTCTCACCAATTCTATTAATACCGAGATCTAAATTTATAGAAGTGAGAGCAACAAACTTTGCAATTCCTTCTCCTAACTACTTTGCACCATTTTCACCAATACTATTATAGAAGAGATTTAGATTTAAATAAGTGAGAGTAACACACTTTGAAATTCCTTCTCCAATATTCTTTGCACCATTTTCACCAATATTATTGATGATGAGATTTAGATTTAAAGAAGTGAGAGCAACACACTTTGAAATTCCTTCTCCTAAATACTTTGCACCATTGTCATCAATACTATTACCGCTGAGATTTAGATTTAAAGAAGTGAGAGCAACACACTTTGCAATTCCTTCTCCTAACTACTTTGCACCATTTTCACCAATACTATTACGGCTGAGATTTAGATTTAAAGAAATGAGAGTAACACATTTTGCAATTTCTTCTCCTAACTACTTTGCACCATTCTCACCAATACTATTTTCACTGAGCTCTAGATTTAAAGAAGTGAGAGTAACACACTTTGAAATTCCTTCTCCTAAATACTTTGCACCATCGTCACCAATACTATCACGGCTGAGATTTAGATTTAAAGAAGTGAGAGTAACACATTTTGCAATTCCTTCTGCTAAATACTTTGCATCATTTTCATCATTCTGATTCCCATTTTTATTTAAATGAATCGAATCTATTAATTTATTAGGTGTTTGTTGTAGTTCCGTCATCAGCTATAAAACATTCTATGCGTCTATTGAAATCCGCTCAATAGTAGAATCTTAGAATTTTGGTGTTTCAATTTAAATTTTATGAAACATTCGATCTCAAATGGTATTCTTGTTAGATATTATTTTTAATTCTTTCCTTTTTTTATGATTTTTTTTTTCAATTCTCAATTACTAATTTGAAATAGGCAATCTTTCTTCTTTAAAACATCCCCCACAACTTGTGAAATTAAAAAAAGATTAACTAGTATTAGCGTTTTGTCTGCTAACTAAAATTAATTTGCGGATTTTCAGTTAAAATAGATTCTTAAAAAGGATGTTTTTACTTTTTAAAATAGATTTAATAATAATAATAATAATAAACAGACAAACAAGTTTGTTTAATATTATTAAATCTTTTAATAATTATCTTAAGAAAACCCAACAAAGATATTACTAACCAACAACAGATTTACTTAATCTTAATCACTCTTTCTCTCTACAAGCCCCACTTCCGATTAAATATCAGCCACAAAGTCCAATTATTTCTCTCTTTCTCTCATAGTGTATTTTCTTCGCTGTCTCTTTCATAGATAATCTTGAGCACACCTTTGTCAACATCATAATTCGCCCATTTTCTCTCATATATCTCAGGGATCTTGAACGTTAATGTGAAATCACCATATCTTCTTTCATTGCGGTCTAGTTTCTTATCATCTTCATATGGTTTTTTCTTCGAACCTTTAACTACTGTGATGACATTCTGCCTGTAGATAATAATATCATCCTTAGCTAATCCTGGCACATCCATCCAGATCTGGTATTGCTCATTCGCTATGATATCCACAGTTGGGATGAAGTTATCAGGTCGTGTCATGACTATGCCGCTGCTGTCGATTTGCATTTATGGGATTCTAAACTTTTGTTCGCTTCTTTCCTTTGTTCTTATGAACTTAACGAGTTGATCGTCGGTTTCAGTCAATTAAAGGGAGACACCTGTTTTGAAGTACTTAGACAGTTGCAATGTTGAGAACTTCATCAATTAATCGATCACAGGAACAGGTCTAGAAAACAAGAAAAATAAGCGATATGTTCACAATGAATAATAATAATATTTCTCTCTCTCTTTCTTTCTCTTATTTTCCCTCTCTTTTCCCCTCATTCATTTACCTTTCCACAGGTACAAACACAGCTTTCAACCAATATCTCAGTAGTGAAAACACCCATGGATTCACTTATCTTCCAAGCATCGAATCATCGCTAGCTAAGCAAATATGTCTAGTGTAAAGCGTCTTAAACCAAACTACATGCTTCTCAAGTAACTAATCAGTCTTGGGATCCTTCGCTGCGACTTGTGTCCTTTAAATCGATCCTTAGTTATAAATCTACGTGACTTGCGTTTGCCACACATGATCAAGTATCTCAGCTGACTCAACTTCTTTGAGATTGTGAATCACTATGATCTCCCTGAATGTCTTCCTCGGTGAATTCTAAAGGTTCCTGGATAATTTATCGAGATACCGTTGATCTAGCGACGTAAAATCGTTCACAACACATATGAAATAATCAGCTATTTCAAATACCAAATCTGTTATGAACACCTCCGTTGCTTCCTTTTCGATAATCGACAATTCATTATTGATCTTCACTGGTGAATATGACCCAGCAGTATCCACAAGAATCAAGTTTGTACCGCTGTCAACGTTGACATGCTTGAAGGAAATCCCTTTCGTAGTGATTTTCTTCCCCGAAGGGAGGTTAGACAGTGTCAGATTATTTAGCACAAATGTCTTACCTTTGTCGTAAAGCCCAACGACTGCAACTAAAGCGCCGTCTTGTCCCTAGCTCCCTTTATTTTTTCTCTCCGCAGATTTTTGTTCCATCTCGCTGACACTGAACCCATGCGTTTCCTCTTCTTCTTTGATTCTGAATTCCATGAGTTGATTCTACACTAACTCGTCTTTCGCAGATGTGCTGGAGATTTCCTTGTTCTAGCTAAATAAATGGGCATATGCCTTGAAGAACGAAGGACTGAGAGTTATTTTCCATCCATCTTAGGAGACTTACGTTACAAGATCAATATCAACAATCCAATCATAAACACTGCTGATATCTTCGTTCGGTGAGTGCTATGAGACTTGCTATGGATTTGGATTGAACCTCCCAGCTTGACGTTCAGTTTTGACATCACTGATTTTTTTAAATCCATTTATTTCACCTTACAATCTGTTGATTTTAGCCTACAGAAATTGCACTTGCTTATATTGCAAGTCATCCTAGCACATGATCCTATCAAGTTTTAACACTTTGTCTGTTTTCCGCTTGTAGAGTTCACTGCAGACTGCTTCAATTAGATCTTAAACCTTTTTAACACTGGTAATTTGTCTGGACATCTTTAACAGATTATCTAGAATAAATTCCTCTTCACTAAGCAAATGTTTGATCTCAGCTACTCGCTTTCTAATCACGCCTTCATCAGTGAACAGCTGATTGGGCATGTTATCTTCATCTTCGAGCATTTCTCGCTCGATTGCGTCCACGACTTTACCATCAAATGCACTGTCTTTGATTGGCTCCAATGCATTGCCATCCATGCTAGAAATTGTTCTTCTGTCACCATCTTAATATCCTTGACCAGTTGAGCCCCACCAGAATTTACGAATCTCATTCTTTTTAAAATAAAAATAGAAGAATTTAGAACTTTTAAATGTTAAATATGATATTGAACTCTGAAAATATTTTAGTTTTTTTTTACTTGATTGCTGCTATTTTTAGCTTCTTCTCCTCCATGGGTATCAGTAATACGTAGAGCTCTCGCCATAGATTCTAAACTATTTCTCATTTCTGAAGAACCTACTTTAGGTTATGCGTGTGAAACTACAGAAGGAGAAGCTATATTTGGAAGTTAAGAGCTTTGACTCTTTCGCTATTATTCTTTAACTAACTGTTCGTCTTAACTCATTTTGTGTGCGTTTATTAGTAAATATTTGTGATTGTTTGTTGGAAATAGTGAAATAAATTAAGAAACAAAGAGCTAATCAGATTAAAAATTACACCAAAATAAACAAAAATATTTAAAAAGAAAGAAAGAAAAAAACAGATCCAAAAAGGAAGAAAAGAAAAAAGATTATTTAAAGCAGCAAGGCAAGTTTGTTTTCGTGTGAGATAATCCAAAAGGATTGAGACAATTACAAAACGGAAATAAATATTTTCTAGAAATCAACAGTGCAATTATTTATTTATTATTGAAAGTTCTTTTTTTTCTTTAAATTAATTCATTGATCAAATTTGAGTTTCTTTATTTGCATTATTCAATATTACTTTAAATATTCTTTTATCCTTAGGTGTTTTAGGTGTACTCAAATTAGTCATGTTTGTATCCAAAAATCCTTTATTTCTGATTGTTTTAAGGATGGTTTTTACTATGGTTTTTAACTTTTTTCTAATTTTAGCATTAGCACACCCCTCACAAAGCCAATTTAAAGTCTTTTTTTTTGGTAGTTTAAAAAATAATAAAATATCTTAAACTTTCCATTCAAAAAAAGCAACATCAGTGTGTGAAAAATCTCTCTCTGAAATGAATTATTCTTATGATTATCTCTATTTCCATTGATCCAGAAGGTTACAGCATTGTGGTTCTATTTAAAATTAAGAAACTTTGGCTAGTGATTGATATCCAATGGGGGAGTAGATTTGAGCATTTACGTATTATCAAACAAGATACGGTGTGTTTAAAGATTTGCAAAGGGATGTTTAGATCTCCGCGGGGGGAGTGATGATGCAACTACTGAGAGGATTTGAGTTGTGTCTGACAGGAGGGAAACAAAATCTGCTAAAGGAGAGAAATTACCAAGAAAAACAGACTAAGTTTCAAGAAGTAGAAACAGACGGAGAGAGAAAACAAAATTATGATAAAGGTATCATAGAGAGGATGCAAAGATTAGTTTCTTTTCAAAGATAATCTTGATCAAATCAGCCAGCCAACCAAATTGAGAGATAAAGAAAAGAGATAAACAAAACAAAAAAACAAATTCTTAAAAAGAAAAGAAAGAAACGAAACATCTTTGTCTCTGTTTCTATCAAACGTTATCAGATATCTAAGCCATTACCATAATTCATATTAAATCACCTGTTCATTCACACATATCCTTCTATTCATATTGATTATTCCAAAATGACAGAGGATTTCACAAGTTCTCAAGGAACTCTCCCAAACGAAACCCCACTTAACACTGCCTAACTTCAATCAAATCAATCTAATTCTGCTAAATCTTCTCTAGGACGCTGGACTAAAGAAGAGCATGAACGCTTCATAGAGGGTATGAGACAATTCGGTAAGAATTGGAAGAAAGTAGAATAATACATTGGTACAAGATCTGGTGCTTAAATTCGCTCTCACGCGTAAAAGCATTTCAATAGAATCACCAAGCAAGGCGGGAATTCTGAACTTGATGTCTTCTAGAATTTCCATAAAATATCTCAAAGAAAACCAGAAACAGAAGAAAATGTGAGAGTACAAGAATCTAACAACTTCTCTGCATCAGGTAAAATATTCTATTTTTCTTCAGAAATATTCGTTTTTGAGCACATTAAAACATCGCATTTACTTAATTTACTATTCTTAAAAGTAGTCTAATTTTTGAACAAATAGCAATTCGATTCCATTCATTGAGTCTGATAATTTAAAAAATTGTTTGAATAGAAGTTATTTGGAAATTCAAATCCACCATTATTTTGAGTATTCCTTTTCTTGATAAATAAAGATTGGCATTTCAATCACAAACAAGAACTCAATTAGAAAAATGCGATTGCTTTTTTTTGCATTTTAGAATAATTTAGTCTTTTTTCTATTCTAACTCAAATCCCTAGCATATGGGTATCCCCAAACATTCTATTTTTTCTTGGTACATCAACCAGCAAACATATCCCTTTTTGAAAGTTCTTGTCTGATGTCTTCCTGATTTAATCTAATTTAAGACTCTACCAGAGACACTTTTGGATATCCCCCTCCCCGTTCTACCTCTTTTTCAAGCCAAAAAATTTCAATTTTTTCTATATTCAAAACTAGCTCCTACAAGAACAAACTAAAAATCCTTTTTTTGCTCTCACTTTCTAATACTTATTGAGAAGCAAATTTCAAAATTTAGCTATTTTCAAGTCATTCATGGAGTTTTAGTTAACTTTTTACTTGTATTTTTAGCTAATTCTGTGCAATAATATTTTTAGCTCTTTTCAATTAATTTAGCCTTTTTTGATGAGAAATCATAATTTGATTAATTAAAGTAATTCAGCAATGTAGTTTAATAATTGTAATTTATTTAATCTAGGTGAATGCTTACAGCCATATCAGCAATTCAGGATAAATGAGTAAACAGATCAGATAACACAGCAGAAATAGCAGTAACAATCAGAAGCATACAATTCTTAATAAAATGAATAATTACCAGTCTAAAGCTAAAGTACTAAACTACTCCATTTCATTACAACTCCTAGCGCAGAGATAAACGTTTAAAAGGAAATCCTTTTAAGTCACAAAGCAAGCTAAGAAACAACCACTAAAAAAAGAAATTGGAGTAAAATTCTCAGCGAGCAAGAGAAATTAAAAGAAATGAACTAAAAAACTGCAAGCATAAAAGAGACCAAGATTGCTGAGAAACAAGAGGTCAAGGAATTTAAAGCCAACGCAGTATCCGCATTATTACACGATACATTCAATTTGAAAGGAAATACACATTTTAACACAGAAAATCATAATCTCAACAATTCATAGCTTTCCCCTAGCGATTTCATAGACTAAGCCTTACTAGCAACTATCTTTGAGCCTGCTGATATTCAGACACACTTACTCTCGTTCTATAAGTAAGAATAATGTTATTTATTAATGACTGATTCCATACAATATGATGACAAACAAAATAATTAATTAATTTATTTGTTTAGGGCATAGGCAGATTTGGAGTTGTTAGTCTAGTCAGTTGAAAGGTCATCGAATGACAACAAGATTTCAAAGAAAAAACGCAAAATATGTATTCCTACTGCTGATGAACTTACTTCATCTTTGAATAATTCTTGCAATTCTGCCACCACATTCTCAGCTGAAGATATCTTAAACTAACATTTTACTCCTTTTACTACTCATCGAGCATAGACCTTGAAGCCATCTCCTCTGAAGTAGTCTACTTTGAATCATCAAACAAACGTCATGGAAAACCTTTCTTCAATAAAATCAACCATTCCTGCTTCAGCGATCAATAAACATAACAACAACAACAACAACAACAACAACAACAACAACAACAACAACAACAACAACGACAACAACAACAACAACAACAGCAACATCCCTAATCCTCCCCTCACATAATAACTCAATCAATCTCCATAGATATCCGACCAATAGTTGATTTAACTATTCTAACAATTCATGGGATTTGGATTCTAACCATAATAGTAAGCTACTTAATTTTCGCAACATTCTTATTTATCTCAATCCTAAGCACCTAACAACCCTAGTAATTATCTAGATTCCCTTCATCACGATGATGCATGGTGCAATACTTTAATCTCTGCTATCACTCAAGAGTTTAACTCTCCTAATTGAGCATAGTTTCTATTTTACTTCCATTCTACTGCTCACTCAACCTACCTTATATAAATAATCCCACCATTTATTATAAAATATTGTATCCTTGTCAATAAATATTCCTTTCTGCTGTATCATACCTTAGTTTGCAACCTAACAATGTCACACACACACACGCATTTGCACATGTACTCCCAATAAAAAAAATAAAGAACTCTCTTAATGTTTTTCTCGTTTGTATTCAAAACTTCATCATATTCGTTCATTATTTGTATTCTTTTTATGTATAAAAAAAATAAACAATTCTTCATTTAATTTTACAATATCTTCAAATTTTTTAAGAAAAGATGCTACAATTTTAACTTATTGATTTAATGTGACACACATACATCCACACGCTCACAACTAATGAAATGTTAACCAACTGTTTCCATTTGCTTTTCTTTCTCTTCAATTGATAGCGTGTTATTCATTGTTCTCTTCGTCGTCTTCGATGAGGTCGTTGCTTCCATACATTTAGCTTACCTGTTGTTGCCATATTTTAGTTCAAATTTCAAGAAAATCTAACATAATAAATGAACTCGATAACGTTTAACAAAACAATTGAATTGTTAAAATAGATTGCTATCTTACAATTTCATAGATTTGCGTTTTGAGCTTGAGGAACTCCCATGGCTCGTCTTTCTCCTTGATCTTATGGGAAGAAGAAAAAAGAAAGGATGGTGTAAAGGCAATTATTTTAAAAAATGACATTGAATTTGAAGCTTACATCTTCTACTGGGCTCAGTATTTGCATGAGTAGACTGAGATCAACACCTTCTTCCTGAAAATATTCAAAAATTGAAAAATAATAATAAATAAGTCAATAAAAAGCATTCAGAATCATCAAAAAATAATAAGATAACATAAAATAATGCTAGATTGAACTCAATGTTAATATCTAGCCTAAATAGTGCTTTTCATTACTGTTTAAGGTAGTGTAGTGAGCTTAGTGATCTTTTAAAGTGAATTGAAGTCTTAAATTTGAATGGATGGCTGATTAGGTGGTGCTGAAACTTAACTCACAGCTTGTTCCTTTATTTCATCAGTTATATCAGGCACGTAGATCAAATCTAAGATGCGAGGTAAAACAAGTGTCATTACAAATTTGAGCATAGCAAAAGGGATTATTAATCTTAAATTCTTGAACAATTCTTGTTACCTTCATTGTTTTATTCCCATATATTCTTGCGTATTTCTTCTTTCCTATTTAAGATTCAATAAGTGATGAGTTGAAGATCATGCAAAAAGTAATAAAAACAATCATTTTTGTAATGTATTGTCATTTTGTTGATTCATTGCACAAAAAATGATCTTTAAAGAAGTTGAAGAAGCTAGCTTACTAAGATGTATCGATGACAGTGTTTTAGTTCCCGCTGAATCCCCATCCTGCTTTACCCTCTGTGAAAATCAAAATAGAAAATAAGATAACAAATCAACATGATGTTTGTGTGCTCAAAGATGTTGTTTACTTGCAGCCATTTTGATATCTGGAAGTGAAAGTTATGTTAAATAAGTGAGCCTTTTTGGTTAGATTGTCTCAAATGTTATTTTTCTTATCCGTATTCTTCTTTTATTTAAAATTTTTCGCCTTTGAAATCGAAATTAACAAGGAAATGTTTCAAAAAAAAAATCCTTAATTCTTCTTTAAGTGTGATTAAGTACATTGGGAATTGACAATCCAAACTAATATCTAAAGGTAATATACAGCTTCATTCGAAGCATTCTAAATATCCAATTAAAAATTGTTAGCGTTTAAATCATCCCTAGATTTTTTCTAGTTTCTTGCAAGATAGAGAGAGAGAGA
>Ga0302271_10005129_pt1 | contig 10096 bp, 16 predicted proteins | sample III_Bog_N1_1_FD_198767 | JGI IMG/M metagenome (GOLD analysis project Ga0302271, IMG submission 198767) | Peat permafrost microbial communities from Stordalen Mire near Abisko, Sweden - III_Bog_N1_1 | ecosystem: Environmental > Terrestrial > Soil > Wetlands > Peat | place: Sweden: Abisko... | reverse complement strand
GACGTCTGCGAACCTTATTTATTACAAGCAGGTTTTCTCCAAAGAACCCCAAGAGGAAGAAAAATTTCGCCAGAAGCCTTAAGGTATTTGGGGTACAAGGTGAATAATTCGGAAAGTGCACAGCAGAGCTTTTTTAAAGGAGATTAAAATGAAGAAAATAATTTTAATTTTAATGATACTTTGGACTTTTATTTTGCCTGTGACTGCCCAAGAAGATTCAAACAACACTGTTTTAAAATCAGAACTGGGTCAAGTGCAAACTGTCGAAACGTTTGGTGAGATTACCCCCTCTGTCAATGGAGAATTAAATCAAGTCAAACAAAGCGTTGAAGTGAAAATTTTGACAGGCCCTCATAAAGATGAAAAAGTTATAATTGACAATATGCTTATCGGAAATCCGGCTTATGATATAAATTTAAAACACGGCGACAAAGTAATTTTACACGCAGAACAAGCGACAGGAGGAACGGATTTCTTCATCGCTGACAAGTATAGAGCAGGCTCTTTGTATTTTTTAGCAGGTTTGTTTTTTACCTTGTTACTCTTAGTAGGGAGAAAAAAGGGGCTTTTTAGCTTAATTTCTATTATCGTTACTCTAGCCTTAATTTTTTGGGTGCTAACTCCGATGATTTTAGGAGGGATTAATCCGATTTTTTCAACGGTTTTAGTTTGTGTCTTTGCGGCCGTCGTGGCGATTTATCTGGTCGGAGGGCTTAACGCAAAAAGCAGTGCTACTATTTTGGGAACGGTTTTAAGTTTAGTTATTGCAGGCAGTTTATCTTTTCTAGTTATAAAATTTGCGAGCTTGACCGGATTTTCTTCCGAAGAAAGCTTGTTTTTATTTTCTGCCCATCCTAATCTTAATTTTGTAGGGGTTTTGGCCTCTGCAATGATTGTAGGAGCATTAGGGGCTTTGATGGATGTCGGTATGTCGATTGCAAGTACTGTCAACGAGTTATATGAGGGAAACTCCCAAATGAGTGTGAGTGATTTGTTTAACTCGGGCATGAACGTGGGTCGAGATATTATAGGAACAATGGCGAACACTTTGATTTTAGCCTATCTTGGGGGGGCTATGTCCTTAGTTTTGCTCTCCAATAACATCGATTTACAGAAATTTTTTAACCTCAATCAGGTTGCAACTGAAATTTCTTCAGCACTAATCGGAAGTGTCGCAATTGTTGTGTGTGTTCCGATTACTGCAATTATGGCTGCTTGGTTAATTCAAAGAGTTGACAAAAAATCTAACCACCAAGCACTAGCAGAAAATGATGTTGATGATATAATATAAGGGTGAAATGTGAAACGTGAAGCGTGAAGAGAAAAGCTTCTCACTCCTCACCTCTCACTTCTCACAAAGGTCAATAGATAAATCCATTAACAATAAGGATAATAAAATGATTGAAATGAGAGTAATGGGCATAGCCCTTGATACAAGGACAGGTTCCCCTATCGTAGTTTTACACGATAAGGATAACAGAAGAGCACTTCCTATTTGGATAGGTTCAGCCGAAGCCAGTGCTATTATAAGAAAGATAGAAAATCTTGCAGTTTCAAGACCAATGACTCACGATTTAATTATTAATATTATAGAAAAAACAGGTTACACGCTTGACAGAATAGAAATCAACGATGTTGAAAAAGAGACTTATTACGCAACACTGTTTATAGAAAACAAGGAAGGAAAAGTTCTTGAAATAGATGCTCGTCCATCTGATGCTATTGCAGTTGCCATAAGAGTCGATGCACCAATTTTTGTTACTTCAAATGTGCTTTCAAACGGTTCTATTTCAACGGATTCTGCCAAAGACGAAGAGGAATCAGAAGATTTCAAAAACTTTATCCAAAGTGTTAAGCCTTCCGATTTTGAAAAATTATTGAAAGAACACCCGGAATCAGACCAATAAATTGAGTAGTATTTAAAATTGTTAAATAAAGATACAAACTACATAACGCAATATATTTGTGTTATCATTTGTAAATCGAGCAATTGGGGAGTATTATGGATAAGGAAAAAGAAACTGCAATAAAACAGATAGTGGATTCGACCATTAAAGGTTTTGTTGAAGGTTTTGAATTACGTTACAAAGCAGAAGTAGATGAACCATTTGGGGTTATTAATTCAAAGAAAAATAATTGTTTTATTGCAGTACTAGGTAAAGAATTTATGTTTTATTCTGCTTTTGTAAGAAGTTTTGATAGTTCATTCGGTAGAGTTCTTGAAAATATGGGAAATGCTATTGCAAAATTATCCTATGAAGTTAGAAATGATATTGTTTCACACTTATTGCCTCAGCAGTCTCAACATATGGATTACTTAATGACAGAGTATGAAAATCATGCCAAGCCACAAATTAATGATTACGAAAATTTTACACATGTGACGCCAAGAGATTTAACAAGTTATTCAAAATCGCACAAAACAGATAATTATTTTTATAATCCTGAAACAAAAGAACATTTTATAATCGAATTGAAAGCTGGTGGAGATTTAGATAATAAAAAGGCTAAAGCAGAAAAAATAGCAATGTTGCAAGAATATTTCTTATTAAAGAATAAATTAATTGAAAAAGAGGGTCATACAGTAAAGATTTATTTTGCTACTGCGTATAACAAATTTGGAGAAGGAAATAACTGGAAGCAGGCTAATGTTCAAACTTTTTTCGCAGAGGACGAATTGTTAATCGGTAGAGATTATTGGAATTTTGTTTGTAATGATGAAGATGGATTTAAAATTGTTTTTGAGCAATATGAAGAAAGCTCTGAATACATAAAAAATGCTTTGGATAGAATTAAAGCATTATATTTTGAAGGGAAAGAAAATGCTTAACGTAAAATCAAAGGATAAATATTTATTGCTAAATGGGGATTGTTTTGAAGAAATGAAAAAAATTCCTAGTCACTCAATAGATTTAATATTATGCGACCCTCCTTATAATTTGGCTAATTATTCTACTGGTAATATGAAATTTGACTGGAGAACAGAAATTAATAATGATGTTGCAAAATGGGATGAAACGCCTTTAAGTCCCAAGGATTTAGTTGATGAATTTAAAAGAATATTATCACCTAAGGGAAATATATTTGTTTTCACAAGTTATAATTTAATCGGGAAATATCATGAAGTATTTGATTCTGAATTCGATACTTTTCAATTTATGGTTTGGCACAAAACAAATCCCGTTCCAAACATTAGAAGATCCTCATTTTTAAATAGTTGTGAATTGATTGTGTGCCTTTGGAACAAGGGACATACTTGGAATTTCACGAAACAAAATGAAATGCATAATTTTATGGAAAGTTCTATTTGCATGGGTGCAGAGAGACTTAAAAACCCAAAGCATCCAACACAAAAACCCGTAAAAATATTAGAACATATCATAAAAATGGCGAGTAATAAAAATGATTTAATTTTAGATATGTTTATGGGTGTAGGCTCTACTGGTGTTGCAGCACTAAATCTCGATAGACGTTTTATCGGAATAGAATTGGATAAAATATATTATGATGCTAGCGTAAAAAGAATTGAAGATAAATTTGAAACGATAAATTATAAAGCAGTAGCAAATAGTCCAATATTAGTTGAAGTTTAAAATTAATCAGACCAATAAAATATTTTTGTCCATTCTTGGTACAAATCTGTTTTTATTGAAGTCTTTGTAAAAATAAATTTCTGCTTTGTTTAAATTTAAACTTCGTCCTTTTTTATTAAAGGCACAAAGCCCTATCACCGTTTTATCGTCTTCAAAAAATTTTTTTAAAAAATCCATCATGTGTTTCCTTGTGTTTTGTGTATAATTATGTTAATGATAGATTAAAAGAAATCAACATAATACAATGCAAATAAGGAGTAACATATGTCAGGTAAAATAACAAAAGAAATGAGTATTATCGAAATCGTACAAAACTACCCTCAAAGTTTAGAAGTTTTTGCGAAATACGGTTTAGGTTGCATCGGTTGTGCTGCTGCACGTTTTGAAAATCTTGAAGCAGGTGCAAAAGTTCACGGAGTTGATCCTGACAAAATGGTTGAAGAAATCAACGCGTTATTGAGCTAAAAGCCAAAGGTAATAAATCGACTTTTTGCTTTTTGCACTTTGCTTTTTACTCAAATAAATACTTAATAACTAAAAAGAGAGGCGTAAAAAAATGCAGTATTGGCAACTTCTAATAGTGGTGGGAATATTATTTCTTATAATAGAAATCTTTGCCCCTATGGTATTTTTCTTAAATTTTGCACTGGCATGCTTTATGACGGCCGTGGTCGCTTTTTATATCCTTGATTGGAATGTTCTTATTCCAATATTTGTTGTTACTTCCGCGATATTTTTATTATTTTTACGTCCGATTTTGATTAAATCACGTAACGGAAAACAACAAACAGGTGTGGAGGGAAAATACATCGGAAAAACAGTAAAAGTCACAGAAAAAGTGACCTCAAACAGTGGCGTGGTTTCGATTTACAATGAGCGTTGGGAAGCTCGCTCAAATACAGGTGAAGAATTTGAAGTCGGGTCTGAGGTAAAAATAGTTAGAAACGAAAGTTTAGTTTTATATGTAGAAAAGTAAAAGGTAAAAAGTAAAAAGCAAAAAGATATGAGCCTACTTTTGGCCTTTTGCATTTTACATTTTGCTCAAATAAAGGAGGCATTATGTTATTATTATGGGTTTTAATTATCCTTGCAATTGTTTATGTTATGAAGGGCGTTATTATCGTTCAACAGGCAGAAGTAGTTGTTATCGAGAGATTAGGAAAATTTGAAAGAGTCCTTCAATCGGGCTTAAATTTCATCATTCCGATTTTGGAAGCACCAAGGGGTATGATGTGGAGAGTTACCCAAAAAGGGATTGACGGAGCGACTTATACTTACATAAAAGAAAGAACGAAAATCGATATGAGAGAAGCTGTTTATGATTTCCCTCGCCAAAACGTTATTACAAAAGACAACGTGTCTATAAGTATTAATGCGATTATTTATTTTCAGATTATTGACCCTAAAAGTGCTACTTACGAAATCCAAAACCTGTCTGATGCGATAGAAAAATTGACTCAAACAACCTTGAGAAACCTTGTCGGTCAATTGGATTTGCAAGAAACATTAGTGTCCAGGGACAAAATCAACCAGGAACTGAGAGCGATTTTGGATGATGCAACAAACAAATGGGGCGTAAAAGTTAACCGTGTCGAATTACAAGACATCACGCCGCCGCTTGATATTCAACAAGCGATGGACAAGCAGATGAAAGCAGAGCGTGACAAACGTGCAAATATTTTGGAAGCTGAAGGGCTTAAACAGGCTGCAATATTGAAAGCTGAAGGGGATAAATTATCTCAAATCAATAGAGCCGAAGGTGACAAACAGTCAGCTATTTTGCGTGCTGAAGGGGACGCTCAAGCCAGAGTTATCAATGCCAATGCCGAAGGAACAGCGATAGGAGTTGTAATCGGAGCAATTGACGACAAAGGTCAACCGGATAAATATTTGATTGCTATGAAATATTTGGATACCCTAAAAGCAATCACCGCTGGTGAAAATAACAAAATTGTTTATATGCCGTACGAAGCAACAGGAATTTTGAGCTCTGTTGACGGAATTAAACAAATGTTTGACAAAAAATAAAAAATATAACAAATAGAAGAGTATAGTCTTATTTATAGGACTATACTTTTTTTATTCTTGATACAATCTTGCATAAATCAAATTTAATGATAAAATATGAGTGTTGACCTAGTAGTGAGGGAGTAAAATTATGGCAAGACTAATGAGACCAACGTGGGCAATCAGATGCACTCAATCAGGATGCAAATCCCTTTTTGAAGTAGCAATTATAGAAGATGGCAGACAGCAAGAAGTAGTTTGTCCGGCATGCGGCGAACATTACGTTTACCCGATTCGTAAAGAAGATGAAGCTGCAAACGCTTAATCAATGTTTTTTAACGATACAGACAAACGTTATAATCAATACAGCGAACATTTAAAGAAAAAATTTGGCGTTAAGGTCTATAAGATTACTCTTGATGCAGGTTTTTCATGCCCGAACCGCGATAATACAATCTCTTCTGGCGGCTGTATTTTTTGTGACGACGGCGGAAGCTTTTCTCAAGCACATTCAAACCTTTTAACTATAGAAGAACAAATTGAAGTAGGAGTTGAAACTCTATCTAAAAGATTTAAGGCAAAAAAATTTATGTCTTATTTTCAGGCTTACTCAAACACTTATAAACCCGTCAGCGAACTAGAAAAAATTTACACATCCGCACTCAAACACCCAGACATTGTAGGACTTTCGATTGGAACTCGTCCCGATTGTGTTGATGATGAAAAATTAAAACTAATTGCCACATTTAAAGACGATTATTACACCTGGGTTGAATACGGACTCCAATCAATCCATGATAAAACTTTAAGAGCCATAAACAGAGGGCATGATTTTGACTGCTTTTTAAAGGCTTATGAAAAGACCAAAAAACAGGGGATAAATGTTTGTGCTCACGTTATTTTGGGACTTCCGGGTGAAAGTAAAGATGATATGCTCCAAACAGCCCAAAAACTTGCCGATTTAAAAGTCGACGGGGTTAAAATTCATATGCTCTGTGCTTTAGAAAATACTCAATTATCGAATCTTTATAAAGCAGGCAAAATTTCTTTTATGTCGGAAGAAGATTATATACAGACAGTCTGTGACTTTATAGAAATTTTGCCCTCAACCACCACAATCCACCGCTTAGCTGGAAACGGTTTAAGACAAAATCTAATCGCACCAAAATGGTTAGGCAAAAAAATGGACTGCTTAAACAAAATTGACAGAGAACTTATAAAAAGAAGTTCCTATCAGGGTTATCGCTGTCATTGCGAGGAGTGAGCGATGCGAACGACGCGGCAATCTAAAAAACAATCCTTTTTAAAAGTTTGGTGCTAGTTTTCTTATTTAATTTTTTTTACGATTTCATTAAGAGTTTTAAAATCAGGTTCTGCCCCATTTGCAATTTCAACTAAATTTTTTAGAAAGCGTTTTGAAAGAATTAATTTGTTAATTGAAATATCTATATCTTCGTATATTGCTTCAAGTTCATTAATAATAAATTTTGTTCTTTTTTCGTCGTTCATATTGCCCCCATTTATTGTTTAATTATATAATCAACAGACTATATAATTAAACAATAGACTATAGTAATCTACTTGTCAATACTTTATTATAAAAAAATGAACAAAAAAGATTTTAGAAAAAAATTGGGCTTGAAGCTTAAAATTAAAAGAATGGAAACTGATTTAAGCCAAGATGATATTGCGACAAAAGCTAATTTTTCACTTGCTTTTTTGAGCGATGTTGAGCGTGGGAAAAAAGGTGTTTCTTTATATTATTTTATTAAATTGGCAAAAGTGCTTGATTTAGATTTAAATGATTTTTTTGCAGAGTTTTCAGGCCTAGAATAATTTAAATAAGCCATAATTGCTTTTAAGAAACACAAATACATATTTTTTCACAATAGAATACAATGTTATGTTATAATTGGCTTATGAACAAAAAAATTCTTTCAAATAACAAAAAGGCATATCATGAGTTTACAATTTTTGACAAATTTACCGCAGGAATTGTGCTTATGGGTACGGAAATCAAATCGCTTAGAAAAAACACAGCGAACCTGAAAGACAGTTTTGCGAAAGTCGAAAATGGCGAAGTTTTTTTGTACAAAATGCACATAGCTCCTTATGAGCAGGGAAACCGCTACAATCATGACCCGGAGCGGGTCAGAAAACTTCTTTTGAACAAAAAAGAAATTCTCAAAATACTTGGTAAAGTTAAAAAAGAAAATTACACAATTGTTCCGCTTGAATTATTTTTGGTCAATGGGTTTGCTAAGGTTGAAATCGGTTTGGCGAAAGGTAAAAAGCTTCACGATAAAAGAGACGACATCGCCAAAAGGACTCAAAACAGAGATATTGAAAGAGCTATGAAAAATTGACAGAGCTCTTGACTCGGAACGAGCCTTAGAGATATGTCATTGCGAGGAAAGAGTGGAGCGAGTGACGCGGCAATCCAAAAAATCATGAAAAAAAAGTTTGTTTGAGATATACTAAATTTAATGAATAATCATGGGATATGAAAAATGTATAATAAGAGAGATATTTTAAAGATTTTGAATGAATTCAATTACTTTATAGAGGAGTCGGTTTTGGACAGTTTCGTCAAAAATTGGAAAATCGATCCTATTTACGAAGATGAAGATGGAGTTGAGTTTTTCGACAATTTATCGATTGTCAGAATTAAAAAAGGCATAAGCCTTAAATCTCAAGGATACAGCAATGAGGAAATAATTTATCATATTAATAAAATTTTGGCTGACAATCCGTCTGTTGAAGAGAAAAAAGTTCCTGTTGAAGAAACGGCTTTGGCTATCCAATCTACAGAAGTTTTAAATCTTGCAGAACAGACAAATGAATTAAAAAATCTTACCATTGACGTATCAAGCCAAACCCTGCAAATGCTTGCGGATGCGGTTGCACAAAAAATAACCGCTGATATTAAACAACAATTATTGTTGGAAAACCCTTTGAAAGAAAGCAACGAAGCCCTTTCAAAAAAAGTTGAGGAGCTTTTAGAAGACAACAAAAAAATGGCTGAAAGAATCCAACAACTTGAAGGCAACAAATTCTGTTTTTTGGACTGGCTTGAAAAATTTATCTCATCAAGAAAAAATCTAAAATCTTAGTCAAATCCCTTAAGAATTATATATAAATTTTTAAACGGGCTTGACAAGGGATTTTGAGCCTGAGATAATGATTGAACGAAGTATTAAGATAGGTAGATCGTTTTTAAAAACTTCCGCCCCCCGATAGCAAATCCTTGGGATGCTTATCAAACGGACGTTTACGATCCCTTAAATTGAAAGGACAAAATAATGTACGCAATAGTCGAAACCGCTGGAAGACAATACCAAATGGAAGAAGGACGTTACTTAAAAGTCGATTTATTAGATGGCGACGCAGAAAGTAAAGTTGTTTTTGACAAAGTAGTATTGATTGCAAACGGCAAAAAATCAAAAGTTGGCCAACCTTATGTATCAAACGCATCTGTAGAAGGCGTGATTTTGGCTCACGGTAAAGAGAAAAAAATTCTTGTTTACAAACAAAGACCAAAAAAAGGTTACAGAAAAAAACAAGGCCACAGACAAGGCTACACGAAAGTTATGATTAACAAAATCAGAACTACGGCTCAGAAAAAAGCGGCAGCAGAAGCAGCCGTTGAGGAGTAAAAAGCAAAAAGCAAGAAGCAAAAAGTGCAAAATCCATTTTACCTTTTACTTTTAGCCTTTTGCAAAAACAATTAAATGTAATAAAATAACAAAGGAGATATATAAAATGGCACATAAAAAGGGAATGGGATCGACCCGTAACGGAAGAGACTCAGAAGCAAAGCGATTAGGCGTTAAAAAATATGGCGGCGAAACCGTTAGTGCGGGAAACATCATAGTTCGTCAAAGAGGAACTAAATTCCACCCTGGAAACAACGTTGGAATAGGTACCGATGACACATTGTTTGCTTTAATTGACGGTGTTGTTACATTTGAACCACACAGACGTGACAGAAAACAAGTTAGTGTTTACACTGCTGCCCCTGTTGCCGTTTAACCAGCAATAATAATTTTTAAAAAGTCGGCTTTCCAAGTGTAAGAATTTGCGAAACCGACTTTTTAATAACAAACAAAAAAATAAAAAGGATGTAATATGAGCGAACAGCAAATTATAGTAACAGTCTCAGGTGCTGACAAAGTGGGTATAGTTGCAAAAGTTACCGCTGTGTTAGCTGAATATAAAGTAAACATTGAGGACATCAAACAAACTTTAATGCAGGGGCACTTTGTGATGTTTTTGTTGGGAGATATAAGTAAGTCAACTTACTCTTTTAAAGAGATTAAAGAAGCACTAATAACCACCTGCACCGAACTTGAAATGGAAGTTTGGGTTCAAAGAAAAACTATTTTTGACAAAATGCATACTGTTTAAATATTTATAATTGCGTTAAATTCAAACACATATCTTCAAAAACAAGTAATGGATTAATCCGAACATTTATCTGCCTTTTTGCCTGCTCA
>Ga0302271_10005128_pt1 | contig 10098 bp, 9 predicted proteins | sample III_Bog_N1_1_FD_198767 | JGI IMG/M metagenome (GOLD analysis project Ga0302271, IMG submission 198767) | Peat permafrost microbial communities from Stordalen Mire near Abisko, Sweden - III_Bog_N1_1 | ecosystem: Environmental > Terrestrial > Soil > Wetlands > Peat | place: Sweden: Abisko... | reverse complement strand
ATAAAATTAAATATCAATTTCTGTCGATAATATGTTTCCCAAAAGGAAAGTTTGGTGCATGGATTTGATTAAAAAGACTTCTTTATTAGAAATTTTCGACTCTGAATTCCTAATGTTTATTCATTTTCCTTACAATTCATACTTTTGGAAACAATTTCAATGTAAGCAAAACATAGTTTAATCAATGCTCCCCCACGCATTCATATTTTGGTAGAAAAACACTTTCAATAAAATTATCTAAATCAAAATTATAAATTATTTCCCTTTGGAATCAATAGAAAAAGGAGGAGATTTTTCTTGTTATAATTCCCCACAATCCTAAGAATTATGTCTTCTAATAATTTATGAAAGTAAATCTTCCTTTTTTCATTTTGAAAACACCGCTCACAACTAACTCTAATTGATTGAATCACCAGGGAGTGAATGCTTTGGTGAATATTCATTTTTAGGTTGAAGGGTATTTAGCTCGATCATTTTTTTCAAAATAGTTGTTCTCTGAATCGTCATGATGGAAGGTTTTGCAATTATCGAATCCTTATCGTCTTCCAAAAATACCTCTTTCTCTTTGTCTTAAGAATTGTAAAAAATATTATGAAGTGAACTCATTGGTGAAGGCTGACTAGACCCCTGTCGATCCAGCAAAATATTTCCAGTGTAATTGTATGAAGGAGAAGAAGGAGAAGCCATTTCTTTGAAGATGCTTTGATTATCAGGGGATACCATAATAAAATCATTTTTGAGTAAAAGCGATTCATTTTTTAATAAAAGCGATTCACTTTTCGATTTATCCTGCAGATTAGATTTTTTTCCAAACATTGAAGAGTTCATCTGTTTCAAGATTTATGTCTGGATAATTTACTTTTTGTTTTGAGCCAAAAATTTCCAGTATTTGAGAGTGGAAAATGAACTTTTATGCTGTTTGGTGGAGTCAGAAAAAATAAAGTGTTTCAAGAATGGATTGCTTTAAGCTTTTATAAGGAGATAAGGTAATAGGAGATTTTTGTAGAGTTCTTGAGCTACTGAGACGATGAAGAAAAGATGGTATCCAAAGAATATCAGAAAAAAAAGGGACTTAAAAAGATAAATCTATGCAGTAGAATAGGTTAGATCTTATGAGATAGTGAGGTATTGAAGATTCAGGAAGATAATTAGAATAATCGCTCCATGTGTGATGATATCAAACTATTTCATGCCAGGAAATTTATATGGAGAATAAAGAGATATTACGATTAAGTAAATCAGCAAGATAAAGAAGCTCATGGTGAGAATTATGTAGAGATATCCTTTTCCTGCAGCTGCTCCAATGCCAATAACAGAGCGGATAGATATTCTAATGAACTCCCAGTAATAATATTTATCTTTGTATTCATTGTAGAGATAACCGTATTTGTACAAAGTACCAAAGAAATTGAGTTTTCTTCTTGTACGGACCATTTTCCAAGCTGACAAAGCTGGAAACAAAATCCACAAAAAGAACATAGGAGCGTAGAGAAAGATCATGAGATGCTTGTGTTAAGTCGTGAAGCACTCATATTTAATGTCTTCGTTAAGATACATTGTTTCACCGATTTATTTGCAGCTGAAAGCAGAAACTATCTAAGCGATGATTTTTGGCATAAAAATGAAACTGATTATTTAGAATAATCCGAATTTCCTGTGAGAAATGTGCTACTTTTACCCAAAACATGTGAAAATAAACTCAAATAAGAGAACAGCTAAGAAATACACTAAAGGAGTAACTATGCTAAGAATAAGTTAGGCATCGACTAGAGGAAGGTTATGGAGCTTTAATTTCCTAGCAATTACTCCTTCTGATTGGACTTGAGAGAGATACATGCATTGGATGTTGTCCAAGAGAGATTTCGGCTATTACCCTAACACCTAATACCCATAATTGAATGTGTCAGGGACGAGTATCTCGATTGAATTGAGAGCTGAGATGATCTATAAAAAGTACACTATCGCTTTGAATTTATATGATATCGTACCTTCAGAGCAACTTTTAGATATGCAGGCCATCTCCATCATTCTCAAATAAAACCCTAATTGTTCTTTTTAGAACTTCTCATTCATGACCCTCATGGAAATCAGGAGAAATAAGAATGTGGTAATAAAGATAATTATGAAATTCACAATGAAGACGTTTTTTAGTTTCCCTGTGCACTCCTCACAAGTATATCCTGCAGTCATCGCATATCTATGGCATATTTAAAAACCAAAACAATTAGATAAAAACGCATTTGTCTCTGTAACTGTTTATTTCTTACATTTTTCCTTATGATGTTGGAAAGTTATCACATGATTCGCATCTCGGTCCTGTGTATCCTTCGATGCATATTGCTTGATAATTCTACGAAAAAGCTTTGCAATTCTCTGGTTTCTAAACGCACCAGAAAAGATCATCAGTTTCTTCATTTTCCCTCCAGTAGCCATCTTTCAAAAAGATTGTGCTGCCAGAGCAATTCGTAGCCTGCTAAGGGCACGATGTGCATACCATTTAAGTGAACATGTCTTCTTCGTTGGGAGTTTTCAACGAATATGTACCAAAAGGGCAAGGATTGCAAGCGATACTTGATAATTATTATACGGGAATTTCACCTTTTATGCAAAATCTGAATTAGATTGTAAACGACAAACTGTCTATTTATTCAGAAGTTTTCGAGTTGAGATTGATAGAAATGATTTGAAAATTCACTCGTTCACTAAGAGGAAGTTTGTTTTCTTGAAGGATTTTTTCACTTGATAGAAAAGATTATGCTGAGAATTCGATATTCGAGAGAGAGAATCCATTATTTTCATCAGAGTAAGAGAGAAAATTGATCAGCGAGTTTGTATTTATGCTGATTTAGCTAAGGTAACTACCTGAAGAGGAAAGAGATATTAAAACATTAATTTTTTTGAGCTCATCGGTTATGATACTTGGATAATCGTCTTCAAAGGTAGAACTTAAACCTACCTTTTTCTTATCTTAATCGAAGAATTGTACTGTGAATGACAGTAAAACTCCTGATCTCGCTGATGTTATGACGCTAATTCCAGATTCTTCAAAGAATTAATATTTGAAATCGTCTAAACTAGTGTCTCCTTGATATGAAGAAAAGCCCTCCAGCAAGTTCATTGTCAGCTTGGAAATATCGCCTATATTATCACCGAATATCTCAGCAAGGTTGTCTTTGAAAACACAATTGACTATGCTCCGTATGCTCGAGGAGAGCTTCAATCTCATTGCTCCACCGATCAGTGCTGTGTTACTTTAAAACACTGAGTCCGTACAGTTAACAATTGAGTTTTTCAACAGTATCACACCTCCTGATGCAAGTGCTGCGTTGCCCTTGCAAGTGATGTTATATACGATCAAATATGATGATTCTAGGTAGACTACTCCTCCTTCTAAAGCAGTGTTGTTGGTAAAGGTCGAGTTAGCAAATTAGTTGAATATCGAAATCTAGTTTAGGTAGAAAATGCCATTAGAATACGGTGCATAGTTGGAACTGACTGACAAATTATGATAGTATAAATAATTTACCGTCAACCAGAAGAGAGAATTTTGTTATGTAAAATTATACCCAATATTATTGTTCTGAATAATCGTAGAATTAAGATTAATTTGATCACTCAAAACTGAAATCAACTTTGTCCCATCGGAGTAATAGTTCACTGAGTTTATTATCTAAATATTCGAATTAAAGTTGAAGGTGCTTTAAATGAAAAACTTTTTCAGAACTTTTTGGAATCTAAAAAAGCATGGAATGACGATATCATCAATTGTGGTTGTCAAAAACCGAGAATTTGGTAGGTAATAGGAGTTCCCAATGAAGGTTAGATTCTAGCCTTAGAACTACTCGGAGGACACTGAGAGCATGAAGTTGGAAGCCTCACCAAATTTCGAGTTGAGCAGAGTTATGTTAGTCAAATACATTAAAGAAATCGTCTCCAATGCAAAAAACGTAGAGTTAATGAATGTGCAATTAGAGATGAGGATATTATCTAAGTAAACATATGAGGCCTTCGTGATTTTGATGAGTGTCGAGTTGGTGATGGTCAAATTCGCGAAGACAAGCTGACTAAATATAATCGTGCTGGATGAGCTAAAAAAATAAGTTTCTTGATCTATCTCTGAATTTGCTACTAATACCCTCACGAAGTTGATGTTCTAGAAATCAGTGCTGAATTTAAATACAAAGTTAGTTGTTGTTGTTGTCGAAGCCATAGCCTTGACGAATTCTGAAACGCGCATGTTCAGATAGAAATTGGTGAGTGCGAGGGACAAAACATTATTTGTTGATCCCAGAGCAAGAGGCGATAAAGATGGATTCGTTGCTACCATAGATGTTATGCTGTTTTCATCGAAAGGATTGATTGTATCAGCAAATTTTTAAGCCATAGTCTGATCATTTTAATAGATCCTTGTGAAGATATTCATCTCTTTGAACTACAAACCAGAGTAGATAAAGTAATTTTTTTCTTAGAAATTTAAAAAAATCAAGTTTGAAGACAAGGAGAATTGTTGGAATGTATTGTTTAAGCTATTCATGTAGTAGTTTTGTTTAAAAAGGGACTCTGAATTGATGTTATAATAGCAAGTATCATCTGAGTTGCCTAGAAGGTTGAAAGATCGCTTGTAGACAATTTACTGATCGCAACTAATAATTTCCACTAAGTCCTTGACTGTATCGTATGTATAATTCAATAAAGACTCCTTGTTCTTTAATGCTATTGTCCTCGTGTTAGTGAATTGCATTGTGCTAATTGTGTTGTTGTAGAATATATTCACAATGTAGAGATTTGAATCTGAGAAAACGAGAACAAAATTGAAAGAAAGTTCGTTGATGCTTTAAAAATATTCAAGTCTTGAAGTTGTTGTGATTCTTCCAATATATTAATAACTCGTCCGATTATGCATATTTATCTGTGTGGAGGAGATAGCTAGCATGAAGTAGCTACCCATTTGCATGGTGTAAAATGGACCAGGAGCGATTACATTTATGAATGATATCTTTTAATTATAAGCGTTAAAATAGATAAACGCCCTGCTATTTGATTTATAAAACATAATTCGGTTGTAGTATGGGTCTATTTGGATTTTATATGAGGCTATGCTGCTGCTATTTAGCGTCGGTTGGAGGTTCGAAGCAATAGCAGAAGATGATAACTGAGAAAATATACCACTCGTGCTGAGGGTTAATTCGATATATTCAAAGTTACTGTTTAAATACAGGATACTTGGAGTAGTGTTGCGGCATGTCATTTGAAGGATTTTGGAAGCTGATCGTAAGTCAACCTTGTCTGTAACTATTGGGTTTGTCGAAGTTGTTAAGGCTATGGAAATGATGTAACTTTTTAAATCAGAAGATATTAGAAATCCAGGTAGTTGGCATTAAAATTAGCTTCTGTTTGATTCGAATGCGAAAAGAGTAGTCAAAGAATAGCTTGAATCGAGGAGCTTAATGGTTTTATCTTTGCAGAAAATTATAAATGACGTGAAGACTAAATAACTCTTGTCTGCTGAGAGTGTTGTTAAAAGCACATTTTTTAAGGTTTTCTCAGGGTAAATGTCAAAGCTAGTGACTAGATTCTGCCCTTCGAAGAGACTAACTCTGATTTGACTTTAAATGATTCTTAAAAATGGACTTTTTGTAGATACAAAAATAATTTTAGCAGATTAAACCTAGGTTTGCAGCGACAAGACAAAAGACAGATTAGGATTGTCATATTTCCATAGCGTATTCTATGCATCGAAGAAATAGAACACCTTGTCTAAGCCATTGTTGAAAGTGACTACTTTTTCATTCAGAACATCTTTAAATTGTTCTTATTAACTCCACTAAGAAATAACACCTAGATATACCTCATTCCAAGTTACAAGTTAATTTGCTGGAGATTTAAATACAAAATGAATAAGAAATCAATAAAAAAGAAAAGAATAGCAAATTATTTATGGTAATGATTTTGTTACATCTACTAGAGAAGTAGAGATTTGCATTTGAACTGAATGCCTAGGATTGAGTGAGTGAAACTCTAGCAAATTCAGTGAAAAAGTTATATGCTAAAAAATTACCAAATGTAGACTCCACACCTAAGATTAAATTAATATTCGTGCATATGTAGATAATCTTAAGCCTTGAATTGTATTCGAACTCTGTCGCTATCACCCCTGCTTAATCCAGTGGAAACGAAGATATGACACTCCCAGTCTCATCGAACATCATTATCTTACAAGAATCTTTTGATTTTATTGATAAAATAGCCACACCTGAGAGTGAATTCGTGGGATTCGGAATTATTGTGGAGGCAGTTATTTCCTCATCAAAGACTAAACTCATTTCAGTAGTCGTAGATCCATATGCGAATATCTATAGATAGACGTCAAGAATGCTATAAGCCACAGCTGAAGAAATACTTTATGCGATGGCTAAATTATTCCCTCTGCTGATTTTAACTAACCCTGGGAAGCTCATCGAAAAGCCAGAATAGTAAGTAACATAATAAATGTTAAAGTAAACAGAGTTTGCTAGTCGCACAATGACCACCGTGAGAATTGTATCTACGAGAATGAGTTTATTCGACAAATCTGATGGAACAACATCATTCAGTTTGATCGTTGTAGGGCTCGCGCTGGTGAACTTCATAATTTATAGAATCGCGTTTAAACCAAGTGTAGATCTCATCACGCAGTAAATATATGACTGGGGAACAAGCACAACCCAATCAGCGATTAGATAATTAGAAGTATTTGAAAAATCTAACTTCTTGACAACTTTATAAGCAGCACTATCAGAAACCCTCGTGAATGTAAAGTAAGTTATTTTTGAAGATGGATAGAATACAATCAGAAGAGTTGAGGATTCTATGTAAATAAAGCTTCGAATGCCAGCTCCGACAGTGTCTAATGTTGCACTCCCAGAAAACAGCATGAAAGTAGCAGAACTGCTCAGAAGGGAGATTTAATAGAAGTGTAAATCGCATAAAAAGAAAATAGCTAAATTAGAAAAGGCTACACTTTTTGGATCGATGCTCAAACAAGTTGTCAATGTAGAAGCAGTCGTGTACAGCAGGAGTCGCTGATTTATATCGTAGATAACCAACTAAGTGGCTTAGACTTCGATGATCATTTGTCTGTCTTCGTTGACGATAATTTTGAGGATCACAGCATTCCCAATTGTCAGAGATGTTTTGAATTTTAAAGTTGTTTCTAAGTTCCTTTCAAATCGGAAATACTTGGGGCTGCTAAGGTTATCTTGTGTCACAAGTCCGCTAATAAGGAAAAAAGGTGAATAAATAATTATTCCAAAATAATAGAACAATTTGTAATGTAAAAATAATAATAATTTTTTAACAATTTCTTTTACATTTATGAGTTTCTCTTCATAAACAGCGCGTTTATTGATCCTTAGACAAGAAAGTAGCTGTTCTAAGCGAAGAAGATGTTGCTATTTAGAACATTTTAGATCCCAACAACATCGATGTTATCGTAGTGGACATAGTAGCTGATTGTCTAAGATGCCGAATCAAAGTCAAAATACAATTAATTGAAATAATGTCCAAGACAGCTGAATCCAGTGCTTAGAATCATTCCATGACAGTAGTAATATGAGTTTTCTGATAAATCTGTCAATGAAGAGCTTTGAGGAATCTAAAATAAGCATAAATGTTATCCAGTTCCAGTAATACTTGGATTGAAGCATTTTTTAGATGAATCAATCGAATCTTCTTTAAAAATGATGAAATTCTCATTTAAAGAACGGACCAAGCCTTAATTCGTACTGATACTTACTAATCCTGTTGAAATCAATAAAAAATTTCTTAAAGTTCTCTTCGAAATCTCACGAGAAAAAACAAATTTAATTGAAATTATTTATCATACTTGCAGAGGAATCTAGATTTGCGCTGAGAATAGATGTCTGCAATGGATCAGCGTAATATAAAATCTATGTTAGTGTTGAGACGCTTAGTTTGTAGATGGCACAATTGGTTTGAGAGAATACAAATAAAGCATCGACGGGGTTCATAGCATTTCCTGGAAGAAATTACACTGTATTGATAATATCTGTTGAAAATAAGGATGTTCCTGTTGAAAGTACAGAGGTGACAGATCCAGTATCATCCAGGGAAATCTTAAAAATAGCTGATGAAGAGTAGAGTATTGCGTATTCTTTTGGAGATTCGATACTGAGAAAAGTTAGAGATTACGAAGAAGATATTATTACAGATGTTACAAGTTAGGTAGTATCGTAGTTGTAAATATAGACTATTAGGCTGTCATGGAGAAGCAATAAGTAAGAATGAGAGGAAGTCACTGAGTATGCTATGGAAATTGGGCTGGAAGACACATTTTCAGGGGGAAATATTCTCGCCACAGAATGGAGATCAGTTATCGAGGTAATACTTGTTGATTTGGAGATTGCTTCGATGAAAATGATATTATCATGAGTAGAGTCTTCTATTACAGCTGATATGGCAGCAGAAGTTGGATTTGCATTGTTGAAATTGTGGATGGCAAAGATAGTCGTTATCTGGGTTGTGGAGTAGGATAGACCAAGGAATGAAGATGTACTCACAAAATATAACTTCTAAGTGTCTGAATACCCAGCTAAAAGTTACATATCAGATGAGAGAATTTAGGTTGGGATAGAAATCGAAGAGACTACTTGATTTGTGAGAAGATTGATAGTGTATATGATGATATGATGAGTGCTTGACGATGGAGGAGTGATGGTAACGACTAAAGTGATGAACGAAGATGAAGTTGGTGTCGTGATATTGAATGAGTTGAGGACAGAATTGATTGGAATATCTGACGACTAAAGGAGAATCTCAGTGACTCTAGAGAATTGATTTGAAGTTGTAGGATCAAGAATGTTGATTTACAAGGATAACTGTAGTTATCCTCCAAGAATCGGTTGGATGATTTACAATATTTTCCCAAGAACGGAAAATTATGCTTATTACCCGACTAAGAATGCGTTTGAATTAGCAAGTGAACTTTGAGTCGGTGCTGGAAATGAAGCTAAAGAGATAGCTAAAGTATTCAGATTAAACACGGCGATCTCTGTATCTGAAGTAAAGAGAATATACGGGGAAATCAGAATCAGATGTGAAAATGAAGGGAAAGTTGAAGTAGTAACTTGATTATCTTTAATAATCCCTGTGAAGGTCTAAATAGCAAGTTCATTTGTATTGTATGCTCCGTAGATTATGAGCTTATTTAAGCTTTGATCATAGGCGATCAGCATAATCCTTTGAATATTAGAGACTCCTAAGGATATGGTGAATCTTGTATATGATTCGTATTCCCAAATAATTCCACTGGAATATTCTTTTGTGAAGACTAAAACTCGCTATGAAGTGAATCCCCATCCTATGATAGGATTTGTGAAGGTGACTCCATCGACTTTTGTACCTTACAGGCATTCCCAAATGAACAGTTTAGTGGAAGAAAAGCCCACGATAATCTGTGAGGAACTGAAGAAAGGAGATACACTTGATCCAGATAAAATAAAAAAATCTTTCAAAGTGAGAGATCCATCTGTATCTGGGGTAGTAGATACAATAATAATACCGATTTCATTTCCTGTCGAGAGTTACCATAGTCTTAGAATGTTGGTCTTGGAGAAATAGGCAACTATCAAATCGAAATCTAAGGAAATCTTCACTGTAAATTATTAAAGATAAAATTATTTTTAAAAAGGTGGCAAAATAAAGCAATTCAAATGAAATAAAATTATTACCTTTATTGTAAAGTAAATCCTCTGGAAAGGGAAGACCTGCTTTTTCTACGAAAGGACATTTACTCATTGGTCTGCAAGAACGCGTTGCTTGATCGGAAAAATAAGAAGATAACTCACAAGTCAAAGAACATATCAACTAGTTTGTAATAGTTGTGGTGGTAGTTGTGCCTGTAGTAACAGTAGTTGTTATATTTTATGCATCTGTGTCGAGATACAATAAACCCTAGATGCATTTGCTTGCGCATATTTTGGAATTTTTAACATAGGAAATCTTATAGCCAGACATACATGTATTGCAAGCCATAACCGCATTGAGAGGCTGTCCAGTATAACTGCAAGTTAAACATTTGTAAGGACAAAAAGCAGCGAA
>Ga0302271_10005127_pt1 | contig 10100 bp, 5 predicted proteins | sample III_Bog_N1_1_FD_198767 | JGI IMG/M metagenome (GOLD analysis project Ga0302271, IMG submission 198767) | Peat permafrost microbial communities from Stordalen Mire near Abisko, Sweden - III_Bog_N1_1 | ecosystem: Environmental > Terrestrial > Soil > Wetlands > Peat | place: Sweden: Abisko... | reverse complement strand
TACCTTAAGTGACCAGTTTCGCTTCAATGAAACGAGGATGAAGAGAGATATTCCTACGATTGGAATCACAGATACTAAGATGTAGCCTATGACTTGTTGTAAATCTCTTTCACTTTCGATCCCACTTAAATCTGCAGCTGCATCTATTGGGTGAATAACATATTAAAATCTTGAAAATCTATGAAAAAAGCAATAGTGAAAGCAGTACTCTAGGGTGAGAAGAATCCGAAGTCAAATTGAAAGAAAGAAGATAAGTCTGATAGAATAGAAGATGCTCCAGGGTCTCTTCCCCCATCGAAGAAGTAACTTAGAATGTTATCTTCCTCAGGAATTATCCCTGCTGAATTTTTCTTTTCTCCTTTTTTAGCTGAATTTCCACTGCTAGAGTCATCTTACTCACATAATACTGCTCAAATAAGGGATAAATATTAGTTGTAAGTAATTTTTAGTTAGTTAGGCCATATTAGTGCTAAGAGACAAGCATATTTGTAATGGTAGGAGGGATATTAATATGTAAATTCATACTATTTTTGTAAATTCTTATTATTATGCAAACCTTGAATAATGAGGCACAGAAGAGGGAAGAGGAAGAAGATGAACGCCATTTGGTTGAGCTATTTTTCTTTTAGTTTTGATTTATGAAAAGTCCGAATGAATTTCAGCTATTTTGAGGAAAAAATAAACAATTGTAAATTTAGCTGATGGAAATTATAATATTGTGATAACTGTGTGTGCTTTTGTGATTTCTAAAAACAGTTGAAAGTGTTTAGATAAGTTCTCTGGAGGTCACACATCAACTCTTGATTGAATTTGGTGGGTGCTTGATCATTGGAACCTTCCATTTTGGAAAGTCCGTATTAAGAATTGTAATTAATTATCAAGATTAAGCCTTTCTACTCCCCATCAAGCATCTAATTTGGTACGTCAGAATTGATACACATAGGCTTAAAGGATTATTACTCTCATTCAGTCATATAAGAGAGGCAGTAATGTTCATTTAGGCGAATGAGGTTTAGCTGGAGAATCAAGAACATACTATTTGATAATCTAAAAATACTAGGCAAAAATAATAAATAATAACGAAACTAATAATTCATTGGAATTTGTTCATGTTTTCCATAGAATTATTCATTTTTTGTTTTGTTTTGTTATTGTAAAACTGCTTATTATTGACTGTAGAATTCTACGTGAATACTATTTTTTATAATAATTTTGAGGATCGTCATGAGTAAAGAGTGAAAGGCATTTAATAAGGAATGTAAATGTAGTATTTTCTTCTTATTTTATTCAGACAATAACAAAACAAAGAGAAAAACTCAATAAGATAATATCTGATCAATTTGCTTGATATTATCCCTATTCCTAACACAAAAGAATTCAAATATTTAAAAGACACTTAGATCAAGAATTTAGATTTATGTAGAAAATATCTTCTTTATTATTTCAAATTAATCACAATTCAATAATTTAAATCAAAGTTATAAATAAAATAATCTCTATTAATAGCAATATTTAAAAAAAGTTAAAAAATAACAAGATACTTTCAAAAAATATTTATAAATCAGCTGAGAATTATAAACAGAGGATCATCTTGTAGTTAAAGGGATCGGAGTGTCTAAAAGGGAGGGAAAAACAATTTGTTTTTGTGTTATTAACTTAGAAAGGGGAGAAGAACAAAAGCAAAAGTAAAATAAATAAACAATAAAAATAATTCAAAATAGTTTTGAAGAGAGAAGAAGTGTATTACAATAGAAAAAAAATGAATAGCAATAACGAATACATTGACCAATATGATCACGATTGTACAAAATCTTATGCTCCCTATTGCTTATTGAAATATTTTTTTGACTTCAGAGTCTATTTAGTCTAAATTAGAATCAAATGCTACTAAAATTGCATTCTAAGATAACCAATTTGAAGCTTCCACTGATCCAAATACCAATGCTAGCACTGCATTTCCTGCTGGAGAATAACCCAACCCTGATGGCAGAGATCATCTCATCATTGGAAATGTATTGTGTTTAGCAAATTTTTCAAAAGGCTATTATCTCACATTCACATTCTCATTTTACTTTATTTTACATTAATATTTTTTACTTTTTCTCTTGTAAAACTTATTGACTTTCATTCCTATTTTTCCTTTGTAGACACAAGTCAAGATCATAAAGCATGAGAACATAGTTGATTTGAAGCTCTTCGTAGGATAAATACCGAAGATTTGGTAGATTAAATATATCCTTTTAATGTTTGTTTGAACTTTTCTTTGATTTTAGGGAAAAGGAGCAAGTGAAGGAATTTTTCTCAAAATTTGGAAAAATCTATGAAGTCTAAATAATCCGTGACAGCAATGGATAACACAAAGGATGCGCTTTTGTTAAATTTGCTTCGATGACTGATGCAGACAATGCTATTAAAAGTGTTCGCAATACTGCTTTCCCTGGAGTAAGAAAAACAAAGAAGATTTATTTGTAATTTAAAGATTTTATTTACTAAATAATTCATTTTTAGATGAAAAACAATGTGGAAATAAAATGGGCAGACAATGAAGAAGAACGTCTTGGTGTCAATCAAGATTCAGATCATACACTATTCATATGCTCTCTCCCTAAATCATGTACAGAGGTGAGAAATAGATTGTGTTTTTGAATATCTTTAATAAGTTTTTTTGGTTTTTTTAGCAAAATATCAGAGACATATTTGAATATTTTGGTGAGATTGAAGAGCTCCATCTCATGAAAGATAATCAATAGAATACACGCTAAGCCTTCCTCAAATTTAAGCTCAAGGAAAAAGCTCATCTTGCCATCCGCAATCTAAACTCACAAGTTTATATCAACAATGCAGAAAATCCAATTGAAGTTAGATTCGCAAAGAAGTATGTGAAGTAAGATTCCAGCAGATCTAGTGTAAGTTATTCATAGCGTTTAAATACTATAAAGATAAAAGAATTTAGAGAGTGAGGGAGATAATTTAGAATAAATGTTAGTTTATTCTACATTATGGTACCGAAATTGAAAAAGACAAAAAAACTTAATCCTTGAGGAATAAGATTTTCTAGAAATTGGAAGTTGGCAACACAATCACAGACTACACTAGTAGCAACCCTACAATATTCAACAGCAGCAACAACAATAGGATACCTGAATGTTGATGCAACAATATCACCAATAATTTAGGCAATAACGACAATTTAAAATCTGGATCACACAGAAAGTGCAATGATACTAGTTCAAGACCAAAATAGATGAAAAGGATATGAAGGCACACTAGCAAATCCTGATCTCAATCTCACTATCATAATGAAAATCAGTAGAGAACAACCTTAGCAGTTCCTTCAATTCATAATAAAAAATGTCTTAAATGTTGTTGTTGCTGTGTGAAGTGTACCTCTGTGTTATTGTAGTGGTGGTGCGTGTCGTGTGATGTGATGTGCAAAAAGTCCAAGATCCCCTTCAAACCTATCTCCAACTCTCTCTCTCTACATATCTAATCTAACTAAAACTTTAATTTTATTAGATTTCTGTAATCTTAACTTACTTTTTGTTTCATAAAACTATTAAAAAGGCACTAGCAATCTCCATACCAAAACCAGAGCCTGTTACTACTCCAGCTCGAGTTAATGTAAAAAATATTGTTTCAGATATTTTTAGTAAAAATCACTGAATTTTTTTCTCTATCTCGAAAAGTGGCAAAAAGTGTACTTTAAATACTTCTCTGACGAAGGAGTAGCATATTACTTCCATCCATTGCTCAATACAAGCTCATTTGACAAGCCAGGTACAGGCTGTCTCATCATGAATATTGATGGGACCTAAGAATACATTCACCCAGCTACAAAGCTTCTTAGAAACGAGCCCGTTGTCATACATGACCTCCCGGAAGCTTGTAAGTTTCATTTCAAAGATCCACATTGATCTGAGATGTCTTTTGCTCATTTTTTGTTTATTTTTGCAGATGGTAAGAAACATTTTTTGTAAGGAAGTTCAAGATCCATCTACCTTGCTTTTGGTTAGCTCTTTTGTTTTTAAATCCTATCACTTTGATTCCTTTTTAGACGGAAAGAAGCATGGACCTCCAGGAGCAAACCTCTTTATCTTCCATCTTCCAAATGACTTAAGAGATTCTGATTTAGAGAAATTGTTTTCTGATTATGGTGAAGTCATTTCTGCTCGAGTTAACACACGCCCTGATGGAACCAGCAAAGGGTTTGGTAAGCAAATTCAAACATGCAAGTAATAATTGAACTCTCCCTTCTAAAAACAGGTTTCATCAGCTTTAATACTGCTGCAGAAGCAGAAGCATCAATCGCAGGGCTGAATGGCATACAGATTAGAAGTAATCAATTTCTAAAAACTTTTGAATTTGTTTTAATTTAAAAACTTATAATTTTTTTTTGCAGACAAAAGGCTGAAAGTGGAAATAAAAAAAGAAAACATGGATGGGCCTTCCAATCAGAAACAATATTAGTAAATTTCAGGCTCTCTAAATCAAGCTAATTTCAATCCATTCTGATAAATATGATTGAGTCAATTGTGAAATTAATTTAACATATGTGTTGTTTTAAGCAATGCATATTTAACAAAAATTACAAATGCTGAATAAAATGCAAAGTTATTTTTTAATTCGTGTGAATTCCAAAGATAAATAAATGAGATTTCAGTGGGCAAATTAGTTTTTCAGATAATTTTGAAATCAACAAAAAGCAGGAAAGAAATACATTTTGACTGACAAATGAACAAAAAATCATAGTAGAAATTTGTAAAAGGCAAATTATAGTAATACAGTCTAATTACCATAAGATATTTTAAATCATAACATATTTTAGTAAAACCAACGTTTCTCATTCTCGTTTTGTTCCATGATTTATTTCATGGATCTTTCAAAAACTAGAACTTTTAACAATAAGAAGATATTCCAAGGAAAAATAAGTACTTCGGATTCTGCAATGAATCTATTTACTTAAAAGAACCTAAATATGAAAGAGTCTCTGTGGTAATTAAGCTGATAGACCATTAGGTTTTTCAGTAAAACGAATAGGATTACCAAAAAGAACAACAATCCCTTTTTATTTGAGATTTTTAAAAGATAACAAAAGAAATTGACAAATGGAGAGAGAGATTCAATTACCTAATCTAAAAGATATTTTCCTCTCTCTTTCTTGAATTTCAAGTAAGTTAAGTTTAAATGTCATTATAGTATTTTTATGATAATAGTTAATGCCATAAGTAATTCTTTTATTAGAAAGTTTCATCCTGGTAAGGTATTCTGGTGACTTGTAATTCACCTGGTCAGTTAGATATCTTTTAATATTTGATTATTTCTGATTGAAAAATTGATTATCCACATTCGATGATCTAATAATTACTATTGAGCAATTTAAAACATCTCATAACTAAACTCTCTCTCTTTTTATCAGATCCCCAACTAAAGTCTTACATTATTTATTATTAATTTAAAAAAATATATATCACTAAATCCCGCAAACTTTTTTCCTCAAACTTCTTCTTACTTCGATTTCCTTTCAGAGTTCAGTTTTCCTTTCAAATGAGTAACTCCCTGATAAAAGTGATTCTTGTGTTAAGCTCCTTAGTTTTGATTATTGGCGGTGGACTAATATTGTATTTCTCGATATCGTAGCTGGGAAATTACAATGTTTTATGGTAATACGTTGGGACTAATGTAAATTCATATGTAGTCTATGGAATGTATGGTCTAGGTGGTGCTACAATATTATCTGGACTTGTAGGTGTCCTTGGATCACTCAAGAAAAATAGATGTTTACTCGCAATCTTCAATATCTTGAACATTCTCCTATGCGCTATCTTCGTTGGAATCGGAGTCGCAGTTGTTTTCTTCTCAAATTCACAATACTCAGATCTGAAGAATTAAAGTTGTGAGACAGCCTCAGGAAGTTACCAATGGCTTTATGATTCAAATCAACTCTACGCGACTGTAGGCCAAGTCTGTTTCTGTATGATATGTCCATGCTATGTTGCTGATAAACAGGAATTCCCTAAAAATACCTTCGCGCGTAAAAACATTTCTTAAATAAACCTTTTTTTAAGTGCAAGAAACCAATTGAAAATCCTAAATTATCCAAAACTAGTTTTGTCTTGTGATTATTTTGTAAAAAATTATGATTTTGGTAAAAATATTTTTCTTTCCTTTTTTTACAGTTAAGATTCTCACTCCATTGCCATCTGGACCTGTTTAGTTTCAGCAGTGCCCTTAAGCCAAACAATACTAGTAATACAACGATTATTTACCTTTGGCTACGTTTATGGAAGAGAACTTTGAGTGCAGTGGAGTTTGCGATCCATAGCCGTTTTACTATTTCTCAGATATCAATAGGGGACCACCTGTTTATACATAAGGCTGTAAGCAAAGAGTGGAAGATTTTGTGGATAAGTATGGCAGGATTATTGAGATTTTAGCATTTTCTTTGGGAGGATTCTTCATTGCTATGATCATATTCTCGATTTGCTTGTGCTGCTCCAAAAAATCTAAGAAAGATGAGTCATTTTAGGATAGATATGCTAGAATTTATGAATGAGCAACAAGAATACTAGCAGCATGTGTATGACGAATTATGACTAGAGTGGAATGGGGATAGTTTATATGGTTATTTTTCATTTTTGTGTCTGTAAATTAAACCTATCAAAGAAACTATTGAAAACTAGAAAACAAAGGATTTTTTGTGGATTTGTTTTTTGTTTTATATGTTTTGAGTGTGGATCTGAGTTTTGTAGGATTTAAGAATTATTTCTCATTCAAACCCAATATTCTAATGAAATAATTAAATAATGCCAAAAGATTTAGATTTGAAGATCCTGATCTTTTGCTTTTTGGCAAAGTTGCAGATACACTAAGTGAATTCATATTGACGAAAAGCATCAATATTTTTTAAGTGAATTGTTTTTTTTGCAAACAAAAGGTTGAAAGTGGAAATAAAAAAAGAAAATATGGAAGAACCGTCCAATCAGAAACAAAATTAGTAAATTTCAGGCTCTCTGAATCAAGCTAATTTCAATCCATTCTGATAAATATGATTGAGTCAATTGTGAATAAAATTTAAAATATGTGTTGTTTTAAGCAATGCATATTTAACAAAAATTACAAAAAAATGATGAATAAAATGCAAATTTATTTCTTATCTTTTATCTTTGAATTAATGTGAATTCCAAAGAAAAATGAATGAGATTTCAGTGGGCAAAATAATTTTTCAGATAAAGGAAAGAAATACATTTTGACTAACAAAATGAATAAAAAATCATAGGAGAAATTAGTAAAAGGCAAATTACAAGAATATCCTCTAATAACCATAAAATATTTTAAATCAAAACATATTTTAGCAAAACCAACTTTTCTCATTCTCGTTTTGTTCCATAATTTATTTCACGGACTCACAAAAACTAGAACTTTTAAAGAATAGCGAAGATAATTAATACTATTGGACAATTGAGAATTTTACTTAAAAGAACCAAACCACCTACGAGTACATAATAATCCCTGTGATAATGAAGTTGGTAGAATATTAGTTTATTCAGGAAAATGAGTAGTATCACCAAACAGAACAACAATCCCTTTTTATTTGAGAATTTTAAAAAATAAAAAGAAGAAATTGGCAAATGGAGAGAGATTCAATTGCCTAATCTAAAAGACATTTCCTTCTCTCTCTCTTTCTTCTATTTCAAGTAAGCTAGCTAAGTCGAATGCCATCATTATTTTTTATGATAACAATGAATACCATAACTAAATCTTTAATTAACAGTTTCAACCTGGTAAGGTATTCTGAGGACTTGTAATTTCACCTGGTCAGTTAGATATCTTCAATATTTGATTATTTTTGATAGAATAATTGTTATCCACATTCGATGATCTTAATAAGTTCTATTGAGCAATTTAATACATCTCTACTCTAATCTCCCTCTCTTTTTATCCGATCCCCAACTAAAGTATTACATAATGTTTTATTAATTTAAAAAATATATTTATCACTAAATCCCACAAACTATTTCCTCAAACTCCTTCTTACTTCGATTTCCCTTCAGAGTTCCCTTTTCCTTTCTAATGAGTAACTCCCTGATAAAAGTGATTCTTGTGTTAAGCTCCTTAGTTTTGATTCTTGTTGGTGGACTACTATTGTATTTCTCGATATCGCAGCTGGGAAATTACGATGTTTTATGGTAATACGTTGGGACTAATGTAGATTCATATGTAGTCAGTGGAATGTATTGTCTATGTGGTGCTACAATATTATCTGGACTTGTCGGAGTCATTGGATCACTTAAGCAAAATAAGATTTTACTTGCAATTTTCAATATGTTGAACATTATCCTATGCATTACCTTCTTTGGAATAGGAGCCGCAGTTGATATCTTCTCAAATTCACAATACTCAGATCTGAAGAATTAAAGTTGTGATACGGCATCAGACAATTACTAATGGCTTTATGATTCAAATCGACTCTACTCGAGTGTAGGCCAAGTTTGTTTCTGTAGGGCATCATGTCCATGCTATGTTGCTGATAAACAAGAATTCCCTAAAAATACCTTCGAGTGTAAAAATATTTCTTAAAAAAACCCTTTTTTAAGTGCGAAAAATCAATTGAAAATCCTAAATTATCTAAGACTAGTTTTGTTTTGTTGAATGTGATTATTTTTTGTAAAATTTTATGATTTTGGTTAATACTTTTTTTTGTTTCGTTTTTTTACAGTTTCGATTCTCACTCCATTGTCAACTGGACCTGTTTAGTTTCAGTAGTGCCTTTAAACTTAACAGTACCAGTAATACAACTATTATTTACCTTTGGCAACGTTTATGGAGGAGAACTTTGAGTGCAGTGGAGTCTGCAATCCATAGCCGTTTTACTATTTCTCAGATATCAATAGAGGACCACCTACTTATACATAAGGCTGTAAGCAAAGAGTATAAGATTTTGTGGATAAGTATACTAATATTATTGAGATTTTAGCATTTTCTTTGGGAGGATTCATCATTGCTGTGATCATATTCTCGATTTGCCTGTGCTGCTCTGAAAAAACTAAGAAGGATGAGTCATTTTCGGATAGATATGCTAGAATTAATTGAATGAACAACATGAATAGCTGGATAATAGTTTATATGGTTATTTTTCATTTTTGTGTCTGTAAATTAAACATTTTAAAGAAACAATTGAAACTCGAAAATAAAGGAATTTATGGGTTTGATTTATTATGAGTGTGTGTCTGGGTTTCGAATGATTTAAGGTTTATTTTTCAATAAAACCCAATATTCTAATGAAATAAGCAAATAATATCCAAGGATCTTGATTTGAAGATCCTGATCTTTTGCTTTTTAGCAGATGCAGATGCACTAAGAGAATACCTGCTAACGAAAAGCATAAATAGCTCTGATTGTTGCTTTTTTCTAAATTATTCATAGTTCTGTGCTAAATCAAAGTACATTTATTTATCATAATTGAATTCTTGAATGTCAGCAGCAAAACAAGTAAGAAACACAGCTCGACCTGATTTTTTTGTCGAAATCTCCTCAGGGGTTGCAGTTATCCCAACAGAAATTCAAATAATTACATCTTCTTATTCCAGGGATGTAATCCATTTTCTTCTATCAAGTAAGTTGAGAGAATGAATATTTGAAAAACTGCTTGCTTTTGGTTGAACTATCAATTGCTTCAAGAAAGCTGTAAACATAATTGATTACAATAATATTAAAATCTCCAAGATATTTAAACACAGTGATTGAAAGTATTTCCATTGGAAAAAATAAAAAATATTTGTCTTTCTGCTTGTTGTACCTCAGAAGATTCTGGGATTTGTGTTGCTTCACTGAAATTATTTGCAGGATGCATTGAGCCTACAAAGAAAGATATGCACAAACAGATTAAATCAAGAAGATACAAAAGGCTCAATCATGTTGATGGGATTATTCAGATGGCAGTATGTAGAGAGAAGTTTACTCAAAGGGGACCATTATTTGTAGATGGAAAGATAAGGTACTTTCAAACAAACAAACAAACAAATAAATAAAAGGGGAAATAATCAAAAGTGACTCTTCGAAACATTCACTCAGTTCTCTCCCCCCCCCCCTTGAATTAAAAG
>Ga0302271_10005126_pt1 | contig 10102 bp, 5 predicted proteins | sample III_Bog_N1_1_FD_198767 | JGI IMG/M metagenome (GOLD analysis project Ga0302271, IMG submission 198767) | Peat permafrost microbial communities from Stordalen Mire near Abisko, Sweden - III_Bog_N1_1 | ecosystem: Environmental > Terrestrial > Soil > Wetlands > Peat | place: Sweden: Abisko... | reverse complement strand
AGGCTATTGGAAAGTCATTTGGTCCGATGATGGTGATCTGGTTTAGTATGCTTGGCGTACTTGGGTCAATAGAAATCGTTGAATTTACTCCAATATTAAAAGCCTTTAATCCGTATTATGCTGTTAATCTGTTGATTAATTATCCAAACTGGTTCTTAATTCTTGGAGCCGTATTTCTATGTACAACAGGTGCGGAAGCCCTCTATTCGGACTTAGGGCATTGCGGGATTCGTAACATACGGGTCAGTTGGATATTTGTAAAGACAACCTTGATCCTGAATTATTTAGGTCAAGGTGCATGGGTCATCACCCATATGAAAAGCCTTACTGAATCGACCAACCCTTTTTATGCAATGATGCCTGAAAGTTTTCTGATCTTTGGTGTCATAATGGCTACTGCTGCTGCAATTATTGCCAGCCAGGCACTTATCAGCGGTTCGTTTACCATTTTTAGCGAAGGCATGAGCCTGAACTTCTGGCCCCGTCAACGCATAAAATATCCGACCGAAGTAAAAGGACAATTATATATCCCGTTTGTAAACTGGTTTTTGTATGTCTTCTGTATTCTGATGGTGTTGTACTTCCAGACTTCCAGCAATATGGAAGCAGCCTATGGATTATCCATTACCATTACTATGTTAATGACGACCCTGTTGTTAGGATTCTACCTGAAAAGGCAAAACATCCGGACAGTGTTTGTTGTTCCATTCGTCGCAGTATTTTTGACTATCGAATTAGCTTTCCTTACGGCCAATATGTTTAAATTCATGCACGGAGGGTGGGTAACCATTATGCTGGCAGGGATTATCTTTACAGTGATGCTTGTCTGGTTTAATGCACGGATAATCAAGAATAAACATATGATATTCCTCAATATTAAATCATTTTTCCAGATTATTACGGATATCAGCAAAGATGAAACGATACCTAAATATTCAACGAATCTGGTTTATTTAAGCAAGGCAGATATAAGGACCGAAATAGAAGGGAAAATAATTTATTCCATTATTAACAAGCAACCAAAGCGTGCTGATAATTACTGGATCCTGCATATCGACCATGTAGATGATCCAACGACTTTTGAATATACTTTTGAAAAACTAATCCCGGGTATTTTATACCGTGTCAATATAAAGCTTGGTTTTCAGGTACAACCGTTAATCAACCTGTATTTCCGTCAGATTATCGATGAATTGGTTGATAATAAAGAGTTTGATTTAGTAAGCCGATATCCTTCGTTAAGGAAGAACAACATACCTGGTGATTTTCGTTTTATTATTATCCACCGTGTGTATAATCAAAACCAGGGATTTAAGTTCAAAGAACGGATGACAATGAATTTTTATAATATCATCAAACATTTGGGAATAACGGATACCCGTGCCTATGGGCTTGATACAAGTAGTGTCTCGGTAGAGTCGGTTCCTTTGGTTATCAAAAGAGAATATAAAAGCAAGATTAAAAGAGTGGAAATACAGTAATCTACTGTTTCTATTTTCCATTATAGCATGCAACCCTTCCATTTTGGAAGGGTTTTCTTTTTGTGTCTGGTAGGTGTTGGATAGCTAATTTGTTGAAAAATAAAACGATATCGAGTATTAGCTGGTTTTGGTATAGTTTTAGCTAAGTTTCATGTTGAATCTTATTGTTTTCTTATAGTTCGACCAGGTAACGAACTATTTTTTTTATAACTCCCCGGGTGAAAAAGGTATTTTTATTTAGTTAATTCAAATTTTACAACATGACGGAAGAAAAGAATTATTTACACAGTGTAAAGAAGAAAATTATTGGCAAACCGCTTGATTTGTCAGATAGCAGGACATTTAGCCATATCTCATTGATTGTTTTCTTTGCCTGGGTGGGACTGGGGTCCGATGCTTTATCATCTTCCTGTTATGGTCCGGAGGAAATTTATAAGAATCTTTCCATCCATACCAATCTTTCGCTCATTGTTGGATTGTTGACTGCTTTCACCATTTTTATTATCAGTACCAGTTATTCCCAGATTATCAGGTTGTTTCCACATGGTGGAGGAGGGTATTTAGTTGCAAGCCGGTTGATTTCTCCGAAAGTAGGTATGATCTCAGGTTGCGCATTGTTAATTGACTATGTATTGACGATCTCTATCTCTATTTCGAGTGGTGCGGATGCCGTGTTTAGTTTTCTTCCATTGCCATTCCACGAATATAAAGTATTTTTCGCAGTATTTATATTAATCGTTCTAACGGTTTTAAATTTACGGGGAGTAAAAGAATCAGTTGCATTTCTTACCCCAATTTTTGTTATTTTTGTTCTTACCCATATTTTTTTAATCGTATATGCGTTTACGACACATGTACCTGAAATGAAAACTGTTGCTGTACAAACTACTACCGAATTGCACAGTACAGTTTCTCAACTTGGTATTTTTGGTACCTTGTTTCTTATTATGAAAGCCTATAGCATGGGCGCCGGTACCTATACGGGTATTGAAGCCGTGAGCAACGGGATTCCCAATTTACGGGAGCCACGTGTTAATACAGCCATTAAAACCATGCGTTTGCTTGCATTATCTCTGGCACTGGCAGTAGTTGGCCTGGTAATAGCCTACTTCTTGTTTAACGTACATTTTGTACCCGGCAAAACATTGAATGCCGTATTGATTGGGAATGCCATTGCACACTGGAATCCTTTTGTTGGTCAAACGTTCTTATACGTCACCCTTATCTCTGAAGCAGCCTTGCTGTTTGTGGCTGCTCAAACCGGTTACCTCGATGGACCAAGGGTAATGGCCAATATGGCACACGATTATTGGTTGCCGAGAAAATTTACGTTGTTAAGCGACAGGCTCGTATCGCAAAACGGAATTATATTAATGGGGGCAGCAGCTTTAATCGTTATCTGGTTGTCGAAAGGATCCGTAGCGTTTCTGGTGGTTTTATACAGTATCAATGTGTTTATTACATTTACCCTTTCGCAGTTTGGTATGGTAAAACACTGGTTTAAGGTACGCAAAACTGAAAAGAAGTGGTTTGGTAAACTCGTGATCAATGGAATAGGGTTGCTGCTGACTACGTTCATTCTCATTACGGTTACCGTTATTAAGTTTGAAGAAGGTGGATGGATCACCCTTGTCATAACTTCTTGTTTGGTTGCATTATCGCTTTATATCAAAAAGCATTATAACCAGATTGGCAAAGAAATAGGAAATATCCAGGGTATCATGAATACCAAGATGCCGGAGTTGGTGAATATTTTAAAAAATAAGATTAAACTGGTCAAAACAGATAAAGAAATTGAAACAACCGATTCAACAGCAGTAATATTAGTGAATGGTTATTCTGCAATCGGACTTTATTCTTTGTTTTACTTGCTCAACACATTTCATAATACCTATAAGAACTTCGTATTTATAAGCGTGGGAGTTGTCGATTCAGGAAGCTTTAATAGTCATGAACAACTGGAGATATTAAAGTTACAAATAGAAAATGATTTGCAGAAGTACACCAAATTAATTAAAGAATTAGGCTGTAATGCAGAATATAGATATAGCGTCGGAACGGATGTATCCGAAGAAGTGGTCAGAATGGTTCCTGAAGTACTGGCGAAATATCCGAATTCAACCTTTGTCGGTGGTCAGTTAATTATCAGGGGCATGTACAGGATATCCAGGGTACTGCACAACTTCACGATCTTCTCCATTCAAAGGAGGTTATATAAACACGGCCTCACAACAATTGTTATCCCTATTTCGTTGGATAAAGCAATTGAGGTTATCAATGTTTCAAATGCAAAGGTGGGCGTTGATTCAGTTGTTTCTGTAGTCAATTAAGAACAAAATTGATTTAGTAAGAGGGCTGCCTAAATGGCAACAAATAATGGCGATATGTGGCTAAGATACATTTCTGCAGCTACTAATAAAAGTTTCCTTTCGTCTGCTTTTAGATGATGATTTGGGAACATCATTTGTCCCACAATTTTTTCTTCGTAAAATTCAAATAGGAGAAAAAAACCGTTTATCGCAATCCGGTAGTAATGAAAACATAAATTTCATTACTACCGGATTAATTGTATGATACCCATTTTATATGAATTCCTTTGGAGTTAAAGTCGCTTCATATATTGACTGAGATTATAAAACCGTCCCTGAATGCCTTAACCGGTAAGCTACAATAATACTGACAGAATAATTGAATGTATTCTGGTACGATTGCCTCAGGGGATCCTGACAGAACCCGTGTAATCAGGCTCCTGTTGGTCAGATCGATTTTCTGGATGTAGCTACAGGGCATTCAATTGAGTTTTATTACCGAGTATTGTCATGAAAATGATTTTAATATCCCACCAAAGGCTCCAGTTTTCAAGATACACCATATCGTATTCTACTCTCTTTTCCATCTTCCAGAGTTCATCTGTAATACCCCGATATCCATTCACCTGAGCCCAGCCAGTTATGCCCGGTTTAATATAATGTCTTACTCTGTAGTTCTCAATTATTTCCGAGTATTCTTCTGTGTGCTTAAGCATGTGAGGTCGGGGTCCTACAACAGACATTTGCCCCAGAAATACATTGAAAAACTGAGGAAGCTCATCCAGGTTGGATCTGCGTAGAAAACGCCCCAGGGATGTCAGTCGGGAATCATTCTTTGTCGCTTGTTTCGAATCTGAATCATTGTTTAGACACATGCTCCTGAATTTTAGACAGGTGAAGGTTTTGTTATTAATTCCTGTTCGTTGCTGACGAAAGAAAACAGGTCCTTTGGAACTCAGTTTGATTAACACCATTATGATCGGGAATAGCCAGCTGATAATAAATAGTATCACACAGGCTGAAAAGAATATGTCAAAGATTCGTTTTAAGAAACGTAAATTCAAATCGTCAAGGGGTATTTCCAGTGGATTGAGGATTGCAAACGATCCTACGGATTCCAGGCTCTTTCTATATTTAAACCAATATTGATTCTCAGGTACAAATCGGAGCCTTACCCCTAACTTATTGCAGGTTGTGAGTAATTCTGTACTTCTGGTTGAATCGCTGTATGTTGATGTCGTCACAAAAAGAATATCTGTCTGATGTTTTTTAACTAATGCTTCCAAGTTATTCAGTTGCCCCAAAACATCTTTTTTATACATTTCAGGTTCCTCTGTAATGTATCCCACAAACTCATATCCCAATACTGGATTACTGTTCATTATACGTCTCAAAAAAATGCTCATGTCATTTGAACCTATTATAATCGCTTTCTTCATGTAAATGCCTTTAGCACGGAGATATTTCAAAAAACGGTATATGAAAAAGTAAACAATTAATTTACAGATATAGAATAGAGCGGTATATTCCAATAAAAATAAACGGGATGAGGTTCTTGGTAAAAACAATTGTGCCAGTAAAAAGGATACTATGATGAATATGACAATTCTGTTGTTAATTCGTTTCACCCTGTTCGAAAAATAATTGTGTATGTATAGACTTTTGTATGAATAAATTGAATAAGTAATCACCCACGAAAGACTACCATGTAACATGAATAGACTCATATCCCGGTAATTTAATACATTTTCAAGCTGAGTAATCAGAAGAATAGTAACTATTGACAAATTTAAAATGATCAGGTCAATAGTTAAATACAAAGGGCTAACTCCATTTTCATTCGTTTTCATAATAAGGTTTTTTTAGAATTGAAAGGTTTTGTAACAAACAGATATCAAAATGATAACTTACAGATAATTAAATTGTACCGTGCCAAATAAATTGTATGATCAGCATAAATTCTTTCTATTTTCAGTTGTCTTTATATTTATTTTTATGGTGAAATACGTTATAACTTTGAAGTTTCATTTTACCATTACTTTTATATTTTGTGAATCTCATATTCTATATCAGGACCGTAGATCTGAATTTTCTGGGTAGTCAAATATTGCTTTTTTACTTGTTTATATTAAATTACAGCATTGGAATCTTTTTCGTTTTGTAATATATAAGATGGATGTGCGCTGCGGATATTTATACGCATACTTAGATGTTTGATTGTCACTAATGTTTGATCTGATCGAGTATAATTTAGTAACATGATATTTCTTTTAAAGGTTTTTAATGTGAAATTATTCGTTAACTCAACTGTTATTTTATTCATTTGATAGATGAGTGTGGATAGTAATAACATTATACATTACATAAAGTTTAATAAAGTAGTAAAAAATATTGTAAAAAGTACTACATTCAAATATGTTGTGTAGCATAAAATACGGTATTTGTTCTGTCATATTTATAAAGTGATGCCAAATAGCCTGTCAAGCTAATCATTCCTCGGAATTAAATACCTGTATAAAACAGGGTGGAAATTGAAGATGACAGATAGAAATATCTTGCTTGTTCAAAGGGTTGGTTTGTAATGATGGAAGCATATATCGGATTGAGAATCAATATCGAATAAGTATAAATATCCCGTAGAACACAGAAAAATAATTGAATTCTCTGTCCATTTATTGCTTTTTTTTCGCCATCATCCTGTTATACTTCATAGGGGGTTGCCTTAGGGTTAACTTAGGGTTGCCTTAGGGTTGGTTTAGGTAAACCCCTCGAAAGGCCCTCGAAAGGCCCTCGGAAGGCCCTCGGAACCCCCTATGAAGTATAACCAGATGACGACGTGAAAATGGATGGAATTTGATATGAAAAACGGTTCGATATATTCCAGCCAGATTCAGGAAATCACGATGGGTGCGTGAAAGTATGCCCTCCGGATTGTCAATATTTTTTTTCGTATAACTTCCGGATTTTTATAATAGGCTATAAATGAACAAAATCAATATAAATAAGGTTTTATATGTATATCTTCCCATTGTTAAACTGGAAATACATCCCTTTTTTATTATAAGTATGTGTGCTAGATTCAGACTATACAAAATATCTCAGTTGCTGCCTTTACGTTTGAAGACTCAATAATTCCTGTTACTTCCTTACCAAAATAACATACAACCTTACCAAAATGGTATACCTGTAAGATTCGTTTAATTTTTAAAATATATTTTGATGATTGATCCACAGTAAATTAACATAAAGTTTGTTTTATGGTACGACTTTCGCCTGTCTGGCATTTGAAATTATCAATTTTAAGTTATTAAAAAAGAAAAGTGATATGGAAACAATCTTATCTATTGGTTTTTATTTCTTAAGCGGTTTGATTTGCTTTTGGATTTTTTACAAATGTGTCAACTGGTTTGAAAGAATATAATTAAATAATTCCGGAACGCAGAACACGGAACATTGAACGCGGAACACGGAACATTGAACACAGATAGTTAAACATTAAACTTCAAATTCATATGTACATAGCACTATTAATTATGGGTATCGGTATCTTCGGATATTTGATGTATGTTCTTATTAAACCTGAAAAGTTTTAATCCTTTTAATTGAAAACAATGAATACAGAACTATTAGGCAACGCGTTGCAGATTATTTTGATGGTGGTGTTAAGCTATCCGTTGGGTAAGCATATCGCGAAAGTATATCAGGGAGAAAAGAATCTGATGGATTTTATGGCTCCTGTTGAAAAATGGATTTTTAAAATCAGTGGGATTGACCCAACCGAAGATATGGGTTGGAAGCGTTTTCTCAAAATATTCCTGACATTAAACATGTTCTGGTTTATCTATGGGTTTATTTTGTTGCTTACCCAAAAATGGTTGCCATTGAATCCGGACGGGAATCCTTCGCAGAGTCCTCATCTGGCATTCAATACGATTGCCAGCTTTATTGCCAATTGCAATTTGCAGGACTATAGCGGGGAAAGTGGCCTGACTTACTTTTCGCAATTGTATATGGTCATGTTTTTCCAGTTTGTATCTGCAGCAGCAGGTATGGCAGCAATGGCAGGCGTTTTGAAGGCAATAGCCTCACGGACATCTAAAACCATTGGGAACTTCTGGTATTACCTGGTTCGTAGTGTTACACGTATCCTGCTGCCGCTTTCATTGGTTGTAAGCCTGTTCTTTATATTGCAGGGAATGCCAATGACTTTGGAAGGGAAAATGCATATCAAAACCCTGGAAGGTGCCGAACAAGTCATTTCACAAGGTCCTGTGGCAGCCATTGTATCTATCAAACAATTGGGTACCAACGGAGGTGGATTCTTCGGGGTTAACTCTGCCCATCCATTGGAAAATCCTACTTACCTGACCAATATTGTCGAAACGGTATCTATTCTTCTGATACCAATGGCCATGATTTTTGCGTTGGGTTTTTACCTGAAAAAAAGAAAACTCAGCTTTATTATTTTCGGAGTTATGTTTTTCGCGTTCATTGTAGCGACCACTATAAATGTGCACGAAGAAATGAAAGGCAACCCGCGTATTACCGCCATGGGCATAGACCAGCATCATGGGGCTATGGAAGGGAAAGAAATACGACTCGGTGCAGGTGCCACAGCCTTATGGAGTTCTGCCACTACGGTAACCTCGAATGGCTCGGTTAATGGGATGCACGACAGCCTAATGCCTTTGTCAGGAGCGGTTACATTGCTCAATATGCAGATTAATGCCTGGTTTGGTGGAGTAGGGGTAGGCTTTTTAAATTATTATGCTTTTATCATTATAGCTGTATTTATCAGCGGTATGATGATCGGACGCACGCCTGAACTGCTGGGTAAAAAGGTAGAAGCCAAGGAAATGAAAATTGCCACGCTGGTGGTATTGCTCCATCCGTTACTGATTTTACTTGGTACGGCCATCTCTTCATTCGTATATGTCCATGCCCCGGCTTTTGTAGCTAAGGAAGGTGGATGGCTGGCTAACCCAGGCTATCATGGATTGAGTGAAATGTTTTATCAGTTTTCCTCTTCGGCTGCAAATAACGGATCGGGTTTCGAAGGACTGGGTGATAATACTCCCTTCTGGAACTATTCCGCAGGGTTGGTGATTCTGTTCGGACGATTCTTCCCGATCATTGGGCAGGTGGCAATAGCCGGTTTATTGGCAGAAAAGAAATTCATTCCTTCCTCAGCCGGTACGCTGGAGACCGATACAGTTACTTTCGGGGTCATGACTTTTGCTGTTATCTTTATCATTGCGGCACTGTCTTTCTTCCCGGCACATGCCCTGAGTACCATTGCAGAGTATTTGACAATTTGACCCTAACCCCTCCCGATAAATCGGGATAAATTGCGGGGATAAGAAATATTTAAAGCGAAAATTTTATAATTTTCATTTTTACAATAAGCAATTAAAAAAGAAATTGATACGTACAAAACTAACTTCAATCCCCTTTAGGGGTTTTAAAATTCAGTTATGAAAGATAAAAATTCAGCTTCCTTATTTCCAAAGGAACAAGTAATAGAAAGTTTTAAAAATTCATTCGTAAAACTGGACCCACGGATAATGGTAAAGAATCCGGTTATGTTTACGGTTGAAATAGTGACTTTTGCCATGTTTTTTGTAAGCATATATTCTGTTAATCATGCACATCAAGGTTCATTTGCCTATAATTTCATTGTCTTTGTTATTCTGTTTCTTACCTTGTTGTTTGCCAATTTCGCAGAAGCCATTGCAGAAGCACGTGGCAAAGCACAGGCTGACAGCTTGAAGAAAACACGTTCGGAGACTCCTGCCAAACTGGTGGTAGGTGACAAACTTGAAGTCATCAGCAGCTCGGAACTTAAGAAAGGAGATATTTTCGAATGCGAGGCAGGTGATACGATTCCTTCGGATGGAGAAATTGTGGAAGGTCTTGCTTCTATTGACGAAAGTGCCATTACGGGCGAAAGTGCACCGGTTATCAGGGAATCAGGTGGTGATAAGAGTTCAGTAACAGGAGGAACAAAGGTGCTTTCTGATAGTATCCGTGTGATGGTAACCACAGAACCCGGTGAAAGTTTCCTGGATAAAATGATTGCCCTGGTGGAAGGTGCCTCTCGTAAGAAAACTCCCAATGAAATTGCATTAACCATCCTGTTGGCCGGTTTTTCACTGGTATTTGTGATTGTATGCATGACATTGGTTCCATTGGCCGATTATACAGGAACTGCTATTACAATAGCCTCCCTGGTTTCATTGTTTGTATGCCTGATCCCAACGACCATAGGCAGTTTGTTATCCGCTATCGGTATTGCCGGAATGGACAGGGCAT
>Ga0302271_10005124_pt1 | contig 10104 bp, 9 predicted proteins | sample III_Bog_N1_1_FD_198767 | JGI IMG/M metagenome (GOLD analysis project Ga0302271, IMG submission 198767) | Peat permafrost microbial communities from Stordalen Mire near Abisko, Sweden - III_Bog_N1_1 | ecosystem: Environmental > Terrestrial > Soil > Wetlands > Peat | place: Sweden: Abisko... | reverse complement strand
CCATGCAGTGAGGGAAGATGACCTGTTGATCCTGGAGTCGGAGGAAGACACTTCTGAAACTGTCAACCTGCAAACCGACAAGCCTCTGGTGTTGATAGTAGAAGACAACGTGGATGTACGGACTTACATAAAAAGCCTTCTGACAGATAGTTTTGAAGTCATTGAAGCTCCCAACGGCCAAATCGGACTGTTCAGGGCCATGAAGTATGTCCCCGAGTTGATTATCAGTGATGTATCAATGGATGTCATGGACGGTTTTGAGCTCTGCAAGCAAATCAAGGAAAATCTCTCAACCAGCCACATCCCGGTTATATTGCTCACTGCCCTGGCACTCGACGAACAACGTGCCATAGGTTTTGAGAGTGGCGCCGATGCCTATATCCCCAAACCTTTCAATGAAAGCCTGTTGAAAATACGTGTACGGAAGCTTATTGAAAATAGGGAAAAGGTGAAAGCATATTTCCAGAAGAACCTTACGTTCGGTGAACGCAAGGAGAATGTGGCTGAAATAGACAAAACGTTTATCACCCGGTTCCGCAAGATTATTGAAGAAAAGCTTATCGACAGTGACCTGAACGTTGATGAGATTGGCAAGAGTCTTGGACTGTCACGTGTTCAGTTGTACCGCAAGATAAAATCCCTCACGAACTATGCCCCGAACGAGCTGGTACGTATCATTCGCTTAAAAGCTTCCGAGCAATTGTTGATCAAAACCGAAAAGTCCATCTCCGAAGTTGCTTATGAAACAGGCTTCTCATCCCCTTCCTATTTCACTAAATGCTTCAAGGAATACTTCAACGAAAGTCCGACTGATTTTATCAAACGGATAAAGTGAGGTTAGTTGATTAAGTTGATTAAGTTGATTGGTTTGTTCGTGACGGCTTCGATAACAAATCTTGTTCCCTCTACTTTCGAAGCCGTCAATAAAACTAAAGTTGGTTATTTGGTTGATTAAGTTAATTGGTTGACAGGTATGTCCTTGACGGCTTCGATAACAAATCCTGTTCCTGCAACTTTCGAAGCCGTCAATAAAAAGTCTTACAGCTACTGATTTCACTTCCCAACCACAATCTCAAAATCCCTCACCGGCATAAACTGATGTCTCTCCCACTTGAAAACACGTTTACCATTTTCTTCCTTTATTGAGTCAGGAGTATACGACAACGACTTAATAAGTAAGTCAGTTGGCGTGGTTAAAGAATATACTGCCGTCTCCAGGGGTTTGCCCCATGTTTGGGTGGAGGTAATGATGTAGGTGTTTTTGGTAGCAACCTTTTGCCTGTAAAAGATATTTAGGTCGACAGTGTCCCTGGGCAGCAAACCGAACTCAAAGGAAACTGAACTCTCCAGCCGGGTGAAGGGCACATTTTTAAGCGTGTTCAGGTTCACAATCCTGATCGAATCTATCCCGCTGGTATTATCCGTAAACGGGAAAACGATGTGCTCGTTTAGCGCCTGATCGCTCCCGTTGCGGAAAGAATAGATGCCGTTAATGCTGAAACAAGTGCTGTCCAGTATAAAGTCGATATGCTCATCAAAAAAGGATACAGGTTGTTGTGCCTGCAGGTACGACGTCGTGCAAGCTGTCAACAACAAAAGGCACAAGTACCATTTTTTCATCATTGGGCGATTACAATTTTTGTAGTGCCATAATTCTTTTTATTCACTATCAGTCGTAGGGTGTACGTACCATTCGCAATCTGGGCGGGCAGGTCTATTTCCCCTTTGTCTTCCGTAATCGGGTAGCGGGCAATCTGCTGTCCCGCCATACTAATCAGTTCCAGGTAGCTGTTTGCCGATTTTACAGGAATGGATATCGCGTACTTAAACGTCAGGCCAGTTATTGGATTCGGAAATATCCGTATCACCTGTTGCGGGTCGCTCTTTAGTTCGCTTATAACCGTTATGTTGAGGATATGGATATCGGCAGTCACTACGGTGTCCGGCATTACCGAAACAATGATGGGTTCAATGTCCACAATAAACCTGTTACTCCCTGAATTATAATAAATCCGGTTTAATTTGTGGAAATACGAAAAAATCCTGGTTGAATACGTACCATCCTCTTTGGGCAGTATGTCATAAAATCCTGTCCCGTAATAGGTGTTGCTGGTGGATGTGATAAGTTGGTTGTTGATGTCATAGATTCTCCCCTGCAGGGTGCCCATCATCCCGGTGGTATCATTCACTAGGCCGATCGTGGGTGACTTGTCAATGCTGCAAACAGATGCCCCATTCCAGTAATAATTATAGTTGGAATAATCCCCCGGAGCTCCATATACAGCCATCGACTGGCCTGCTTTGGGTGCATGCAAGGTTGCGGTAACAAAATTTCCGTACACAGCAGCGATGGTCTGTACGGTCGTTTCGGTGGAGGAGTATGAACGCCTGAAAAACGTCACTCGTATGCTGTCACTCAAAGGGTTTATCGTCAGGTTGGACAGCAAACTATCCTGACGAACCATGATAACCCCGGTTTCCTCTCCAATTTTAAACCTCTTCAATTTCGCTTTACTCGTTGAGCTGCTAATAAAAATACTGTCAATGGATTTATATTCATTCGAGTGGTTATAATTATAATACTGAAGTTCTATGACCCAGTTTCCATTACTCTCGAATGCAATTTCCGACAATTCAATCACGGCTGGTGAAGGCTCAAGTGGATTTGCCTTTAGTCCTGTAAAACATATCAGTGCGATCATTAAAAATACAAGTTTTTTCATGTCTCTTGGTTTTAAAGATTATTTATGTAGTATGGATTAATACGTTACTTTGCGGATTATTTCTGAATCAGATAGTTATATTTTAGTTTGGTATACGAACAACACGATAAGTGTAACCAGTATGGCGCCAATCACTATGATTTCCAGTAAAAAGATCAGATACATGCGGATCAGTTTCTTTAGGGCAACCGACCACTTCAGATTGCTGAAAAACTGCAGGAAGCACCAGCACGTCACCACCACTTCCAGCACGGTGGTCGCTGTGGATACGATATCGCTTCCGCTGCTGTGTTGAGTCAGCACCACCAGTGGAAACAGGATGATGGTCACGAAGAGCCTCAGGCTGCTGGTATAAGCGTTCAGCACTAGGTGTTCCACGAAGTTGAAATTCTCTTTCCGATACGCCAGGAATGAAGCCAGTGCATAGATCGGGATAACAAGGAGTGCCATGATGGCTCCATGGCTGTTCACCCATTCGAGGACGCCATTGATGGTAGCCGAATTTACGCTCGTGTTGTTAATAAGTATTTTAGCCGGTACTTTTACTTCGTGAAGGAAAAAATGTTTTAGGAGTCCGTAAGCAGTAGCCAACACTACCACCATCGATAGAGGCTTGAAGTGGCTCACTCTTTTGCCTTCCAGGTATTCGTAAATGGTGTGTCCCGGGCGCAGGCACAATTGCCCGAGCGAGTGTAACAAACCATTGTCGAAATGAAATATCCCGTGCTGTATGTCGTGCCAGAGGAACTTGAAATTCAGGCGGTGGGTTGCTGCCGTTTGCCCGCAATTATTGCAGTACTTACCCTCGAACTCGTTGTCGCAGTTTTTACATTGTACCATCTTTTATACTTATTTCAAATGAATGATTTATGTTTGCAGATTCTTAAGTAATGGGAAATATATAACGTCCTATTATTTTTAAATCAAACTTAATAAACCCTCAGCTCTATCGCCCTCTCCTTGGGAGAGGGTAGGGGGAGAGGTCATATTTCAAGAAGAATAAAAAAAGACATTGTATTGTTCCAACTACTTATTCCTGGTCATCGATGAAGAAATTCAGGCTTCCGTTTTTTATTTATTATAGTACCGTTTTTAGCCTTTATAATCTCCAGATTGAAATTCCTGCATTTGGTTTTTAAATAGATGCAGCTTGAATTACCGATATATTTTTCTGTTTTAATTCAATACACGGAATAAACAATCAAAAGGAATATTGGTTTATTTCAACCTTATTTACTTTATCATATACAGTTAGCAGTGGTTCGCTTGTATGTATATGCTATTCAACATCTTTCTGCTAATAAGGGGAAACGTATGAATTTTACTATTAGAAATCCGATTATAATTCGACTTATATCTTGAATAAAAAATACCAGACATGAATAATCTTAGTTAAAGAGCTTAATATAAGTATCGAAAGTATATATTTTTCCTCTTTTTGAACCAGTTATTTCTTTTAAAATGCCCATTTTAGTCATTTCGTCAATAATTCTATAAGCTGTTGCAGATGAAACTCCCGTTAATTCTATAACTTTAGTCACACTTAGAATTGGTCTTTGGTAAAGGTATTCCATAATTTTCAATAAATGGCTACTTCTATTTCCAACTAGTTGGATGTTGTCTTCAATTGATTTCTTAAGTTTCAAAATAGAATCAAATGTCTCAACCCCTTTTTCTGCTGTTTGAATAATCCCTACCAAAAAAAACTTTATCCATTGTTTTAAGTCATTATTAGTTCGTACATTCATCAGATTTTCATAATACAGTTGTCTGTTCTTTTCAAAGAAATCAGATAAGTATAAAACAGGTTTTTTAAGTATCCCTTTATCTACCAAATATAAAGTTATTAAAAGTCGGCCAACTCTTCCATTTCCATCTAAAAAAGGGTGTATTGTTTCAAATTGATAATGAATAAGTGCAATTTTTATTAATTCAGGATAATAATAATCCTGATTATGTGCGAACTTTTCCAAATCGCTCATTAACTCTTCTACAGACGTATGGACAGGTGGTACAAAAGCGGCATCGTTAATCGATGCCCCACCTATCCAATTCTGACTGGTCCTAAACTCTCCGGGCATTTTGTACTTGCCTCTTGATCCTTCAAGAAGGGTTTTATGAGTCTCTTTAATAAGTCTTGTTGAGAAAGGTAGATCTTTCAACCTATCAATCGCTCTATTCATTGCTGCAATGTAGTGTTGAACTTCTTCCCAATCATCTCTTTTCTCAAAAACAATATCTTCTTTTTCCAATAATGCTTCTTCAATGTTAGTTTTAGTGCCTTCTATTTTACTGCTTTGAGTAGCTTCTTTTAACACATGCATACTGATATACAAATCTATATTGGGGATATATTCTGAATACATATCCAATCTTCCCAATTGACGATCTGCTTTGGAAAGTAATTGCAGAATTTCCATATCATCCAAAACCCATTGCTTATTGATAAAACCTGGCTGAAAACTTTTATAATAACCTTGATTTTGAATATTGCCTGATTTGAATGTTTTCATTTGTTCGTTATTTTTAGAACAAAGATAATGCTTATTTTAAAAATATGGCTTAATTTAAAATAAGCAGTCTTACTATTTTAAATTAGGCTTATATTTTAAATTAGCGGGATGAGTTTTTAGTAGTAATTGATGTAAAGTATGATTCATTTCTTAATACTCATCTCTCAGGTTTCAGTGGAACAGAAATCTTATTCAGAGGTACAAAGTGTCACACCAGTTTTTTTTAATTTATAATCCCAACAACTGGTACCATCGTTATCCTATTAAATCAACATATCCTGAAGGATACTTTTGCCTGTTTCCATATTTCAATCAATGTCCTGTATACAAAATCTGCTAAATTCACCTCAGCCGGCCAATGTCCATAAGTGTGTTATACAGTCGTAGATTGCCGTTTTCAGTCGTGTTTCTCTTTCAGTTGTTCCCATTTCTTTTTAATGTTTTCCTCTCCTTCAAAATAGTTCACCGTTGAGTCTTTCTTGAAAATATCACGTGAAGGTGCAAGAAATATCTTATTGGAGTCCGGATATTCAGCAACATCGTGTCCAATAAAAGTTCTTATATCTAAGTATGTACAAGGTTCAGTGGTGTGATTGAACAGTTGGTGAGCTCCGGTTTCGCCAATCTCGAAAAACATCAAATCTCCGGCATTTACAATGTCCAATCCAGTTGGAGTTCTTAAAGTGGCTGAACCTGAAATAATCATAAACAATTCCTCAGCATATCTATGAAAATGATACGGTGCTGAATACTGTTCCGGATTTAATTGTCTCAAGTCAAAGTTTAAATACTCAGGCTTGATTCCATTTTTTAGTCTCGAAATGTCTGAGAGGATTCTGAAATTGTCAATCTTATTTGCATCTTCTTTAAATTCTCTGTTTTCTGATTTTAAAATTGTAGCCATAATGTGAAAATTAAATTGTTCCTGTGTAATAACCTAAATCAGCTATTTTTTGTTTACCGTTCTCCCGGATATGCTCATGAATTGTATAAAAACTCCATTTGTAACCGGAACCCATCAGGAGCATACCGTTACCCTGTTTTAACCAACTTATCCCGAGGTACAGGGAAATATATTTCAAATGAATGTATTCTGTTTGCAGACTCTTATTCCCGGTTGTCGCTCAAGAAATTCATGCTTTCGGTCTTTTTTATAACCTTATCTTTCCCCTTTCTAAACCTTCGTAGAAAAATCGATACTCCCTGAACCCAACCTTATTCTCCTCTATTTCGGATTCTGGCAAATAGTAGCTTGTGTCGGTTTCTAGAATCCCACTCAATATCCTGTTTGCAAAACCTGTTAATTGCACTTCGACCAACCAATGAACATTAAGTGTTTTCGCAGCAGTTGTTTTAGTCGTTATATTTCTTCAATTTATAAGTTGCTTTTATGTATTTTAAGGCACTTGCTTTTGTGAAATAATGTTTCGCCCATCGATATGATTGTCTAACTCCATCTCCATATTCATAGCAAAGTCCAATATTATATAAAGCCTTTCTGTCATTCTTTGAAGCAGCTTTTTTGTACCAATAAATTGCTTTCTCATAATCTTGTTCTACACCATAACCATAAACATAGCAATATCCCAGATCTCTTTGAGCTTCCGTGTCACCTTGATTTGCAGCTAGAGAATACCAATAAATTGCTTTTTCATAGTCCTGCTCCACTAACTCCCCGTTGTGGTAGAAAAACCCGATATTAAATTGAGCTTCCATTTTTCCTTTCAATGCAGCTTTCATATACCAGTCAAATGCTTTTTGGATATTCTTTTCAACTCCGAGTCCAAAGTCGTAACATGTTCCAACATAAAATTGAGCTCTAACATGTTCGTTCAATGCTGCTTCTAACCATAACTTGAAAATTTCATTCCAGGGTTTATCTTTAGTTTTTGATTCATAAGCCAATTTGTAGGCTTTCATAAAAAGCTCATTGCTGTTTATTCTATTTGATTTGAGACCTGTCATATTATTATATCTAAGTCGTCTTTATTTTTTTTTACAGTTGCTCTAACGATCGAGTTATCAGCATTTGTCATACCCGATACCCCGGGGTGTTCCATTTGCGGGAGTACGAAATTCATGCTTCCGTTTTTTTATAACCTTATCTTTCCCCTTTCTCAACCTTCGTAGAAAACCTAACCCCCTGAACCCAACATTATTCTCCTTTATTTCGGATAATGGCAAACAGTAGCTTGTACCGGTTTTCATAATCCCACTCAATGTCCTGGGTGCAAAACCTGCTGGATAACCTCAGCCGCCAATGTCCCATGCGCATGTATTGGCCACCGTAATTTTGTCAAGTACTTCCGATATTTCAATAGCTTCCTTGATGATACTTTCGGGATAATCATTGATTTGAAGAATCCGGATAGCATTTCTGTTCTTTAATTTCCCTTCTTTTATCTTGTAGTCAAAATCAACTGTTTTATGGTCCACTATTTCGCTGAAATGATATAAATCATACTCCTCCTTTAATAGATCAGCTAATTCAATATCATGGGTCGATACAAAAACAATATTATTCTCTTTATTCAATGACGATAAAACAGCTTTGCCGGCAGAAATACGCTCAACAGTGTTAGTTCCTTTAAATATCTCGTCGAGCAGGAACAAATTTAAGTTCTCGCTGTTGCTTTTATCTATCATTTCTTTGATTGTTATCACTTCCTCAAAATAATAGCTTTTATCGTTCATCAGATCATCGCTGATCCGTATGGCAGAGTAGATACGTACTCTAGGCATAGAAAATTGTTCTGCAAAGCACGTGTTTATAGTCAATCCGGTGATTACATTCAGAGCGATAGTACGGATAAATGACGTTTTCCCTGACATGTTTGACCCGGTGAGCAAAATTGATTTGTCGCTCACTTTCAGGTTGTTTTTCACACAGTTTTCAATCAACGGATGATATACTTCCTGAGCAAAAAGTCTTTTTTGTCCGTCACTGATTTTCGGTGTACAAAAGTTAGTCAACCCTTTGCGAAGTGACGCAATGGATACAATAGCATCTATTTCCCCGACAAACAGAAATACTTCCTCAATTTCGGCTCTTTTTGTGTCTATACGCTTCAAAGTTCCAAATAAAAACAACGGTTCTATCAGGAAAACTATTTTTACAACCTCCAGTATTGCCCAAAAGAACATCTGTTGGTCGCTTTGTATACCTGCTTCCAGATTAAAGACCGACATTCTGTTGTTGACTTTATTCAGCACACCAGCCGATTTCATTAAATCCGGATTAATTTCTTTCAAACTATCATTCTTAAATAATTCCTGAGCTACGGTGTTCAGTTTCGACAGTTGAGGTATGGAGCTGAAATAATTAAACAGATTCTTTTTATTACTAAAATGAATGACAATATTGATTAAGGATAAGCCCAAGAGTGCAATGAAGAATGCAGGATTAAAGAACACCATTATAAAGGATAACACACTTGTAAACGACAAGAACGGAACAATGAAATACCATTTAGGCGGTTTTAAAATTTCATCCTGAAACAGAGAGGCAATATAATAAACTTCCCTTTCATTCAGTTTGCTCAATTGACTCTGGACAGATACCCTGAAGTCGGGATTATTTGTAAACTCCCCGATCAACTTTTCGTGAAGGGCATTTTTTGAACTGTGTAAAGGAATTGTTCTTAGTTTATTGTAGAGATATTGTTGTCCTACTTTAGAATTAGTCCGGTCGATAAACATGAATAATTCCTGAAAATCCAGATCGTTACAGGTTTTATCAGATAAAGTCTGAAAAGCTGTTGTATGATCTTTTTTTCGGAAATAGTTTTCTATTTGTTCAAAATCGAATGAATCGACTTTTAAGTTTCCAAACTCACGAATCAATTTCTCTTTAATCCTTTTTCTTCGGTTTCCAAACATCTGATTTTTTTATTATTGTAGCTAACAATTTATATAGTCACCCGGGTGACCTTATATAAACTTCAGCATTTTGTAGTTTTATTATTAAATGTCTAATCGTAAACACTCTATAATTCAATAGTTTATTTAACTTAAGGCTCTTATCTGTTTTAAGTTTTTGAATTCAACTTCACTTTTCACCCGGTTTGGAATCACTCTATTCTCATCTCCATCATCTCGGATATGCTCATGAATTGTATATAAGCCACACTTTATCCTATTCAACCAACATATCCCGAAAGGACAGGGTTTCAAGCTAATTTTCTGTTCAGTTTACCTATTTCACTATCTCTTCAATTACAGGAGCATCAAATTTTACTGACGACTTTAATAGTCTGGGAGGTGGATTTCGGTTAAATAAACTGTCTTGTAAGCTGTAAATTATATTTTCAGAGATATTCCTTTTAGACGGAATCAGTGCCTTAGAATTAAAAATGTCACTAATCATCGTATCTATTTCTTTGAGGTCAAGAGGCAATTTGCGGTGTTCATATAAAATCATTCTTGTCACTTTACCTTTCTCAATGACAATGAAATTTAAATTCCTATCATCACTTTTTTCATCACTTAATTTTCTAAAGTATGAATTTTTATATTCAGTTGAAAATAATTTTTTTAATGCTGATTTAATCTTTGCATCGTACTTATACGAATAAAACTTATCCAAGCCAAACTTTGGAGTTGATTTGTTGTCAAGTTCATAGTGTCCTTCTGATTTGGCAATTTTTATTTGATTGCCAATATGAGGGCAATATTCAAGATACTTTTCAACAAAAATCTCTGAATTATTATTTTTGTCTGTAATAACTCTCGGTTGCAAGCTTAAAAAAGTAATTCTTTCTGTCTTATCATTGTCGCAACTGAAGAGGATAAACAGCAACAAGAAAATCATTATTTTTTTCATTAAGTTTTTTTATTTTATAAAATTGTTACTAACGACCCGTGACCCC
>Ga0302271_10005123_pt1 | contig 10106 bp, 7 predicted proteins | sample III_Bog_N1_1_FD_198767 | JGI IMG/M metagenome (GOLD analysis project Ga0302271, IMG submission 198767) | Peat permafrost microbial communities from Stordalen Mire near Abisko, Sweden - III_Bog_N1_1 | ecosystem: Environmental > Terrestrial > Soil > Wetlands > Peat | place: Sweden: Abisko... | reverse complement strand
AGCAAGGTAGAAGACTATGTGAAGCAAAACCAACACTTGCCAGAAGTACCTTCAGAAAAGGAGTTTAAAGAAAACGGGATGAACGTGGCTGAGATGAATGCACTTCTGTTGAAAAAGATTGAAGAGTTGACACTGTATGCGATAGAACAAAACAAAAAAATGTCATTATTAAGTAGCGGAAACGAAGAACTGAAGCAGGAAAATTTAGAGATAAAAAAGCTTTTGAAAAGATTGTCTTCAAAAGTAAATAAAAACAATTTAACTCATAATTAGTTTAGTCATGAATAAGACTTCAATTGTACTTATAATATTGTTTGTAACAATAACCCATTGTCTTTTTGGCCAAATGCAAGGAAGTGAGACGATGGTCAATTATCAGGTTTACAAAGGAACATTTGTAGTAAACGGAGATATGAATACCTACTATCCTGTCATTTTTAAATATGGAGATCAAAATAGAATCAATCACTTAAGGATAAATCGATCATACGGCGAAGCAGGTCCGGATGCATTAAGTCCCACGCATAAAGGGGGATTAACCCTTGAAATTGACGTAAACTATGGCGGATGGGGTGGTTCTAATTATGACTGGCGCATAATGGACTTACGCCAGACATATCATGAAACGTTTGCAGGAGCAACTCATAGTATGTATTGGATGGGATTTACAGTATGGTTAAGAGGTGGAGGATTTATTTATCACTATGATTCTGAATCTCCTGCATATATTCAGGTAGCTTATTCTACTTCAGAATTGATTTTTGATTATTGGGGAAATCCAAATCAGATTCAAACCTATGTTTACGCTCCTTCTTCAAAGACAAATCCAGATGTTGAAAACATCTCTTCCCATAAAAATGGTTTTTGGAACAAAGATTCTGGATTTCTATGTTACAATACTGGCAATGTTGGCATCGGTACTACCAACCCCGAGGCCAAATTAACTGTCAAAGGAAAAATTGTTGCTTCGGAAATACAGGTGAAAGATGTTGGGGTAATCCCCGATTATGTCTTTAAACCAGACTATGAACTTATGACGTTAAGCAATTTATCAGAATTTGTAAAGCAAAACCAACATTTGCCAGAAGTGCCGTCAGAAAAGGAGTTTAAAGAAAACGGGATGAATATGGCAGAGATGAATGCACTCTTGCTGAAAAAGATTGAAGAGTTGACACTTTATTCAATAGATCAAAATAAGAGAATTATCCAACTGGAAAAGCAGAATACAAAAATACAAGCTCTTGAAGAAAAGATTGAAAGAATAGAAATATCTTCTAAATAACCGCCTATAAATATCAAAAAATGAAAAAACAAATCTTAATTAGCTTGATTTTTATAAGTTCATTTTTCACTACTTCTGAGCTTTTTTCACAAATAAATACTGATCAAAATGGTCTAAAAACATCTGTTACAAATATTTTATCTGCAAACGCTTTACAAGCAAAAAGATATGAAATAGCAACAGTTTCCTACAATTCATATCATTGGCAACCTGGTGGATTGATTATGATTGAACTTTTCAATAAATGTTATGGGACAGGATATGAAAAGTATATTATTGAAATAGGATATGGACAAGGAGCAGGTTCTGGATCTCCGAAAATTAAACGGGTAGAATCTCATGGATTATATCATTTTGCAAAAGTTACCTTAGTAGATGCTTCTGATTTGAGTTCCTCTTATGGCGGATTTATAAATAAGGCTATATCTATCAATTTAGATGTTGAATACTATTCCAGCTATCAAGCTAAAATTACTTATCTACAGACTAAAGTAGATGTCCTAACCAATTTGAATCAAATTAAGATAAATGAAGATCCGACTTCAGTTGACATTTTAGATTTTACTGTTTCTACAGATTTAGATAATGATATTATTACATCTGGTAATTTAAGAATAAGTGGAAATGGGGATCATTATATCCGAAATGGGAATTTTGGAATTGGAACAATTTCCCCTGGATATAAACTTGATGTTCTCGGATCTATTCGTGCAAAGGAGATTAAGGTTGACTTAAATGGTGCTGATTTTGTATTCGCCAAGGAATATAAACTAATGCCTTTAAATGAATTAGAAGCATTTGTAAAAGAACAAAAACATTTGCCTGAAGTAGCTTCTGCAAAAGAAATGCAAGAGAATGGAACAGGTTTAGGAGATTTAAATTCAAAGCTTTTACAAAAGATCGAAGAACTTACACTATATGCGATCGTGCAGAACAAGAGTATCAAAGAACAGGTAAAGAAGAATGAAGAACTGGCAAAAAAGATTGAAGTATTAGAAAAAGCGGTGAATAACTTAATCTCCAAATAATATGAAAACTCTATACCTATTAATCTTTACGCTATTTTGTACCATTGGAGCTAAAGCGCAACCTTGGATCGGACCCGTTCCAGGAAATATCTATTATAACTACGGCAACATCGGAATCGGGACGACAATACCAGCCAGAAAACTTGATATTAGAGGACCCGATGATGGAACCCCCCAAATAAGATTGTCAGGAACAGCAGCACCACAATATTACTGGGAATTTGGTGAAGAATCAGCAACAACGGGTGATTTTTTTCTTGATTATATGTTTGACGGTGAACTTCGTCATCAACTTCGTATAACCAAATGTGGCCTTGTCGGCATCGGAACAGCAAATCCGTTACAAAATCTACAGATTGGAGTTGCATCGAACACTGTGACTAACATGAAAAACACAATCCTCATCGGTCAAAATTATTATGACGGTGATTATATGTCTGCTATGAGTGTTGGTGGAGGGAATAATGATGTGTATGCCTTGCAAATTAGGAATTTCGGAAGAACTGGCCAGGCTTTTGGCACGCTTGATTACAGGCTTGGTATTGATAATCTGGGAGGTAAATTTTTGACGGCGGTGATAGGAACTGTTTCAAATCATCCTTTAACATTTTCAACGAATGCATCTCAACGAATGACAATTTCGGCAAACGGCAATGTCGGCATTGGGATAACAACTCCAGTAAACAAACTTGATGTAAACGGTACGATCAAGGCCAAAGAGGTCAAAGTTGAAAGTGGCTGGGCTGATTTTGTTTTCGACAAGGGGTACAATTTGCAAAATCTGTCCGAAGTTGAATTGTTTATCAATGAACACAAACATTTACCGGACGTTCCTGACGTCAAATCGGTTGAAAAGAATGGCGTCAATCTTGGGGCGATGAATGCGCTTTTACTGAAGAAAATTGAAGAGCTGACGCTATATTCTATTGCGCAGAATAAAAAAACAGATGAGCAGAACGAAAAACTAATGGAACAGGCAAAAAAGATTGAAGCATTAGAAAAAACAGTGAATAACTTAATCTCCAAATAATATGAAAATTCTAGTCCTTTTAATACTCACGTTATTACTTACAATTGGCGTTAAAGCGCAACCTTGGATCGTACCCGCTTCAGGAAATATCTACTATAATCAAGGCAACGTCGGCATTGGGACCACAAATCCGGTTGACAAATTTCATGTCTCCGGAGGGGATATCGGAATTGACCAACCGTATGCTTTCAAGTTTGCAAACGGGCAAACAATTCGTGATAATGGTGGAGGAGGACTAGCTATTACATCAGGGAATTCTATAAATAATACGGTTGCTAATGGTAGTTATTACACGATTAGCGGTGGCAACGTCGGTATAGGTATGAATAACCCAAATTCAAAAGTTGTTATATCTGATGGATATGGAACCATGAGTATCGGTTCAGGAGGAACTTCGGGAGGAATTGGATTCAATCGGAATGTTAAAGATGGACAAATTTTTAATACAGCAGTATCTGCTTGGCAATTTCAAACAAGAGATGATCGGTTTACACTTGAAGGTTATAATGGGGCAGCTCATGATCTTTTCACTGTCTTAAAAAATGGGGATGTTGGTATGGGCACTATTGCACCTCAATATAAGTTGGATGTCATCGGAACTATTCGGGCAAAGGAGATTAAGGTCGACTTAAATGGTGCTGATTTTGTATTCGGCAAGGAATATAAACTTATGCCTTTAAGTGAATTAGAAACATTTATTAACGAACAAAAACATTTGCCTGATATAGCTCCTGCAAAAGAAATGCATGAGAAAGGAACAAATTTAGGAGATTTGAATTCAAAGCTCTTGCAAAAAGTCGAAGAATTAACACTATATGTGATCGTGCAGAACACGAGTCTCAAAGAACAGGCAAAGAAGAACGAAGAACAAGCAATAAAGCTTGAAGCATTAGAAAAAGCAGTGAATATTTTAATTTCCAGACAATATGAAACGAGCGCGTTCACTAAACAAAAGCAATGGTAAGAATTTCTTATCCGAGTTCTCGGAAGAACTCAGAACCGGCTATTTGACCTTTAAAAAACCCAATTCTTCGCGTATGAAAACTTCATCCATTTTAATACTTACACTATTTTTTACTATTAGCGCTATTGCGCAGCCGTGGAGCGGACCTGTTCCTGGAAGTATCTATTATAATCAGGGGAATGTCGGGATTGGAATAACAGTTGTTGGGATTCAGACTATTTTACATGTTAAAGAATCGGGAACATCAACTGATATTTGGAGAGGCCGCATTGTTGCATCAGGAGACAAAAATGCAGTTGTTATGGGCGAACGAAATGGAAAAGCTTGGTTAGGTGCTCACAATGCAGAATTAAACAGTTGGAGTGACTTAATTATGCAGACACATGGCGGAAACATTGGCATCGGCACAGAAAACCCAGGCAACAAACTTGATGTAAACGGTACGATTCGGGCCAAAGAGGTTCGGGTCGAAAGTAGTTGGGCTGATTTTGTTTTTGACAAGGGGTACAATTTGCAAAATCTGTCCGAAGTTGAATTGTATATCAACAAACACAAACATTTACCAGATGTTCCAGATGCTAATGAAGTAGAAAAAAATGGTATCAATCTTGGTAAAATGAATGCGCTTCTGCTTATGAAGATTGAAGAGTTGATGTTATATTCAATTGAACAGAACAAGAGACTGAATGATCAGGAAAAAAAGATTGATTCATTAGAAAAAGCAACTAATATCTTATATTTCAAATAGTATGAAACTTTTTTTGCTTTTAATACTTTTATCCTTTTTCACACTTTGCATTAAAGCGCAGCCGTGGAGTGGGACTTCTTCTGGGAATATCTATTATAATCAAGGTAATGTTGGGATTGGAACTGCCAATTTTATTGGCGATGAAAAACTAAATATCAATGGAAGACTAAGAATAGGAGGATTCCAAGACTTCGGAGGTAGTCATTCACTCCATATTTCTGAAAATTGGGGTATTGAATCTTCTATTTATATCTATCAGGCAGGAATATCCGCGTTTACCATAGGCTCTAAACCTAACGATACAAATTTTTATTTAACAAGTGATTATTATATGGAGGGTCTCGGTTATGGACCTAGATCTCTAACATTAACAAATACTGGCAACATCGGTATTGGGACGACAAGTCCAACACAAAAATTCAGTATAGCAGGCACATCAGTCTCTGGTATAGCATCACAAACAAATATCAGCGCCTTTGTAAATAATGCAATACGTATTAATGGCTCGGTAGCAAATGTTTCGCAAGATGCCATTACGTATCAATCAGGCGGCGGTGGCGGAGGGGCTGCCATCGCATTTGGTCGTGGCGGAAGTTATGACACATTTATGAGTTTTTATACAAATTCATCAGCCACTTCAGGTTCTATTGCAGAGCAAATGAGAATAACAAGTAGCGGCAACGTCGGCATAGGGACAACAACTCCAGGTAACAAACTTGATGTAAACGGTACGATTCGGGCCAAAGAGCTCCGGGTCGAAAGTGGTTGGGCTGATTTTGTTTTTGACAAGGGGTACAATTTGCAAAATCTGTCCGAAGTTGAATTGTTTATCAATGAACACAAACATTTACCGGACGTCCCTGACGTCAAATCGGTTGAAAAGAATGGCGTCAATCTTGGGGAGATGAATGCCCTATTGTTAAAGAAGATTGAAGAGCTGACACTTTATGCGATTAAGCAGAATAAAAAGATTGAAGCATTAGAAAAAGCGGTGAATAACTTAATCTCCAAATAATATGAAAACTCTATACCTATTAATCTTTACGCTATTTTGTACAATTGGAGCTAAAGCGCAACCTTGGATTGTATCCGGTACCGGAAATATCTATTATAATGGTGGTAACGTCGGGATTGGGACAACGACTCCTACTGCTTCATTAGACATTAATGGTAATGTTAATCTAAACAATCAATACAACTATTCAATAAATCCTGGGTACTATGTTTATAAAGGTGGAACAACCGCATATGGTATGAAATTACAATATACGGATGGTAAATTTGGTACAATGATTTTTGGACCAAACCAATCAGATCGTTTTATAGGATTTGGCAAAGTTGGAGATGAGTTAACAGATAATAAAATGATTGAATTTGTAAGGATTGATTTAAATACTGGAAATTTCCTTATAGGAAAAACAACCCAACAAAATTCAAATTACAAACTTGATGTCAATGGAGCCATTAGGGCAAACGAGATAAAAATAAATTTAAATGGTGCTGACTTTGTTTTTGAAAAAGCATATAAACTAATGCCTTTAGCCGAATTAGAAACATTTGTTAAAGAACAAAAGCATTTGCCTGAAGTCGCTCCTGCCAAAGAAATGAAAGAGAATGGAACAGATTTGGGAAATTTAAATTCAAAACTCTTGCAAAAAGTCGAAGAACTAACGCTTTACCTGATCGAACAAAACAAGCAGATCAACCTATTGAAAGAAGAAAACAAAGCGATCAGGAATCTGATTGCTAAATAGGTAGTAAGGTTTGTTCAAATCGTTTTTAAAAAATAAAAGAATAACAGTCAAATAAATAATCCTATGAGAACCGAAAATCAAAAATACCTCTTATCCAGGTTGTTCGTAGCCATAGCGTTGGTTATGGTTTTGTCGCCTGCCGTGGCGCAGCGGATTCTGAACACACCTTTAACCGCTTCGCTGACGGTTCAGGATGGAACAGGCATCATCCTTGCCCCTGGATTCTCAACAAATGGTTTTAACTTTCAGGCTTTAATCGGGGTACCGTATGTTGATGTGACACCCTCGTCAGACAAAAATTACATCATAAGCACAACCTATAATGCTGCAACAACTTCGGGTGTTGTGACAAAAGCTGCCGATCTGCACCGTGAAATTCAATATTTCGACGGGCTGGGGCGACCCATGCAAAGCGTGAGTGTGCAGACCAGCCCAACTGGAAAAGACATCATTACACCAATCCGTTACGACAACTTTGGACGCGAGAGTACAAAGTATCTCCCCTACGCCGGGGCAAACAACAACGGGTTGTTTGTAAGCACTGACCTGACCGAACAGAGCACTTTTTACTCCGGGTTAATTAACGGCAATGATGGTCCCAAAGCTTTTGCCATAACCGATTTTGAACCCTCACCGCTGAACCGCGTCCTCAGGCAAGGTGCTCCGGGAGCTGCATGGCAGCCAGATGCTGCCATAGACCATACCGTAAAATTGGCTTACGGCACCAATACTGCCGCAGATAATGTACGGATGTGGACAGTCAATTCAGATGGTTCACCAGCAAGTGCAATCGCCTATCCTGCAAACTCGCTTTACAAAACAACAACCTGGGACGAAAACAACAACAGTACTGCGGATGTCAACCACACTGAAGAATATAAAGACAAACAAGGGAAGGTCGTATTGAAAAAATCAAAAAACGGAACCGAAACACTCTCGACCTATTACGTTTACGACGACTTTGAACTGCTAAGGGTTGTGATTCCACCCCTGGCCAATGGAGATGGAGGGAATGTCACAGCCGTACTCAACGATCTTTGCTACCAGTACACTTACGATGCGCGTAAGCGGATGACTGTGAAAAAACTTCCCGGCGTTGATGCCGTGTACTTGGTCTATGACCAGCGCGACCGCCTTGTGGCAACCCAGGATGGCGTACAACGCACTAAATCCCCCGACGAGTGGATATTTACCAAGTACGATGCCCTGAACAGGCCAATCATGACAGGTGTTTATAAAGTGACAGATGGCACTACAGAGGCTACCGTGCAGGCTACCGTGAACGGGTCGGGCATTTATTCCGAAAACCGCTCATCAACAACCACATACGGATACTCCAGCAATTCGTTCCCGGTTGCCATCTCCGATGCCGATATCCTTACCCTTACTTATTACGATACATACGGCTTTCCAGGTTCCCGAATATTTGACTATAGTGCGAACAAGATATCGGATTACGATGAAGGCGCTTCTATTGCAGAAGCGGATCGATATTATTTCAAAAAGGTAAAAGGGCAGGTTACAGGTAGCAGAACAAAGGTTTTGGAAACAACCACCTTCCTTACATCGACCAATTATTATGATGACCGCTACCGTGTGATACAGACTCTGCGCGATATATACTCAACCACTGCGTCGGATAATGAAATAGCTTCCATCCTCTACGACTTTTCCGGAAAAGTAGTGAAGACACAGACAAAACAGGTTTTTCTTGGCAACACAAATACAGTGATTGAAAAGAGCAATTACGATCATGCCGGAAGGTTAATAATGGTAAAGCACCAAGTCAACAGCGGAACAGAGGTTGCACTGGCTTCAATGCAGTATGATGAGATAGGTCAGTTGAAGCAAAAATCATTGAACGGAGAAGTGGGGAGTGGTATTCAGAACCTGAACTATTCCTATAATATCCGCGGCTGGCTTGAAAAGATCAACAACCCTGATGTTAACCCATCGGCAAGCAGTACACAGAAACTGAACCTTGGTCTTTATTACAACAATGTACCGTCAGGTTTATCAGCCAATCAGCAATTCAACGGCAATATCTCCGGCCTGGTATGGAACACTCCTTTGAAGAACGAGGCGCTTTCTCCCGCTGAAAAACAAGGTTATGGCTTTACTTACGACGGTCTGAACAGGATGAGGACATCCAATTATGGAGAAGGTGCAACCTTTGCTACCAATGCAGGTGCCAATAACGAAAATGTTGATTACGACAAGAACGGTAATATTACCTTTTTGACAAGATACCGGAAAGGAACAGGACTCATCGATAACCTTTCTTACACTTACAAAAACGGCAATGCAAGTAATATGCTCGACAAAGTTGATGATACAGTTGCCGGAGATTATGGCTTCTCGGAGTATGTAAAGCAAGCCAATGAGTATGCTTATGATGGCAATGGTAACTTAACCGCTGATTTGAATAAAGGGTACAACAGCATACTGTACAATTATTTGAACCTTCCAAAACGGGTTGGTACAATGGGTCAGTATATTTCGTATGTTTACGACGCTGCAGGAACAAAGCTTGCCAAAATAAATACAGGTGGTGCATATACTTATTATGCCGGGAGTTTTGTTTACAGCGGAAGTTCTTTGAATTACATTATTCACCGCGAGGGGATGTACCTGCTGCCGGGTGGTAATTACGAATATTATCTGAAAGATCATCTTGGCAATACGCGTTTGGTAGTTAATACTTCGGGCACAGGGGGCGAAATCGTACAACAGACCGACTATTATCCATTTGGCATGGACATCAAGTCCTACGACGGCGGAGCAGAGAACAAATACCGTTACAATGGTAAGGAGTTCCAGGACGATCTGATCAACGGGAAAAGGCTGGAGTGGTATGATTACGGGGCAAGGTTTTATGATGCGCAGATTGGGAGGTGGAGTGTGATTGATGGAAAAGCAGAAAAGTATTTTCCTTTATCTCCATATGTTTATGCTGCTAATAATCCGATTCGTTTTATTGATCCGGATGGCCATAAGATAGTGGATGCTAATGGCAATATCATGTATACCCAGAGCGGTGGTTGGACTAAATATGCAACATCTGATGCCAAACGAATTGGTGGAGCTATGATGGGTACAAGAACTGGGACAAAACAATGGAATTCGATGTCTAATGTATTGCATCCTGTAACTTTCGCGATTAGTTCTGCTGATGATAAAGTAACAACAAATGCGAATGGATCTAAATCATATTTATTTGGAATATGTCTGAATACTAAAAATGTAGATGTAAATACTGGGAAAGCAACAGTTACTAAATCAGAAATTACAGTATATGAA
>Ga0302271_10005122_pt1 | contig 10106 bp, 8 predicted proteins | sample III_Bog_N1_1_FD_198767 | JGI IMG/M metagenome (GOLD analysis project Ga0302271, IMG submission 198767) | Peat permafrost microbial communities from Stordalen Mire near Abisko, Sweden - III_Bog_N1_1 | ecosystem: Environmental > Terrestrial > Soil > Wetlands > Peat | place: Sweden: Abisko... | reverse complement strand
ATGCCCGTGTCGGTATAACTAACACTTCCATCTGTGAGACTAAAGAAGACGACGCGCATGGCTGGGATAAACGAAGACGGAAAGGATAAATTTCCAGTAATGGTTCCCATTGAAGGTGACAGACTAGGCAGGACAGTCGGCGCAACCTGCGTTGCAGTTGGCTGCACCTGAATGGGGATTGGCGTAAAGGTTGCTTGCGGCGCAACAACCTGCAGATTGTTTTGAGCAATCGCGGTTAAAGTGGCATTCACGATGCCGCTAACATCCTGAGTTGGCGAAGACTGCGCTCCGCAGGCAAAAATGCCAAGCAATAAGGGAAGTAGATAAAGTATTCTTTTCATGATTTTCTACCTATAAACTACAAACAAAATTTCCAAGGTCGGCACTGTTCAATCCATCTCTTACAGCGCAAAGTTTTAATTGAAACAAGTCATCGTAGATATACTCGAAGCCGGTTTCAAATGAATTCATCATCAGCGTGATGGTATGACCTTTTTCATTTTTCCCGCCCAGCCACCAACCCTTGCCCCAACTGACCTGACCCGTAAGTTTGTCAAAGGCATTGCCTTTTCCGTCATAAAAATCCCCTGATACATTTTCAGCCGTCTGCTTCAATACCAGTGTACTGCCTTGAGGAAAAAAAGTGTTTGCAGCGAGAACCCATTGTCCGCTAAAGCCACAGCCCGTAGGCAGTTCATTTGATTCACTGGCGCGAATTCCACAGAAGGAAACTCGGCCGCCAGTCGCGGTTTTGAATGTGTCCCCCGAAAAGATAAGATTCAAATCACCCAGCATCTGCGAATTCATGGTTATGGTATCGCCATTCAAAGTTCCTTGAAGGGTATCCTGCCGTCCTAAATCGCCATAACTATCTGTGGTGCCTGTGACCTCGGGTCCATTTTGCTTAAGGTTTAACTTGCCAACATTGGTGATCCACAAGCCATCCACCTGTGCGGACGTGGTTGAAACGGACGGAACAAGCACCCGAGAATCTCCAGCCAGCAAGGACTGAACGAGCGCATCCAAAGACGCAAGCGATGGAGCGTATGGATTCGCTTCGCCTTCCGCTTGATTCAAGCGGTCTACCATTGAACTCAGGTATCCGGGATATGTATCGGAATTTTGCACATTGGTCGGATTGTTGGAATCAGCGCCATAATCCGCAGCGAGATACGGGAGATTGATCGGCATAATTACAGACACATAATATTTGCCATCGCTGGTGATGCCTTGAAAAGTATAAAAAGCATCCTGGTTGTTGATGAGCGGAAAATGCGCCTGGCTAAGTTGAGTGACATAGCGAATGCCGCTCCCGTTCTGGAAGGATACAAATTTTTCCTGCGTATGAAAAACTTGTCCAGAATCCTGAATTGGAAGGAAAGGCAGTTCTTCCTGCGGTCTGATTGTTACAAACATATCAGGAATGGGTTGCGGAGAGAAGGTTTGTGTTTGCAAAATATTTTGAAGACGCTTGATGATCAGTTTCGGTTGGTCGCCCATTTGTGCATATTGATCTGCGGGATAGATCGATATCTGCGGCTGATAGGTTGCGTTCTGTAGAGGATATCCTTGCAAAATAAATTGCGCGTGAGCAGGTGACTTCCATATCGCGTCTGAAGAAGACTGCGATACGATTTCATCTTTCGTTCCATTCGCCAAACCAAGCGGGTAGGCAAAGGAAGTCCCCATATCAGAGATATCTACGCCGCTGGAAGCAAGGCTTGTTGCAGGTAGTTCAAGCAAGGTTGGAGTCACAAAGGGTGTGGGAGTTTCCACAGTCGCCGCCAATGTGCCATTGGAAAAATAATAATTTCCCAAAAGAAACACCGCCGCAGCAAGAATTGTGTACAGTATTCGTTTCATGTTTGCTCCTTGTTTATTTTTTGATACAGAAGCATTTATATCGAATGACTGTCACAAGCGGAACACAGCCATGTCACAATTTGGTAACAGGCAGGCGGATGGTAAAGATCGTGCCATGCTGTTCATCCTGGCGGCTTCGCAAGGTCAACTCCCCGTGATGCAATGCAATAATACGCTGTACAAATGAAAGCCCCAAGCCGCTGCCTTCCACGGCGCGCGCATTTTCACCGCGATACAATTCTTCAAAAACTTTCTGCTGTTCTTCTGGATGGATGCCAGAACCGCCATCCGCCACTTCGATGACTACCGCCCGACTGTTATCACGCACCCGAACTTCAACCGCTTCATTCTGGACCGTGAACTTGAGTGCGTTATCAAGGAGATTGTACAGGCTGAGACCAAGCAAATCCCGGTCGCCCATCACAGGTGGTGGCGGCGTGGGAACTTGTGTCACAAGCAAATTGATCTGGCGATCTTCGCGCCCAGGCGTGGAACGCACCACTTCAAGGATTTCGGCAAGGAGTTCGGGAATATCCACAGGCTCGCGTTCGAGCATATTTTCTTCAAGCTCGGAGAGCTTTCGCAGGTCACGCAGTAAATGAGCGAGACGCTCCAACACACGCTGGATATTCGTTTCAGCTTTGCGGCGCGCATTCAATTCAGTTGCGACCTGCAAATTTTCCAAAGAAGCCTGCAAACTCATCAGCGGATTCTTGAGCTCATGGTCAAGGCGGCGGATAAAGCGGCGGTGTCCCTCTTCGTAATCACGGATAGCGGCTTCTATTTCTGCACGAGCTTTTTTCTCGCGGAATGAATCCACTACTGCAAGGGCTTGAATCCATAATGTGATGAGCAGCCCAACTAAAAACAGAACAGCGCCCAGCCCAAGCCGAAACGAGATGACAATTTCAGGCGTGATCAGAATGGGCAGAAAAGTCAACGCAAGTGCGCCGATGATAAGCGGCACAAAAGGAGCAATGAATTTAAGTCTTTTCATGGGGCAGGCTTCACAGGCGCAATGAAAATATATCCCTCACCAGTCAGGGTCTGAATAAAACGTGGAGAAACGGCGTCTTCATTAAGAGCACGGCGCAATTCGTTGACACGCGTATCTACAGTGCGTGTGCCTGTGGGATATTCCCAACCCCACACAGAATGCAGCAACTCTTCACGACTAACAGCTTCGTCTGGATGAGTCATCAAATATTCGAGGACGGCAAACGCCTTGGGTGTGAGGTTGAGAGATTCGTCAGCAACGAAAGCTCTTCGAGACTGGCGGTCAAGTATTAGGTCGAATGAAGCGAGTCGCCGCGCGGAAGAAAGCGATTGTCCACTCGAGCGCGCACGTCGCAGTACGGCATGGATGCGCGCCAGCAACTCCTGCGAGTGAAAGGGTTTGTTGAGGTAATCATCCGCGCCTTCCTCCAAAGCAGTGGCACGCTCAGAAGCTTCGCCCACTTGCGTCAATAAAATGGTTGGAGTCCAAATATTCGACTTGCGCATCCGCCGCAGAGTTTCGCGCCCATTCATGCGCGGCATCAACACATCCATCACGATCACATCAGGATGATGCGACTGCACCTTGCTCAAAGCCTCCTCGCCGTTGGAAGCGAGCAACACATGAAAACCCGAACGCTCCAGCAAAGGCGCGAGGCTTTCAACGATCATCGGGTCGTCATCCACAAGCAATAATGTAAGCTGGCTTTCGCTCATTATGGAAAATTATACTTTGTTCTTCTATTTCTCTGGCTTGCTACTTCATTCATCCGCCCAAAATGGTGAAGTAAAACAGTTCTCTTTGTGACATAAGTGGACAATTGTGTCGACTTTAACAAAATCCCCCATAAATTGCTTGACAGTCTCAGTGGCAGCACGTAAAATCAGCAAGTCTTGATAGGAAAACCACCTAAAAAGGCACAAAATCAACTCATAGTCAGTAGGAAAATAGTTACGCTTCGCGGGTACAATCCCCGTCGGGACCGCCAAGAATAAACGAAAGAACCGACCTAAAAAGTCGGTTTTTTGTTGTCTTTTTGCCAGTTTTAGCGTGAAAATAGGTGTGAAAAATAGTTACGCACCGCGAGTTCGTCTATCGGGCATCTTTGTACGAACCCGCGATCTTATAACTCATATCGCTACTGTGTAAACCCAAATCGGTCAAGACAACTATATCTTTGCATTTCTGCTTTTTGATACATATGGAAATGATACATTTTCTTATAATCTTTCATTTACATCAGGTTTCGATTGTAGTGATTGGAGCATTTTTCCTCATTATTTTGAATATTTTTTGTTGCCCCTTATATGTCAAACTATATTCGCCTAAAAAGCCGGAGAACTGCAATTTACCGTTTTTGTCTGTTGTAAATTTAGTGGGCGGGATCCACCATTCGCCCTTTATTAATTTCATAAGTTCATTGTAAGCGGGTTTAATGGAACCGTCTTTTCGAATCAAGCCAGCAGGCGCGTTGAGCCAGCCCCCATCAGAAGAGTCCCACCATGTAATACCCTCCACGAGTGGGTGAGTAAAGAGCGTCTTATAGTGTTGAATGGCTTCCCTGACTTGACGCTCCTCTCCTTCTGGCGTCGTTGGCCATTTCTCCACTTGATAATCATTAAGGTCTACGATCTCTGGCGGCATAAGGCGACCTGACACAAGAGTTGTTTCTGTAAAGTGAATAGGGAGGTTGAATCTGGAGAAATTCTCCAGAACCTTCAGTGTTTTTTCCACGCCCCAATATCCCTGGTGCATATGAGATTGAATGCCAATCACGTCAATTTTGATTCCTGCCTCGAGACAACCCTCGACTAAAATATCGTATGCGGGCGAAACATCGAAGTCATTAATCAGCAACACTGCCGTAGGGTTTTCTAACCGCGTTGCTTCGAACATGGCTTTGACTGTGTTGATGCGTCCCATTTCCCTACAGATTCGGGTCATTCCATTATCATATTTGTCGAAGATGGGCATAATGACTGCTTCATTGATAACATCCCACATGTCGATCAGCCCACGGAAATCCGACACATCGCGTTGGATACGCTTGATCTGCGCCTGTAGGATTTCAGCATTGCTCATGGAAAGGAGCCAGTCGGCAGTCAGAGTATGCCAGCATAGTGGATGGCCTTTCGTAATCAAATGATGGTCCAGGCACCAGCGTGCGGCGTTCTTCACCTTTTCTGTTATTGGTTTTCCTCGTTCAGGTTCGAACCTTGACCAATAGAACGGAAGTGTTGCGCTGTTGAAAAGAGCCGTAATCTTTTCAGCACGTTGTTCCGCTTGTTCCTTCTTTTCTCCAACATACTCACCACTTGCAAGTGGCACAAGATCAAATGCGGCAGTGCCAAATAAAAAATTATGCTTTGTTTGGGCAATCTCTACTTCCTGATTTGCCAACGGAGTACCGTCAGTTTTCAAGATGCTTATCGTTGTTTCGGTCATTCGATTTTTTCTTATATCGCTATTCATTGCGTGCCTCTTTGAAAAGAATTACAGTCTCAAATTGGATGTAATTTGCCTGTAAAACACCTTGACTCACGAGATCAAATTTGATAATATGTTGGAAACATTTCCATACAACAAAAAAATTCCCCCGAATTATCTACTAAACGCACAAAATTGTCAACAATTCACCATTTTTCTTCCATAAACCCGCGTAACTAACCAAATATAGACAAAAAGCCGCGTAAACGTTTCCAAGCTATGGAAAATAAATTACTTACTTCAAAAGTGACCATCGTGGAAGTTGCAAAAAAAGCCCAAGTATCCCTTGGGACTGTTTCACGCGTGATCAATAATGATGTACATGTTGCTCCCGAAACACGCGAACGCGTTTCAGCAGTGATGCAGGAAATGCAATATGTCGCCAACCGCCAGGCGCGAGGACTGAAGGGGATGAAAACCAACGTTATTGGCGCGCTTGTTCCGGATCTTGCAACAAGCTACATTGGGGGTATTATGCACGGCATTGATACAGAGCTTTCGCTTCACAAGTTTGATTTAATGCTTTTTACCCATCACCGTATAGCGATCAAAGAAGCCAGCTATGTTGCCGATATGGTGCAAGGCATGGTGGATGGTTTGTTACTAGTTTTACCCCGTAACATTGCAGATTATACCGACACACTCACCCGTCATAAATTTCCCTTTGTAGTTATTGATCATCAAGGCAGCGGCGACCCATGTCCAGCTGTTGGCGCAACCAATTGGCAGGGAGGCTATAACGCTACTGAATACCTGATCAAACAAGGGCATAAACGAATCGGCTTTATCACCGGCTCAATGGACCTTGGTTGTTCTCAAGATCGCCTGAAAGGCTATCGTTCAGCGCTTCGTACTCATCACATTCCAGAGATGCCTGAACTGGTCTACGAAGGAGACTTTAATCAGCCGGATGGATATGCGGGCGCGTCCGCCTTTCTTGAATTGCCCATCCCTCCCACGGCAATTTTTGCGTCCAATGATGTAATGGCAATGGGCGTAATGGATGCCGTCCGCAATCGAAATTTGCGGATTCCCGATGATATTTCAGTTGTTGGTTTTGATAATATTCCTCAATCAGCTATGATAAATCCCTCTCTGACTACTGTGCAACAGCCCCTTGAACAAATGGGGCGGGTTGCTACACAAATGTTATTAGGTATTTTGAAAACCCCCAAAAAAGATGTAAACAGGATCGAACTGCCTACCGAGTTGATTATTCGCAGTTCTACTTCAGTCCCTAAGAATGGAACTGGCTAACCGTCTAAGTCGAGCCAGTCCCATTTTGTAGATGTGGGAACCCATCAAATATAGAAAGGAGCGCCACATAAGCAAATTATACACTAAGGTTTTCCCTCTCATTTGTTACAAAAACTCACAGCTTGATATATTGATAACTAAAAGGAGAAGAAAATGTCTCGCAAAATTTATGTTGTTTTGAGCCTTCTGCTCATTGCCGCTTTTGCGCTTGCCGCATGCGGTTCACCAGCTACAGAAGCGCCTGCTGTTGCGACTGAAGCCCCAGCCGTCGCAACTGAAGCGCCCGCTACCGCAACTGAAGCGCCTGCCATGGCTGAAAAAGTCACCATCAATTGGTGGCATATCTCTACTGCTGAGAATCATAAGGCGCTTTTCCAAAAGTTCGCGGATGATTATATGGCTGCTCACCCGAATGTCGATATCCAGATCACGGTGCTCGAGAATGAGGCTTTCAAGACCAAACTGACCACCGTTATGCAATCCGGCGAACCACCTGATATCTTCCAGAGTTGGGGCGGCGGCGTAATGAATGATTATGCCAATGCTGGACTGCTCCAAGACATCACCCCGGCACTTGATGCCGATGGCGGTGCGTGGCGCAATACTTTTGCAACCGGCGCGTTGGGTGTGTATTCCTACAAGGGCAAGAACTACGGTGTGCCATGGGATATGGGTATGATCGGCTTTTGGTACAACAAGGATCTGTTTGCTAAGGCCGGTATTACTAATCCGCCTACAACTTGGACTGAATTCCTTGCTGATGTGAAGGCTCTCAAAGCTGCGGGTATTACCCCCATTGCCCTCGGCGAGGGTGATAAATGGCCTGGCATGCACATGTGGGCGTATCTTGTCACCCGACTTGGCGGTAAAGCAAACTTTGAAGGGGCGTACAATCGCACAGGTTCCTTCACCGATGCACCGTTCATTGATGCTGGCAAAAAACTCCAAGATCTGATTGCTCTCGAGCCTTTCCAGGATGGTTTCTTGGGCGCGACGTACGGTGATGAAGCCACTGCAGTAGGCAACGGCAAAGCTGCCATGGAACTGATGGGACAGTGGGCCCCAGCAGTTGAAAAAGACAACAGTGCCGATAAGAAAGGCATAGGCGATAAACTGGGCTTCTTCCCCTTCCCGATGGTTGAGGGAGGTAAAGGTGACCCGGCTGATGCTGTCGGCGGCGGCAATGGTTTTGCAATTGGCAAGAATGCATCGCCAGAAGCCATTGACTTTGTCAAGTTTATGACTAGTGCAGAGAACCAAGCTGCTTTAGCCAAGATTGGTGTCGCAATACCGGTTGTCAAAGGTGGCGAAGCTGGTTTGAGCGATCCTCTTATGATCGAGTTGCAGAAAACCTTTGCTGCTGCGCAATATTTCCAACTGTATTACGATCAAGCATTGCCTGCGGCGATGGGGTCTGTCGTAAACGACAGCACTCAGGGAATTTTCGCTGGCACATTGACGCCTGAGCAAGCCGCCCAGGCAATTGAAGATTCCGCCAAGCAAGAATTTAAGTAGGTTGTGTTGTAAAGAATAAAGATTGCGGGGGTTGGGTTTCCTATACTCAACCCCCGCAAATCTCTGGCTTCACCTTCCATTAGGAGTTCTCTTATGCAATCACTTCCTGCCATTCCAGATATTTTCAAATTGAAACGGGGCTCAGGCTCTCCTCAGCGCTTTCAAGACCGCCTGACTATTTTCCTGTTCCTGTTGCCGGCAATTATCCTTTTTCTATTATTTGTGATCTATCCAATTTTTCAATCCATTTATTACAGTCTCTTTAATTGGAAGGGTTTTGGCCCCGCAACAGACTTTGTGGGTCTGAGTAACTTCAAAAATATTTTGAGTGATAAGGTATTTATGATTGCGATTCGCAATGGTCTCTTTATCATTGCGTTCTCTCTTTGCCTTCAATTGCCTTTATCGATGCTGCTGGCTGTGCTCGTGGGGCGCAATATGCCCGGTCGTGTTTTTTTTCGCTCAATTTTTTTCCTGCCATATGTCCTTTCCGAAGTGATTTCAGCCCTGATGTGGCTGTTCATCTTAAATCCCGATCCGGAACGTGGCTTTATCAACGCATTGCTTATCCTTATCCCTGGCGTCAAAGCGCAAGCTTGGCTTGGTAACACGAGTCTCGTCATGCCGGCTATTTTCGCAGCATTGACGTGGAAATATTTTGGTTATCACATGTTGTTGTTTATGACCGGTTTGCAAAATATCCCCGCTGAGATCGAAGAGGCAGCGCGTATGGATGGCGCCAACGTCTTTCAAAATTTCTTTTTTATCACCCTCCCCTTATTAGGCGGCACTATTCGTACTTCTGTGTACTTGTCCGTTCTTGGGTCAATCCAGCAATTCATTTTGGTCTGGATCATGACCAAGGGCGGACCGGTCAATGCCAGTGAAACCATGGCAACCTATATGTATCGTTTCGGATTTGTGCGCTTCCAGCTTGGGTATGGTTCTGCTGTGGCAATTTATATGTTTTTATTCTGCCTGATGTTTTCCCTGATCTATCAACGCCTGACACGCCAACCTGACTACCTGACTGGTCTCTAAAAAGGATAAACTAACGATGGAAACCTACCGCCCGCGTATGAATTGGGGAAAATTTGCAACAAGATTTCTTCAGTATTTTATTCTTTCGGTCATTGTTGTGCTAGTACTTGTTCCAATTGTGATTCTGATCTTTGGCGCGCTTAAAACCCGTGGAGAGCTTTTATCTCATCCTTATGCTTTACCTATTCCGCCTCGCTGGGAAAACATTGTTGCGATTTTAAGTAAGGCTTCATATTCCTTCTGGCCCATGTTACGCAACAGTCTGGTGGTGATGGTTGCGGTAACCTTCGGTGTGGTTATTCTTTGCAGTCTTGCTGCCTTTGTCTTCGCCCGCATGGATTTCCGTGGCAAGGGGCTGGCTTTCAACCTTTTTACGCTTGGGTTGATGTTCCCTATCAATGTGGCTATATTGCCGGTCTATTTTGTGTTGCGGCAAATGCATTTGATCGATAGTCTATGGGGTGTAATCCTGGTACAAACAGCATTTCAAATATCCGGGAATATCATGATTTTGCGGGGATTCTTTACAGCGATCCCTTCCGAATTGCAGGATGCGGCTTACATAGATGGTTGTACTGCTTTTGACTTTTTCTGGCGTATTCTGCTTCCTTTGGCGCGCCCTGCATTGTCCGCAGTTGCGGCATTAACCATGATTATGAGTTGGAATGACTTGCTTGTTCCACTGATCGTCCTCAACAAAGATAAATATTGGACTCTACCGCTTGGTACGATGCAGTTTCAGGGCCAATATGGGACTGATTTGTCACTGGTCTCTGCCTTTGTGGCATTATCTGCTTTACCTACCATCATCTTTTATCTGTTTGCTGAACGCCAGATCGTTTCTGGTCTTACCGCGGGTGCGGTCAAAGGATAGTCTTTGAATGCCACGAACTTTTCGCAACCCAATTCTTCCAGGATGTTATCCTGACCCCTCGATCTGCAGAGC
>Ga0302271_10005121_pt1 | contig 10111 bp, 2 predicted proteins | sample III_Bog_N1_1_FD_198767 | JGI IMG/M metagenome (GOLD analysis project Ga0302271, IMG submission 198767) | Peat permafrost microbial communities from Stordalen Mire near Abisko, Sweden - III_Bog_N1_1 | ecosystem: Environmental > Terrestrial > Soil > Wetlands > Peat | place: Sweden: Abisko... | reverse complement strand
TTAAATTAGGATAAATAAAAATCAACCAACTCCTTTTGGTGGTTGATGGTATTTTTGATTTTCACAGCATTCCCCAGAGAATAATGCACTGTCGGTATCTCCTTTCAATCATAGAACTAATCCAATCATCAAAATAGGGGAATAAAATATGTCAAAAATATTATTTCAATTATTAGCTAAATAAAAAACAACAACTAAACTTAATGCCTCTTAAGGACTATTTCAAGGAAAGAAAAAATTGATTATTAAGAACAGTTCAGATTTGCTTCTCCGATTAGAACTATCAGTGGTGTTGTTTAGAGTAGAAAGAACAAGAAATGAAAAAAAATGATTTACAAAATAACTTTGAACCAAAGATTAAAAAGAGATTTAGGATAAAAATGAGTCTCATGCTGGTAGAAAAATTATGTTCAAAATTTAATAAAGTATGGATAGTTGCAGAAGCGAATATTATCTTTTTCTTTGTCATCTAAAACTTAGAGCTAGAAAGTGCTTGAAAAGTAAACTAAAATCTGAATTAGAAGTGAATACCTTAAATAATTGAGATTGAATAGATTTAACTCCATACTTTCTCATCCTTTGGAATATCAAAAATAAAGTAATAATTCAGCTCATTAAAAACAAATTGCATGAAAGCAAAGGTAAATGAGTAAAAAAAGTTTTAGTTGCTTCCCCATCAAAGTTTAATTTTGATGAACAAAAATGGCATTATTTTATTTAATCAGTGCAATATTACAGCAATTAGAGCATGTATTCCTGTTTTGTAGCCTTGTATCGAGGCAGCTTATGTGGAAAACGTGATTGCAAATAATCAAATAGACGAAAATATTTTCTTGAATATCTTAGCAGCAAACCGAGCAAGAGGATCTCTCCAAATTACCTTAATTCTCTTGCACTAATTCAATGTTTACTTTTTTCAGTTAAAGAAGGTCATTGATAGAGAGTACTGTTAATTATTGCTATTCTGATTGATCTGGTTGAGTTCTAACCCTTCTTAGTTCCCTGAAGTAATTTCTTGCTGTCTGACATAAATAACATGGAATTAAAGATGAAAAAAGAGACTATCGTAACTACGATATCTAACAGAAATGACTGAAAAATATTTTGAAGTAATTATAAACAGACCAAAAATGAAAAATGAAAGGAATACTATTAAATCCGTTCGTCGTATCTACGTCGTTTGGAGATAGGATCAAGTTCAGCAATCCTTTTTTAACTTGATGATCTGCAAGAAAAATCAAGAATCTTCTTTCACTGCTCACAATTCAAAGATAAAATCTAGTCAAAATATCTTTTCTTCTTTCAACCTTTTTTTAATTACTCCGAAAAGTAACAAAAGAAAGAAACTTAAAAAAAATGAACCAAATTTTATTCCTCCCTAATTTCTCTTGTTTACAGAGCTGTTTTAAACAAAAAAATTGATTACAGAATGATAAATTTTATTAATTAAACAACAATTTAATTTCTAGATACTATTTACCGAATTGCTACTTTTCTCTCCCCACCCCAACAGAGGGGTCATTCAGGTTCTTTTTTAAATTGAAAGCTTTATTATTTTTTGTTTAGCCTAAATCAAGATTCTACTGCATAATTTTAATGAACAAAAATGGTTTTATTTTATTTAATCAGTGCAATTGAGCGGCAATTCGGGCATGTGTTTCTGGTTTGTAGCCATGCATCAAGGCAGTCTGTGTGGAAAACGTGATTGCAGTTAAGCAAATAGATGAAAGTGTTTTCTTGAATATCTTAGCAGCAAATCGAACAAGAGGATCTCTCCAAATCACCTTAATTCTCTTGCACTAATTCAATGTTTACTTTTTTCAGTTAAAGAAGGTCATTGATAGAGAGTCCTGTTAGTTATTGCTATTCTGATTGATCTACTTGAATTCTCGTCATTCTAAGTTCCCTTAAGTAACTTCTAGCTATGATGAAAATTTTTAGAATAGAGTTGAGAATGAAAACCGAGGTGATCATCGCTACGATACCTAGCAAAAATGACTGAAAAATCTATGAACCTATGTCAAAATTCTAAAATTTGGTGATGGTGTCTACTACAACCAACGAACCAAAGATGACTCGAGAAGCATGGGAAATCAGCTTCGACTCCAAGATGTCCACGAATTTACATAATAGAATGGAAATCAAGGCCCTTTAAAGAATATTATCAGTGTCACAGAACTAATAGATTGAACAAAAAGTTATTAAATCCATGACATATGTCATGTAGTGGAAGATCTTCATGCTCTCGTACATTCCTCCAATCTCATCCGCAAGGAGGACTACTGCTTTGTGGATGGCACAGTGAGCGAATGTGCTGATGAACGCAGCCAATACATAGATCCATTCTTTAGTGGATTTTTTCAGATAGAAAACATTACTGAAAATGCCAGAAAAGATTATCATCCAGTTCGAGATTGCATTTATGAACCAAATAATCTGAAATAGAATTGGCATGTTTTAGGACATGAAGATAAACTCTCGAGAGATGTTGAAGGAGCTAGCATTTCTTAGAGAAAAGAATATGCCTGTGAGACAATTAATCCATGAGATTCTTGTCGAAAAAAATAAACTATTTTTTTCGCAATAAAAGAGGACTTCAAATGCTACGAAGATTATTGCTAAAATAGTTAATTGTCTGGTTAAAGAGATGAGAGTTCTTCTATGTGATTACGAGATTTGAAGCTAATCCATTTTCTTTCAAATTAGGCTTAATAATTATCTGCTTTTCTGAGGAGTGTGCTTTTATTACAAAAAAAGAAATATTTATTTTGCCTAAGCTATTTTTCCTAAGCTATTTTTATTTTTGACAAAAGGAAAAATGGCAAATGAATTTCGAGTTAGATTTTACTCAGCAAAGTAGATTCATTGCGTTGTTAATATCTTAGTAAGCAATTAATCTATTATTTTACAATGAATTGATTCCACTCGATTTCCCATTAATTTCATATTAATTTCGTGTGGATTATTTCAATTTTACTATCTGCTCGAATCTCGTGAGGTTTATTATTTCAAAATCAAATAGAAAAAAGAATAGCTTTTTGAATTGGGGAATAGCATTAGAATTGAAAAACAAATTAGACTAATCAAAATAGACAGGATTATATTAATCTGCAAAGATATATTTTTAAGTTATTAGAATTTTCTGTGGAAAAGAACTAATCTACTCTAAATTTTGACAGTAAAAATAAATTCTGAAAGCTTTTAAATAATTATGAACTGTACCAGTAATATCCAAAGAGCAGAATTGGCTTGTGGTATTCAAAATTGATCAGATTAGTTTTGCCTTTAAGAAATTTTTCTGTCATGATTTCAATTTAGTGGTACTTATTATCTTAATAAATGAAAAGAATGCTTCAAAGATTTCAAGTTTGTTTATTTAATTTGGATTTCAAAAACAGAAAGAAATAGAGTCTCAAATTAAAAACATTTTTCTATCTTCAATAACTCATTGAACTTAATTAAAAATTGCAAATCGAGTTTATTTACAAATCTGAGTTCAAAAATTTTTCTTGAACTATATTACCTAACGTTCAATCGTTAAAAAAGAGGATCAGCAAGATAACTGAAAAGTTCTTTGACCAAAAGTTCAAAATTAATTTGTGCAAGTCAAAAAATTAGTATTTATTGAATTCAAATAGATAAAAAAGGACAATTGATTAAACTTGTCGGATTTCATTTCCAAATTAGTTTCAGCTACAAGGAATTAATAAATAAAAAACATAACCAGGTAATAAAATACTTCAATAACTTAATTGAAGGTTATTATTCAAATAATTACATACATTTTTTTACAAGATGAATTTTAGATAGATAGTTTAATATCCTTATCTTTTGAGTAGTTTTTTGTATTCTTTTTATTGCTCTGAATTTATTATTTTTTGTTTATGGTTTGTCTTCACTTTTCATATTTTATGATGTGATGAGCTTCTTGTTTTCATCGTTTCTTCAGGTGAGTTTTCTGTTTTACTGGTGTTGATTTGCTTGCAAATTGACTAGCCTAAGGAGTCAAATCAAGGTTAACAGATCAAGAGAATTGAATCTTCAACCAAATAAACAAATTTATTTAAAAGTACCTCAGAAAAAGGCAAGAGAGCTTTTTGGTGAAATTCTCAAAACTAAAAGAACAACCCAAAGCCTCAAACTAGATCCTCAAGTACGGAGAGTCCATCCACATAATAATCAGGATGTGGTTTTCTTCGATGTCGTTTTTCTGGTTAAAGTAGTTTTAACTCAATATTTTTGTTCTTTAAGATAATATTTCTTCTTCTAACAAAAAGGATGCTATTCCTCCTTTTGATTCAGGTTTTTCATCAAAAAATAATATCATTCCTCTTAAAAAAAGAAAAACTACAAAAAAAATTCTGTTCTTTAAAGATTTTGTTCAAATTAATAAGAAATAAATGAATTAACACCACAAAAATAGCATAATAATCATTTATTAAATCCAAAACCCTACATTTTTTCACTAAGCAAAGCCATCTTTTTTTATTTTTGTCTTTCTGTTTTTTTCTTTCTTTCTTCTCAGTTAGTTTATTTAATTCGTTATTTTAAATGACAGGCTACTCTTTTCTTGTTCTTTTATCTGGTCAACTACATTATAAAAATATTATTCAAAAGTTTTCTTATTTTTGTTCTGCAAAATTGAAGTCAGTATTTGAAAACATTTTCAGATTCATAAAAATTAAATTCATAATAAACTTTTCTTTGATTCTCTGTTTTCTCTTAATATTCAACTTAATATTGTTAGTTAAAATCAAATTATTTCTGTCTCTCTCAATCCTCCAGTTATCTTAATTATTATTGGTCATTTCAGTAATATTTTTTCTGTTTTTATGGGAGATAAAATCTGCTGAAACGAACAGATTGACTGCGTTAACCTAATTTAAAGCTCTTTCAATTTAAATATGATCAAAATAAGGATCAACTCGAAAATTCATTTGTGATAATTATCAGAATAAAGAGCCTTCAAAACTATTAAATCAAGCTTCTTTTTCAACTTCTTTCTTTTATTATTTTGAGTGGATAATAAGAACTATCCTGAATAAATTTCCAAAGTTTGCTTACAAAATCTATCATTAGAACAAATGGCTATGAAAGTTATGGAATAAAAATATGAAATTACGAATCATACTCCAACAGAAATTGAATACAATAAATATCAAAAATAGAGGAAAAAACTTATTTTAAAAGTTAAAAAGTTAGAATTCAATCGCAGGAAGCACATCCTCTGCAACCACATGCTTAGCACTACACTATCTTTCCTTCATCGAGGGATCCTTTTGGGACTCTGCATATGCAAGTACCTCCGTAATTATGATCTTTAGGCTAGATGCATTGAAGGCAGCATAGTTTTTCATAGCCAGTTTTTTTCCATTTTGCAATGAGGTCTGCATCAGCCCATTTCTCTCTGAGACAGTACTCATAGAGATCCCTTGAAATCTCTTTCTTTTTATAGAACATCTCGTAGATATATCTAGATCGCTCATGATGTAAACGGAATATTGGCCATAATGATTCAACTTTTCTTCTTCCTTCATGAGGTTCATTTTCAACGTCTCTCATTCTATTCGTTAGTTCCATAAGCTTTTCTTCAATCTTATCCCAACCCACAGGTTGCTTCTTCGATTTCAATGTCTAAATACGAGGCATATTTGTTTGCTATCTCTCTGTTCTCTTTCTTCTGAAATAATAATGTTTTTTTCAATTCGAAAATTTAACAAATGAATGACTCTCTTAAATTTTCCCCCCACAGGTGTGTCTAGCTTCCTTAAATTCCTTCAAAAAATCAGACTAGTATTTTGCATAATTTTTAATCTTTGTAATGGAGCAATTAACATATTTAAGCTAGATATAAACAACCCTAATTTGAATCTTTCAAAAAAAGCAAAAAAGAAGAGATAAGAGAATGCTTTGCAGATCATGAAAATTCCACACCACAACAAATATTGCTAAATTCTGATTTTTTAACAGCAATGAATCATATTCCTAGCCTATTTTCTTTAGTATTTCCATGCATAAATGGGTCTTTTTGTCCTTCGAACGCCTGATCATTATATGTTTTTTTCCAAATAAATGCTTTGCTTTTTTGAAGAGTGAAAATAACAATTAAGTAATTCGACAAAGAGAAAGAGAGAGAAATAAAAAAGTGAATTAATATTAAAACACTCTGTGAAAGAAAGCGCAAAAAGAAAAAGATCCACTCTAAAAATGGCAGCTCCTATATTCCTTAAATTCCTCAGATTAGCAACCTTTTCATACCCCTTCTATGTGATCTATCTCATCAGACAAGCCTAGATCAACGCTCAGGGTTCTGAAGAGGAAGAAGAGCACCATTGAGATGCAAACAAGAGTTTATTACTCAAATAATATTTCTGATTAGGACAGCATGAAATGAAAATGATATTGGAATCTGCAGCAATTGAATAGAAATAATTTGTCTGTATTATTCCTTATTTATGGTTTCTTTGCATCCTAAGCATCACTCTGATAATTTGATAAACAAATCATTAATATTTTAACTAAAAGCACTTATTTAAGGATAGAAACAACAGCATAATGATTCCATGCAAGAAGACCTATCTTTTGAAATAAACATTAGGGAAAAAATGCAATAATCCAAGAAAAAGTCTTCCTATGAATAATTGAATATTTATAATATCTTAATTTTGAGGAGAAATCAATGATAATGAGAAATTTAACTTAAAATAAGGGAAAAAAGAACCATTTTAGTTAATACCTTAAAAGAGTAAATTTATCTTATTTTCCATTGTGTTTTATTTAATACTGGATATCGAAATAATCACAAAGAAAAGTGTCAGCTTTCTGCTCCAATTAAATTCACACTTCTTGTGTTTTTTCAGAGAAATATCAAATCAAATACAATTAATTTTTAAGACTTAAAACAAAAAATGATTTTGATTGTTTAGATCTTTTGGCAGGCTAGTATTTGATCACTGCTTATCAAATGAAGAAGGAGATGAAGAGTCATTCGTAAAAAGAAAAGAAAAGCTAGTAACGATGTCTAAATTTGTTTGATTGTTTACAAAAGATGTGCATTGTGTACAAAAGAGACGTTTGAAAAGTATTTGTTTAAAGAGAAATGATGAAAATGAAGATTTATTATTGGATTTTCTGATATGCCCGTCAATCAATTATAGAGCTCAAGTGATTTGATTACTTCTCTCCTAACGATTTCAAGGGAATTCAAATCCAACTCAGAAACTAGGCTGAGAATAGCGCATACAATATTCTCATTATTACATTAATTTCTCTCTTCCTATTGATAATCATCTATGTACTAATTTCCTTGTATTTGATCTGCATTGCTTGAACGCATTATCTTTGAATTGTTCTCTTGATTCCTCTGTACATTTTACTTTTCTTCTTAAGAATTAAGTTCTTCTCTTTCTTCTTGAGTCACAGGTGTGTTGTCTAATTTCAGCAGACTAGGTAGAGCAGCAATTATGTTTGATCTATATCCTGGTAGCTCCGAGCAAGGATTGTCGAGCAGCCACAAAACCTTCAGTTGAGATAAGCCAGATAGGTATTTTAACTCACTGAGATTTGGAATAGCATTCTTCCTAAGGTATAATTCTTGGAGTTACTTACACGGAGCAAACTGCTTGAGACTTGTGATCTTGTTTAACGAAAGAGATAGCACTTCAACGTTAGGCATTCTCTAGACGATGGAAACATCTTCCAATTCACTCCCCCAAAGATTGAGATTCTTAACCTATCCTAAGGAACTGCACTTTGTTTTTTCCATGACTAGCTGTTCTGTAAGTTCTTTACCCATTTTGATACAGAAAAGCGCTACTCTTAAGGATACTTTTGTTGTAATTTTTCTGGATAGAGGGAGAGCTTTTTTACTTTGATTTTTTTTAATTGTTTGTCGTTTTGATGGCTAATATATCCCACATAAGACTGCTCTCAAATCTCTCCTTCTCTTTTCCCAGAATATTACAAGTAACCAAAGGTCAGTTTGGTTTGTATTCTCTCATATCAACACTCCAACTTTGCATGATTTATTTTTTGAAATTTGTTTTGGCATAGTTGTTTGGAATTATTAAGTTGATTAAAGATAAGATTCGAGAAATATCAACTCTTTTTATTAATCCATTTTTGACCTCATAAAGAAAAGAAAGATCAATTGTGCCCATTGCCATCAATTTCGTTCTCTTTTTTCGAGGAATCTCCATTCATACAAGAACCATTTTTACGTGACAACTATCTTTTGAAACTGGAATATCAATAAAAATATTATGAATAATAATTCTTGTAAAACAGTAAATATGTATTGTTTATTTTTCAGTAATTAAAGCAATTCGAAAAGAATATATTAATTGAAACTCTAGAACAAAGATACATAATAGACCCCTTAACTATTACTTTTCTAAAAGCCTCTAATTTCTCTTGATAGCATTGGTAAAAGAACAACAAATAAAACACAACTATTTAATATTCTTCATCTTCTGATATTTCTAAAATCTCAAAGAAACCCATCTAGCATTAAGAAGTTATTTGTTTTTTTAAAAGACATGTGGAATTTGTCAATTAAATCAAAGAGATGCGTATTTCAATAAAATCCAAACCAATTTTGTGCTCCTTTTTTTGTGATCCAAACAGTCAATGCGCACGCTACCCAAAATATATTAATTGCTATTGCTAAGTAATACTAAGATTTATGATGAGGCTCTATTTCTAATTTCTTCGTAGCCCCCACTTTAAATTCTGGATTTCATCTCTGAAATATTCAAAGATATTAAAAAAGTCAAAAGAGTAATAAAGTAAACTACAAAACAAAAACACGCTGCCAAAAATATCTAATCCATGCAAGACAAATCCAGTCTCTCAAAAGAAGATTAAGATATTGAAGATGCTAAGCTCATCTCTGAATTGAGTTTGGTATTGGAAGCTGAACCTTATGGCGATCTATCATCCTCCAACATCATCACAATCAGACACGCCTACACTGAATAAAACAAAGACCAACATTAATATGAAGTCAGAAGAGGCGGGGTTTTCAAAGAAGAACAAGAATGGAGAGATCTCATGCTTCATCCTAAGTACTATGATACCCCCCTGCACTCGGTTGGCGTAAAGATGTGCTTAGCAAATCGAAGCCAAATAAATAAAGTAGATTTTGAGCTAGTTTTAGTTTCTCCTCTACGAAGAACTTTACAAACATGCATTCTACTCTTCAGTGAGCATCCTCGCAGAGACTAAATTAAATTCTTAATATTTCCCTTGATCTCAGAGGCATTTGTGGCAACTTCTTGCATCGGCTACAACACAGATGCAGAGTTGAGATAGCGAATGACTGAACAAGCAAGACAAGTTGGAATAACTTTAGATTACTCTCTATTTGATTCTAAACTCAAGCCCTACACTTGGCAATACGAACAAATAGAAGACGAAACCATGCATAAAAATTACCTGGATCTTCTCAAAACAGTCTAGAACGAATAAGAATACATTGATCACAGTGTTTCACTGATGGCGGGAGTCTATCCAGAGTATCTAGAAAACTGGGGTCTACTTTTGAAAAGGTCGTTCAAAGTCAAATAAGAGCTTAAAGAAATGCTCAAAAAATACCCAGATATCCAATCAAATAAGAGGAAATTAGGAATAGTTTCTCATTAACTCCTCATAAGATGTCTCACTTCTGATAAACTCGAAGAGAATGGAGAAGCAAAAGGAGCAGAACTTAAAAACTGTCAAATGTGTCCTGTTTTTATTTGAACAGAAGTCTATGTTAGTAGTTTAACAATTGTGAGCTCCCTAATTCACTTTTGTATCAACATTTATCTCTTTGTATTTCTTTTAATTTCTCCCCTATTATGATGTTGTGATCGCAAATTGATCTATTAAATAGGATTGTAAAGAGAGAACAAAAAATTATGAAAAAGAAACAACATAACAAAAACAAACAATAAATATTTTCAATTTAATCTCTAAAATATTTAATTTTAGATATTAAAAAATGAACTCCTATCAACTTACTCATTGAAAGACATAGAGGGAACGAGGGGAGAGTGCAAGAAGAGTTTTAGAATCATATGAGAAAAGACTACGAATTTCAGAACTTGTCGAATGTGGTTGCAAACTAATT
>Ga0302271_10005120_pt1 | contig 10112 bp, 4 predicted proteins | sample III_Bog_N1_1_FD_198767 | JGI IMG/M metagenome (GOLD analysis project Ga0302271, IMG submission 198767) | Peat permafrost microbial communities from Stordalen Mire near Abisko, Sweden - III_Bog_N1_1 | ecosystem: Environmental > Terrestrial > Soil > Wetlands > Peat | place: Sweden: Abisko... | reverse complement strand
AGAATCACACAAATCAAAAAATACAATCCCCCACACAGAAGTCAGGATAAATATTGAAGTTTTATAATCACTACAAAGAACTCTTTCTCTCTCTCCCTCATTTAGCTCTATGAAAAAATAAATTCCGGAATCGTTCAGAAGGAGATTATTAAATACAAAGAATAAGGGGGCGTTTATTTTTAAATTAACATTAGTAAAGCCTTTCCCATTACTAATTAATAATTACTTAATTAAATTAATTTCTAAGAATTCATCCACAGATACTACAGTTGGCTGACTTTTCAGAGGATATTTGAATTAGGAATTATTCCTCATGAGCATCAACTATTCTAATAATTTAATATTAATAGTTTTCTGGCTTTATTCCATTACTTATTCTTTGAGGAGTTGGTTATTATTATTTTTCTTTATTGAATGTGATGGCAAAGAAAACAATGATTTCTTTCCGACGATCACTATTTTGTTAAGATCTAAGTTACCATTTCTTAATTCATTTTAATACATATTTGAATCTATTGTTTCTTTTAATTTATTTTTATTGAGTTTCCATTCAGCCGCTCTCCCTAGACCCCACAACAGGACCACACAAACCAATTGCTAATTATAATTTAGGGCATACACATACAAGAAAAAATTAAATTTGTTTTTTTATCCTCAGAAAAAGGAATATTGTGTACATAATTTAGTCCATTAACTAAAAATATTTCAGAGTTTACAAGTTAAAATCATTTTCACTAATGATACTAATCGAGATTGCAATTCTAAGGTCCATAAGGTATATGTTAGCATGAAGGAAGGGAGAGTTTTAACTCAGAAATAAAAATAATAAAAAAAATAGTAAATAAAATACATAAGAGAACCATGATGGATTGATCCTTAAAGAAACGTTAATAGTCAATAGATAGACGTTAACGATGACATTAAGCAAGACTATTTCAAAGATTTATTATTTATGAGATTATTATAAAAAATACCTTTGTTGTTGATTTTATACATAAAAGAGGAATTTCTATGTGTAATTGGGATATTTCTAGACTTATTAATTTGATTTTGTTTTTTTACTTACTCAAGGGAAATAATTGAAATTTTCACTATTAGCTTTACACCATCGCTAATTAATATTTCTCATGTATTATTAAGATTCATTTTTAATTAAAACATGAGGAAAATAATAAGTTAAAGTTAAATTTGATTACTGACTTGAAAATTAGCTTCAAAGAATAAATTCAAGGAGGAAATAAAACATTAAGAACTATTAGAAGCAGAAAAAGTGAAAGAGAGAGAGTGTAAAAAAGATTTAAGAGAGTAGTTATTCTATTAAAGATGTCAAATGAAGATCTCAACGATGATAACAATGAGAATAAAGATCTACCTGTTCGTGTTCATCCTGGTACACCTCGTAGAGGAGGTTTGAGAGAATCACTTTCAAAGTTAAGTGGATCATCTAGCACTGTGATGCTGGAAGAACTAAAAAGTATTTTAGCTACACATAAATACCATTCTCCAGGGGCTCAGTCTCATAGAAACGATGAAGAAGATAAACCACCTGTAAGAACTCGAGCATCGACAGCAGATGAATCAAAAGAAAACAAACGAGAGCAAGGGATTTAAAAGTTCATTTTTCCAGCTAGTGAGTTATTAAATAAATGTGTTTCATTTGAAGAGAGTGTGCCTGTCGAAGTGGTAGCACCTGAAAAAGATAACCCAAGATTAGCCCCGAATATTAATAGTAGTAATATTTGCTGCTTTCCCTAGAGTTCTTAATGCTAGCAAAATTGCTTGCACAAGTAAATCTAAGGGGTTCTTGAAATGGAAGAGTATATCGTTGAGGAGAGATTCACTGGTTTGAGTCCAATTATGCAAAGAAAACTTCGGGAGTAGTAGCAATCTGAGATTGTTAGAGAAGCTTCCATGGAATATTAGCATGCATAAGAATAATAAATTATCCCAAGAAAAACAGAGGACTATCTTTCTTCACAATCTGAAGTTTACCATGAAAATTAAGATACTCTAGAAATAACTTTGGAAGGCAAACTAGAGATCCCAATTAAGAGAAACAAGAATCTACGATCCTCCATAGGACGAGGGAATTCTCTTGATGAAGATATTTTAAAGGAAATATCCCCGACATCAGTACATAGAAATTATCAAAATTTGTAGGATGAAGCAAAAATGAGAAGAGATAAGGGTATTCAACTTTCTGGGATAAATGAAAGTTAGAAATGCAACGATGTTGCAGTTAAGAGTAGTAAAAATTGCAACCTAGCAAATGGTAATTAAGAAACTTAAATTTAGGATTTAGATGGGGAGAGAAACTCACAAGATTTCATATTGAAGAATTATTAAATTAGATCTGATGAAATTATCAACAGCACAGGAAATCAAATGAATTATTATGGATAAAAAGCATAAGATTTAAAGGATAATAATAATAATAATATTTAAAGTGAAGATATCCATGGAGAGTATGAGGATATCTGTGGAGATAGAATTGGAAAACTTTATCATTTAAATGTATGCCCTGTGAAAGAGTAAGAAAGATAAGAAGGAAATGGTGAATGTAATGAGGAAATAAAATATGAGTAAGTATTATAGGTGTAAGATATCAGAAAAAAGACTTACATTAATAAAATATCTTAATAAGCAAATGCATATGGAGAAGAAGAAGAAATTAAAAGTTAAATAATTAATAATAACTTCAGTAGCCTTAGTAGTAATAAAGAGATTAATCCCAGTGAAGAAGATAATCAAGGATTCCTTGAAAAGTATGAATGGTTGTAGTAGTCTGCCATCTCAAGGGAATAGTTAGTATCCCGAAAATATGGCAAGGATTCAAGGTTTAGTTAGTTTAAACCTTATTAAAAATAAAATTCCAGTGAATACACAGCCATTCCAATAATTGAGTGCTAAGAGGAAGATGACAGTGAGGATGATCAGGAGACTAAAAGATAGCATTAGAAGAAGATGTTTAATAAAGATTCTCAAAACTATCTTAGTGATGATTATGAATGGGAAGATAAGGATCATTAGCAGGAAGATAAATTCATTTGTTTATAAAAGGGGTATCATACCTCTGTGTTTTAAAATACAGGAGAAATGAAGAAACTTTAGGAAACTAACGATGGCAGATGTGAAAAGCATAAAGATATGATAACAAGCGAAGAATATTAAAAATAGCATTTGAATAATTTTGTAGGAGACTATGCTAACAACTGTGGAAGTTAAAGTTTAGGTTGTGAGTCATAGTCTCAGCAGCCTTCTTCAGATCCAAGACCTTTAAATGCTGTTCAATAACCTAAAGAACATCTTCATCTTTCAGAAGTTGATCTTACTTAAGTTAAGACCTCTAAGGAGTTCTCTGATGATTATTTCTCTCATTTATCCCCAATTCCACCTTATGAGCCCTTTAACTAGTAGACTCGAACATTATTGGATCTTGACAGAAAAACAGTAGCTATAAATATTAGAGATAAAACTAATGATATTATGTAGATATCTTCTGATCTTTTTGATCAATTTTCTACTCCTTTTCTTGGAAAGAGTTCTATTGAAAAAGATCATAGTGCTTTTAGCACAATAGAAAAAACGAGAGATTCTTCATAAGCAACTGGTAATATTGTAGAAGAGAAAAATGACACTGGGACTAATAATTATTGTGGTTAAAATTAAAATATGCTTGAGAAACCAGCTGAAAATAGAGAAGATTATGTCTCTCACTATTATGATCTGAATATTGATGCTAAAAATGAAGAATAATAGGTTTCAAAGATAAATGTAAGTAAGGGGTATTCTTAACCATTTTAACAACTTAATTTCCACTCGAATAGTCCTTTTTCAACTTGCTCTTCGCTGTAAATCCCTTCACTTGTGGAAACATAGCTTGTTCAGGAAATTCAAGACCCTTAGATATCGATATCGAAAGCTTAAACTAGTGAGTCTTATTAAATCCTCTAAAATAATAATTTTGACACTAATACCACTTAGATTTCTCCTAAACCTTAATAATAATTTCCCAAAACCCCTCAATTATGCTTCGAAATTGTGGCTCCTCATTTTTCCTAATTCGATTCTGTTTCCTTTGCTTCTTAATATTACACAAATGAACATTGACATTTTCACAAGAATTTCCCAAAAAATATTATTACAATGGGTAAGTTAAAGAAAAGTACATTGACGGAAACCTTCTATCTAAGAGGAACATATGGAGGGACTGCACTTCTGATGGATATTGATATTTCACCGAATTAAGAATAATAACTGTAAACATCAACTGAAGGAAAATAAAACAACACTCATTGACAATGAAACAACTTCTATCAAGTTGTTTTTTCTTTCTTATCTAAGTTAATTCATCCTTTCTCAGTTTCTGCTTTTACCTTAATTAAACTATGATTCTAACATTATTTCCAAAGAATTTAGCTAACTGTTTTCCACAAGCGATAAGATAATCTCTTTTTCTATTCATTCTTATTGCTGCATATTAAATAGTAATGGTTTATTTTATTTTGGAATCTTTTTTCAAATAATAATCTCAAAAAGAAGAAATGCTATTTGAATCAAAACCAACAAGAACTATCTTTATCCCCCCCCCACCCCCTAAACAAAAACAATTCAAAAATACAACAAAATATTGCTACAATTAATTTAGTAGAAGTAAGACAATACATCTACAATAGAATATAAATCAAACTCTATCAATACTCTAAATACTTCCTACCCAACTTATCCGTTCATTCATGGGAATATTTCACGAGATACTTACTACAGTCACTGACATAATAGAAGAAAAATAATAATTCCGTGTGAGTGTCCCTGGCTATTGCATTTCTGTACTATTATTCTTCTGCCAAATCGCAAGCTATATCTTCTATAGTACTCCTTACAGGTATATCATCGATGAAAAGCTCTTCAGTATGAACAAATTATTTACCAGTACATTGTTTACCTTTCTCCTGAATCTCTTTGGATACGATGCTGCCACAATATTCTTTTTCTATTTAGTGTGCGCATCTGTTATCACTCTGACAGGATATATCCTTCTTATCACAAGCCTCAGATAATTCCCAAACACATTCAAGAACTTCTCTTTTGCTATATCCACTATCAATCGATTTCTCAATAGAATCTTAGTTTTCTTCGATTGGGTCTTCCTCCTTCCTATTCTCGAGCTTCTATCTGGTTTTGCATTCTGCAGCTTTGCCACATATATTACTTATTTTCGATATGATTGCACATAATACCCTATACAATACCCGATATTATCTGGAATCACAATTATCTGCGTATTTTTCATTATTTTGACTATTACTGTTCTCTACAGAAATTACGAATTCAATGAACAAGAACTTATGAAGCCGAAATACTCAGTTAATAATATTATCTAATTCTTTTTGTTATTTTTCCTACCATTCATTGCCTATTATACCTTAGAGTTCATTTATTCAATAGTGATAACATAGCTCCTAGATTTATCGTTTATCTATGAGATTTTCATGTGTTCACCGTTTCGGAACAGATTCATTATGAAATTCTATTCAATCATGGTGCTTTTTTTTACTGTTGCATTACAGTTATTCACTGGGTGGTATTTCATCTCGAGTATTCCAGATAGCTTTGTGTTTTATGCACTATTCATTCTTGCAGTGGTTCTCAGTGGGGTAGCTGACATAGTGTAGGATCGAAAATATGAAAAAATCATGAACATCAATCAGGTCAATTTCAATAAGTAAAACTAAAATTTAAACTTAAATATAATCGGATTATCTCAAGAAGATTACTTGATTCCTTTTTTAAATATTAATACTTTTCTTCTTTTAATTCTTAATGATATTTATATTTTTTCTTTCCCCTTTTTAATTAATTCCTCCCCTAGAACATACAAAACATTGGATATCTACTTGGAAGAGCTTTTTCGTCTAGAAAATGCCTCAAAAAATGACGAAGAATCGAAGTTCATCTTAATTCGAGTTTTATTAGATCACACGAAGAATTGCTTCAACGAACTCTGTCAGTGTAAGATAATCTCCTTAGTAAATAATTAATCAGCATTCCTCGATGAAAATGGAATGATACTCACAGATAATGTCCTCTAACTTATCGATTCGATCTTTCAGTGGGGATTAAATCACCCAGTTGTTTAAAAAGACTGCAGAGAATTTGAGAATATTTCTCTAAAGTACATATCTTTTCTCACAAAATACAGGAACAATCCAGTATAAGCATTCTATAGGCTTAAGTCACTGGCAATAAAAAAACAGAATCTCGGGTTCTTTTTCAAGATAATATCCAGTATTCTCTCAGATAGAATTGTTGTAGCTATGAATCTGTCATAAAAGCAGTAACAATAAGCAATGGGAAAATCATATTCGTCTTAAAAAATTGAAAATAATAATATTAATAATCCTAACTCAGAATATGATACATCCCAGTAGCATCTTACAATCGATAAGATAATTGTAATTGACAATCAAGTATATGAGATAATTACTAGAATCAAAAATTACTCGAAACTCAGAGCTGATTATTGGCGTAAGTTTACTGACAATTCCTTGAATATATCTGATCTATTCAAAGAAACCTTAAAAGTATCTGAATTAGGAATTGAAATAGAAAAACAAGTTAATTATATGTTTTCTATCTTTTAAACATCTTGGAAATAGTGTGCTAAAATGATCAAAGTACTCTCACTTTTCAAATGCATTGTTAAGAGTGACATCATCAGTGCTGAAAAACTCGAAACATTATTCATTGAGCTGCTCTAAGCAGATGTCTACAAGGATTAAACTACTTTAACCAACCTTAGCTATGTCAAAGGCAACGTAGCTATCATGACACTAAGCATTTCTCAGGATAAAGGGAGAATTCTCAGTAAACGAAATGAGAAATTCCTTAATTTCTTTAATTACTCCAAAGAAGATTAATGTTCAATTTCATATGCTGAACAGCTCATGCCGTAGTATCTTGGGAAAATACACTCTAATCTAATCGACAACTATCTTTCTCGTGGACATTCGAGGTGCCTAGGGAATTTCTAATAATCCTTCGCGAGAACTAAAGAAGGATATATTTTCGGAGTGAATGTAATTTTGAATTCAACTTAGCTATATCATAATGATTTTACACTGCATGCGTTATTGAGTGTTAGAGAGTCTCAGAGGGAAGTTGTAATTATGCTTGGAGATACATCCATAGGAGGGATTACGCAGAGATTATTTTAGTAGATTTTCAATAGGAATAATAATCTAGCAGGAAACAATAATAATAGAAAAACTACAACTTCAATTTTGTATCCTTAGCTGCTTCAAAATGCGAAATACCATGCTAATAGTAATACTAATAAGCTCACATTGCAAGATCTCTATGAAAAAGTAAGTCTCCTTTTCGTGATCCCTGATCTTGCATAAAGTCTTCTGCAATATCTAACGGATTTGAGAAATCGATAATCTCGCTCTTCACATGAAAATTAAGCTAGTGAGAGTAATAGGAATCATAACAAGACAAATAATATCAGTAATAATAGCTCCTCAAAATATTTATTCAAGAAGGATATGTTCTTTTAATTACCTTCACAGATCTTATCCCTGCAGTAAAAGTTTACTACATTGATGTCTTTACAAGTTATTCAGCAATAATCGTCCGCACACAATAGCAGTAATAAATAATTAAAAAGCCCTAGGAAAGTTCATTAGTATGCTAATAGCTAGCATTGTCTGAATAACCATCACGCAGAAAGTGAGCTTTTCCATGAAAAGAATGGTTAGAATCCATTTGAATATCCAATAGAATCCTTCGATGAAATCCTCAATTATTTAAAGACCTTTAATGAGTTCTACAAGACTTATCAAAAGGTAGCAGAGTTTTCAAATAAGATTATGATTTTAAAGACCTTTATTGTTGTTCCTTTTTTTCTTTTAGGAGTGGTAAAGTGGATATCTTAGTTCACTGCACAGAGCAAATGTAGAAGTTAAGCTAAACATTCACCGAATTAAAAGACACAACATGCAAGAGACACACATGAGCTACATTTTAGAGATCTAAAACATAGAAGAAATACCCATCCCCAACAGTCTAAAGGAACGAGCAGAATCCTTTGAGTCTCATACAAGTTTGAATTTTTCAAAGAAATTCAATGCCTTCACAGAAGGGAGTCACTAATCAAATTTGAATCTTTCCGCATTACCTAAATAACTTGGCTCAGGGGGCATCCCCATTAAAGAATTCAGAAAAAATGAAGAAATAGCTAAAAAATTAGTAAAATAATAACTGTAAACTGCTATGATTACTGCTACTTAAGGGAATAACAATTCTTCTCCTCTTCAGTAGCCATTGCACAACAACAATGATCAAGAGATTTCAAACATTTCTGAAAAAAAGTAAAGTTACTTTGAATCTATTAACAGTCCTCAACATAGTGAAAAAAGCAATTTCATAGTTGAGTAGGTTAACTCACCGAAATCTAGGATCTCCAATGGAAGCTAAGTTATCTCCAAGCACATTTCCTAAGTTGATGATAACCCACTTTAAGAGGATTAAGCTAAGGAAAATCCAGATGAAGAAGAGGAAGAAATCGCTAAGTAATCTGTATCAACCCATAAAATCACGATTCTCTCAACGGACATTAATATAAATATTAATAAATCTAATCACCTCAATAAGATACCAACGAAGAGACATAAGTCAGTTTTTCGTTCAGGAAAGCCAGAAGAACAAGAACTAGAAGACGATGATTAATAATCTTCTTCTAACAATCGCAGAAACATTCTTTTTGAGACCAAAAATTCACATAAAAACGTACCAAACGAGCAACCGAAGTAATATTAAAACACTTCTAAAAATAGTTTTTTCAATTAATAGCATAAAACAATTCAAACAAGTAAAGGTAAAAGAATCTTTACCCTCGTGAATCCAGCGAACAATAGCATCAACAGTAACAACAAAAATAGCAATTGTAAAACCGAAATAGAATTAATAAAAGCCATCAACAAATAAATCACTCCGTTACCTTTACGTAGGCTTCGATTAGTGATGTTATTGATAATAGGAATATTCTTAGGGATGATCCATTCAGGTTAATTTGTGATCTCCCCGTAACTTACTGATATCACAAATACATTCTAATAGTTAGAATTAAACAATAATTTCATCAATGCATTCGGACAAATAAGTATTTACAGTAATATCTATTATAAAATGAAATAATCAGATGTAACTATCCCATAAGAATTATACAAATAAGCAACAGAATTAGCATTATCTACCACAACTTTCTTATAGTAGCAGTATCATTCTATATACTAAGAATCTATGGTTCTTCTAGCTACTGACTTAAGGTTCTTGTATATGACGTTCTCAAATAAAAAGCTGTAATTGAATACTGGTTCATTTTATGATGTAAAAATATAGAATCTTTACAATGCTGCTAGAAATACTTATGCTATTAGCGCAGATAGACCAGATTACGATTCCTTTTTCTATTTAATAGGTAACTTTCAAGCTAGCATGAGAGTTTCTATTTTAGGGAATAAATATTTTCTTGGAATTGTACAACAAACAATTGAATTACTGAATACAATCTCGATGTACTTATTCATAGTTGACCTCGTATTATATGCGATAATTACTGTCATAGGAGGAATAGTTGTGAAGCAAACCAGTGAACATTTTAAGAAAATATTATTGATCGTGACACGTATGAGTATCTAAGAAGGATAAAAGGAGATCAAAAAATTAGAGTAGATTGAATAATCATTAGAAGGAATTGAAGTGAATAATCAATGGTTGAGAGTAGATTATAATAGAGTGTTTTTTCAAAGAAGAAACAGTGATTGTAAGATTGATAATATGAGTTTAGAAGAAGTCAGTGGTTGTAACTCCTCAAGAGGGACGAATAAGTCTGTTAAGAACTAAAAGAACTAACTTATTTCATCATTACTAAAAGACTCTAAAGTCAGTTTCTTTGGTAGTTTCTCACTGCTCGTTTCGTTATCGTTAACTTCACTGCTATTTTTAAGCTTTCTGATAATATTTTCCTCTAAATTCTCGAGTTCTATGTTTTGCTCATTGGATGTTTACAATAAAATATGTATGGCTAAAGCGAATTTTACATTTCTTCT
>Ga0302271_10005118_pt1 | contig 10114 bp, 8 predicted proteins | sample III_Bog_N1_1_FD_198767 | JGI IMG/M metagenome (GOLD analysis project Ga0302271, IMG submission 198767) | Peat permafrost microbial communities from Stordalen Mire near Abisko, Sweden - III_Bog_N1_1 | ecosystem: Environmental > Terrestrial > Soil > Wetlands > Peat | place: Sweden: Abisko... | reverse complement strand
AATGCCATCAACATGACATGCATAGAAGGTCCCTGCGGATTCTCCTTCGGAATCTACCATCTTCAAGCTATGGAAATTGATCCTAAAACCCCTAGTGATATAGTATTCTCCAACGACCAACTCCAATTAGTCAAACTCTCTATGGACAAAGAGGACCAATTCAGCAGACTTATCATAGAAACTCGTTTACTGAACAGTTAGCCTGGACAAACTAACCTGACCGCAGTGCAGTTCTTCCCGCCTTCAAAACAGCAACAGCAAATCAAAAGTGACTCCATTCTCACAGTCTACTAAAATGGTAATGACGCTATCAAAGGTAAACCCGTTTACGCATTGATCTCAGGTGTTAAAGGAGGCAAAGCATAAGTCAAAGCGATGAAATATCAATTTTCTGAAAGCCTAACTTAAGATGATACATTTATCGATTATTTTGTAAAAAACGAATATTCCTAATATGTATCGTATTCCTTGAACGTCGACACCAATGAGAACAGCAACTAAGGGTATTCCTACGTGAAGTTCATTTTCAAATGGTTCGAGATCAAGCAAGGAGAAGTTAATCTCATTGCGTCTTGTAGATCACTCGATGCAAAGACCATTGATAATTATTGGTTTGCATCATTTAAACCATCGATTGATGGTGACAAATAAGGGACAGATTCGGAGGTGAACAAACAATATTCGTTAGTGCTTTCGAAGGACACAGCGATGAAGGTGTTTAACAGCCATACTTAGATATATTTTGGGCTCACGACAGGAAAAGAAAGTGGATTCTTTAAAGCGTCAGTTTAAGTAAAATTTTAACATTTTGTGAATTCCTTTTCATTTGAATTTTCATTTTTTGCAACCATGTTTTTAGGTCTAAAAAGAAACCTACCCATCTATTGGGTTGAATGAAATCGTTGCAGGCAAATCTGAAGGAGATATCATCAACTTATAGCTACAAGTCCCTTGGAGCGATGAGGAATACGTCACCGTTGATCTCAGGAATTCCGGTGGAAATGCAAATCTGTATCTCCGAGAATGCAAAGACAAATTCTGTTTAGCTGAGAAATACACTAAAACAAACTACCAAGAGATGAACTCATTCTCAGGTTCCTTAGAAGACAACTACCAGACTTAGAGTATATCCTTTAGACCAAGTTGTAGTGGTAGTGATGGCAATCTTGGAAGTTGCTACTATTTAATCGGTGTTATTCCTGATATTCCTGTAGTAGATAAAACTTCAAATGAATAGGTAAACCCACCAGCTAGGCCATTCGTTTAAGGAACAAGTAGCGCAGTGAATTTCCAAGTTGAAGTGTTCTCCGATTTGAGTCTAAAGCGATAATAGCTTAGAGAAAACTAATTATTCGAGAGTCGAGTTCTTGAAAACGATTATTAGTATTTCGTTTTATACATACAAAACCCCTAGAACATCAAGTAAATCGTTGCTAGAGTATCATCTGCGCATGTACAACTCTATGTTTCCGTTGATAATAGATGTCCAGAACCCTCCCCATTGTGTCCGCATTAGAAGAAAATCAAAAAGGGGTTGAATTCGGATCCTGTTGTTTTGACTGGAAATGATACCTAAAAAGGCGCTGTTTTTGTAGGAGTCTATGGGTATACATCCACAATATTCTCAGTGGTTGTTGAAGTTGAAAGAGTCGACTAGAGTTTAATCACTGAATTGAAAAGTGGATCGTTGTACAATGGTGAGCTGAGTGTAAATAAGAAAATCGTTTATTTTATCTTCGATCCATCCAAAGCCATCGCTAACCCTGAAGAAAACGATTATGACGTTGAATCCTTGGAGATTCATTTACGATCGAGCAAAGACAAAATGGTTATCATGGTTAACAACGACGGATCGATGCCTTATTCATAAGGAAATGGATTCATTTGGTAATCCACAAGTGGAGTTCTGTTTATTGACAAAACTGATAAAAATTACATCAAAGGAGCAGTCTACAACATTGCTGTCATGGCTACAGAACATGCCTTCGATGCTCTGCCAACTATTAACTCCCTTGTGAAATCATCCACGAACCTGTAGTTTGAGTTACTAGCTACAGTTGGAGCTGTCGCTAAGATTGTAGAACTTGGCAGACCGATTCATGATTAGATAGCCCCAAGAGACGAAAAAATGTATCAAATACATGTGTCCGCGGAAGAAGAGAATCTAGTTATTTCTCATCATTCTCCAGATCACAAGACAAGAGATATCAAAGTTAATGTCTTTGTAGGATCACAGCCGTTCGAGAATAGCACAGATTTCGAGTTTACTGTAAGGAAATAAATAAATTTTCTTATTAACAAAATAATATTTATTTATCATTTCCTTTGCAAATTCAATTTACCCATTTCCTTCTAACCCATCTTTTCTTTTTTCTCTTAGTACCCATTCTCTGAGAGTTCCAAAGAATTCAATGCTACAACGATATCCTAAACTCTGTGCAAAGGCAAATCTTCCTGTTCTATCTTCATTGGTTTCTAAAGTGAAGTCGATTCCTCCGTGATTTTCACACTAAGTGTCTGGACAAGAAAATATGCTATCGAATTGAAAGAAGGTGTGTAACACAGTGAAGGATTGAATCAAGTAGATTCATACGTTAACATGTATTTCAAGCCAAGTAACAGAGAACACTCGTTAAATGTCTATGTATCATCGATATTCGGACACACTGGATTCAATGCTGTTCTCTGGTCAAACAAAGATTTGCTCCCATCTATCAAATGGCCATTCCCTACTTCCTCTCAATCTGCTGATCTAGCTAAATACCATTATGTTTCAGGAATCCACAATGGGCATTCAATTACATTTGAGTCCTTCGCATTTTAGGATTGTTGGCCTGATTGCTTGTTGCTGATTTCGCTAAGCTACTATCAAGGCCTTCCAACTGACGGTAACGATCATACATCTGCTACAGTCTCGAACTAGCAAGACGCTAATAGAATCAATGACAGATTTACAGTGTTGGTTAGTTCAATCTATGCAGATTTGAATCTGAACTAGCAATTAGAATTCACTCTTAACGCGAATGATTCCAAATTCTTCTACATAAGTTTAGCGAAGATTCTTCTCTCCAAAGATTCGTTATTGATTGAGCTGACCAGTCTCTCTGGTAGGGCATCCATAGGGGCTATGATTAAAGACGATGTTAACAATCGATATCCAGGTGAAGGAATCGGCAAAGAAAGTGATCTTGTGAGTTATTCTAATTATTTAAGAATCACTAACAAGCAAATCCTCTAATTAGCTGAGAAATTCAATATCAAAGCGAATTAGAATCCACAGTTAATTGTTGAAATCACTTGCATATCTACCTCAGCAGGAAGATTCGTTGTCTCTGCCATGGAAGGCAATTCTCCCGTGTTAGATTTAATGCATGGGTTACCACAAGACACATCAGTTTTGCCAGGATAGCTGCGATTCTTTAAGTATTTCCATTTTTCCTCGAGTGATTTCGTCGTAAAACTATCCAGAGAAACAGGATTTGCAGATATTGGTTTGAGAGTATGTCGAAACTAAAAGACATCTTCATATGAAGATTTTGCGGAATGCGTAAGAACCGAAGAAGAATTAGTCTAATAGCATAGTGCAGGTGAGACAAGCTCATCGATTTATGTGAAATAATCTGATAAGGATATGTACTGTGAGAGCTGTCTTTATGTGATTTCTATCCGAGGGGAGGATACGGAGACACATGGGTTCTTGAATGTCTTGCTGCAGTAGGATTTCACTTGGTTATAAGAAGGCAGATAATTGATAGATTCGGTATCAGTCGGGTAAGTGAATCTCTATAGGTTATCTGTTGACAGTGATGAAGAAACATATGTGAGTCTGCAGTCTTACACTGGAGAGTTAGAAGTTAAGTACAGTTACAGGTATTCCTATGATCTGACGACATATGAAGGTCCATTTTAGCTTAATCTGAACGATAAGTTTATTCATTTGACACTCCGTCCGAGATAACAAATGATCGATGATGACGATAGCTTCCATCCGTTTAATAAGCCGAAATTGAATTAAGTCAAAGCAGGTGACGAGAAACTTATGAAATCGGCTGTGAATGATACTGCGGTTGAGAAGAATTATGCGTATATTGAAGATCTCAGTGAATATTTCTTCGAAACAGAGATATTCATTGCTGTAGTCAATAAAAGACAAGATATCCCATCGAATTATTCTATTGTCTTCAATGGAGGGGATTAGTATAGATATATTTATGATGGCAAGATCATGGGAAGCTCGATTCCACCTGAGAAGAAAATCACATATATGTAAAAACAAATCTTAACAATTAAAATATTTAGATGTTTCAACACCTTTAAATTTTCATATTATTTGATAATTTAGGTACCATTACTTCGAACATGATGCACCAGCGAGACTTAATATCTTCTCCCACTCGAAGAACTTCCAAATAGATTCTTTAGAAGTCACTGGATTCCATGATCTCATGAAAAACAGACGCGACTACGGAGAAGTTACGCGTGATCCAATTATTTTAGATAAAATAGCATCGCATGACTATTTTGTGTCGTATGCCCTACCTGAACGTAATGGAACATATGAGCTTGTGTTCATGAATGATCATCCTACGAAAACACTGAATCTTTCTGTGTCCATTAATGCGAGAGACATTCTGCTGATCCCATTGACATAGCGAATTGAGCATGCATTAGGACCAAGATCAATTAACTATTATGAAGTCATCGCACCTGCGAAGGGGTACATAACACTCACAACTATCCATTGTGCAGGTGAGTTCGAGATTGGTGGGTCATAAGACTACGATTCTTTCTTGGAAAAAGAATATTCCTGGACGTTGAAATCGTTCCCGGGGTCAACGCATGTCGATACATTTAAAGTCAAGCCAGGTCCGGTATATTTCTCGATTACTACTGATCTAGAGGAATCATTCTATAAGCTCAGACCAGATTTCTTCTTGTATTAGAAGAGTATCCCACATGATAAGATCGTTGCTGGTGATGAAGGAGTGATTATTCACTAGCGATCGATAGGAGGGAAAACGCTCGTATCGTTTAAACCAGTCACTTGTCCAAATTGCACATCAGAGGTAAATAATTCTTACAGCAGATCTGATCTTCGTTTAAACAAAACACAAACAAACTCAAATAATCCTTTGATTTATCCTTAACCTTAACTTTCCCTTCCATTTTTATTAGGTTCTCTCTAAGGCTCGTGTCTAATACGACATCGTCTACTCGACTGACCTTGAGCTTCTGAATGTCTTTGGAAAATGTGGTTCCAACAATTACTTTGAACATGACGCTAAAACCTAATTGAACTTTCATGCGCGAGTCGATCCTCAAGCGATCATGGGTGAGAAATACAAATCCAAGACGTTCTCTATGGGTTTAGAAGCATCGTAGACAATCTCCATGGAAATTGATTTAGAAAACGATAAAGTCGTCTATTTCGCGAGTGTAGTTGCAACAATCTCCAACATACCAAACTCCTAATTCCGAGATTTAGTCGTTTTCTATGAGAACTCCGAAATCGAAGTAGCAAGCCATCACAGAGAAGCTAGTTTATATGCATTTATCTTCGCATGCATTCTTGTGATTATCTTCTTCCTTATGACAACTTGCTTATTCTGGAGACGATACAAGAACTTATAGAAAGGATTAGAGGTGACCATGAAATGGAGAGATGCAGAAATGGATCAAGAAAAGAAGAAATAACAAAGAGAAGATGAGTAGAATTTAGATACATCGACAAATTAATCGTTTGGACATCAATCGATTGAGTTAATATCCTCAGAACATGATTTAACTGAAGCAGGTGGTGCTAACAAAGCAGGAAATTACTTCTCTTAGTAATAGTCAAGTAATAGAAATAAAAGCGCAGACGATGAGAATCCATTTGATAAGATTCAGATTAAAATTGCACCACCATCTTAATCGAAGGGAGATAAACAGACCAAGTAAGCAGGAGGTAAATCATCAGGAGGGTATGATCAACTCGTTGAAGAAGATGACTGAAGAGAAGAAAGAAGAACTGAAATGGCAGAGAAAACAGTGAATTGCTTGATTAATAGATAATATTGATTTTTGTAATATTTGTGTGAGTGTGTGTTTTTTCTCTTTTTTGTCAGTTTTTGAAATAGTTTACACGGAATGTGTGATTTGTACTACACTTTTTTGGTGGGATACATAAACAAACTTGAATATTGGGGGGGGGGGGGGGAGGGAGGTTCAAACTGTTACCTCTAGGTATGTAATTTTCGTGTTGTTGTTGTTGTTAAATAATCTGTGTGAATTTTGTCAAGGATCAAATGAGAAAAACAAGCACAAAACACATAATAAACTTACTGTATTTTTCTAGATATTATTCGTTGGTTAAGACTCAGCAACAAGCACATACACATGCACTATCCATGTTCATTAAATATTTACTTCAATCTTGAGAGAGTTCTAAGGTAGGTTAATTTTTCTAAGAGCATTGATGATCTCCTTATCAATCGAGTTATCGATTGCTTTTTTGTTGACTTTTATTTTAGCTGTAAAATCAGTATACCAACTGATAGAAATGGTTTATTGTTCAGCTGGAATACCTGTATTATCTTTGCGAGCATCCTTATTACTGTCTTTCGATTCCTCGATGGGACTTTCATTCTCCTAACCATTACCTTCCCCTGTGAGAATAGGTGTAACATAATTAAATGACATATCCACATCTACTTTGAATTCTTATTCCTTAGCTGACTCCAAGACTACAATGAGATTCTTGTACTCCTATTTAATCAATCCACGAATATCTTCAGTTATTTTCAATCTTTCATCCTTCTTTTCTTCTCCTTCACCTTATCCACTCTCCAGTCCTCTAGTCTCCTTCTTATTCCCAAGTGCCTTTACATACTCCCCTACTAAATGATCTTTAAAAGGTTCCGCAAACTCAATCTGATTATCTTAATTCACTACTATCACATAAGGCACATCGAACACATCAAACACAAGCTACGAATAATGCTTTGATTCTTCTCCAAGCACTAACTAATAATGATCGTTATACTCCTTAATCGAATTCAACAATGCTCCTAGTCCTTCTTCTTTGCCATCACCTTCAATCAATACAGTACTAGCTTTACATTCAATGTTCGATTCTTTAATTCTCTATGCGATATCAGCAATACGCACTAAGGAATCTCTACTCCAACTTGACCAACATATGATAATCTATGATTTATTAGGATTGGCAGTGATTGGCAAGATCTCTAACAGCTGCTAGCTATCTTCAGTTGTTCTGAATCTGCGTAAATACCCAAGAGACATGAATTATTCTAAAGGCTGAGAAGAATATTTCAATCCATTAGCGAATAGCTCCTCAAAAGCAGTTAGATTCTATTAGCAATTTTAAGATTTAAACAATTCTAAATCTGCAGCTATTGCTAAGCCAAATGTAGCTGCATCGAGAGTAGTTAATTTAGATTATTAGCTAGCACTCGCTGATAAAGCTACAGTCTCAGATATTGGGTAGTTGAGTTATTTCGCGAAAGCAGCTGAAGCAGTAGTAGTACTAGTATCTTCGCTACTCATATGCGCAGAATAACTCTGTACCTTATTGAATTTCAGCTTATTGGAGTAGTTATTCCACAAATACTCGGCGAAATCTTAGAAATTCTCATAGACTATCTCATCACTCGCAATGTTTCCTTAAATATCAATATTCGATGAACTGCATGCATTATTCTCCTTAATCCAATCGACTAAGCTTAGAATATCTTGGCTCTCTTGCTATTCGCAGTCATATTGCAGTAGTCCTTTGAAGTATTACACAGATTTAACACCATCTAATGAATATTTAGTAATTTTAAAGAGTGATAATCTAAAGCTGCCTTTCATGTGCCAATATGATTTACTCACTGTTTCTTTGAGCTTCCCCCGAAGGAATTATTTCAGCGAAGAGTATTCAGCTTTAGGTATGAGTTCACTCAGCTATTATTATTCAGGGGCGTTCTATTGATCTTGTTGATTAGATGTGTTTTCATTGTTTTATGTGGTTTCTGAGTTGAACGCCAAGATTATCTCATTCGTCAGACAAGCTGGATGGCCAATGTACACAATACGATTGTTGCTGTCTGCTAAGCATATCTTAGGGAGGGAATCACTTTAGAACACTTGTTTGAGGTATTCATTATTACCACCAAAGTATTAATGTTTCTAATTAGCTAAAAAAGAATATTTAGATTCCTCTTGAGCTTGGGATAACTCATGATCCATTGTGATAGCGATTATATCTGTAGTAGGTCCTAACAGTTGAGTGCTACACTCTTGAAGTAACTCAGCACTCCCAGCACACCAACTGCTCCAAAATAGCAGCACGCGTTTATGGGAAGTAATTTTGTTCTTTTTGGTATCTTCATCTACATCCTATTCAAGGTTATCCTCCTTGCTAATCCTAATTAGCCCTTTGAGTTACAGATCTTCCATACTATTTAGTTCTTATCCAGCTTGACACTAACATTTGATATCTAATCTATCTATGATCTTCTTAGCTGCTGTGCTTTTTTATTTTTCTTAACTCAATAGCAATGTTAGATTCTTCCATTCATTATATTGTTTATCAGCTGGCATAATGCCATTACATTTGAGGATTCTAGTCTCATTATCATTTACTGTGCTCTCCTTTCACGAAGCTAAGTTCGCTCTTCTTGGAAATCTCAAGGTGCTTGGAGTTTGAAAGTAATATCTTAGTTATTGCTTAACATGCTTGCTACTCCTCAGGGAACTTAGCTCCAATTTTTGCAGATTTTATTGGAGAAACTGATGGTGATGATTATTGAGACATTATTGAGATCAGTAGGTGATTGTGTCTTGATGGTAATTCTATCTTTCAATTATTCTTTAACAAAGCTAATTTTTCAATTACTTTTCTGCCAATGTGTCAAAGTATTCCTTAAATTAAACATGGATTTTAGGTAGAGGGTTAAAATAATAATTCTTCTTCTCTCTTGTGAACCCCTCTCACTTGATGTGCTTAACAAGATAGCAAATAATATATATTTTTAACCTTATTCGATTATTTGATTAATCAAAAAATAGACTTATTAATAAGATTACAAGGAAAAAGTAAAAATTCGATGAAATTGTAAGAAATACTCATCTAACTTGGCATTATAGGTGTTTAATTTGTTTATTTAATAAATAAACCTCTTTGTGTATGAAAATTTCTCTTAAGATTGCCTTTTTATTTGGAATAATTAATTCCTTTGCAGCTTAGCACTGCTAATAACAGAAATTACTTCTTTGTAGAGTTTAACACGTGAAGCAACTAATTAATTATCCCATTTGAATAGATGAAATATCAAATGCCGTTTTTTAAAATAATCTTTTTTTAGATTTTATCATAATAAAAAAAATGCAGAAATGCTTGTTTCAGATGATTATTTAAAAAGGGGGGTAAATGTTTCTAAATAGTATGAGATTGCGTTTCCGATCTTAAGAGATTGGAAATTGCTGAGTGTTTTTTTGAGAGGGGGGAGAATAGTTTAAGAAGGGAGTAGGAGGGAATGAGAGAAGAAAGATATTTAATAATTTTTGTGAATAAAGATTTGACAAAATATTAAAGAAAAAAGCAAGAGATAGAGGTTGACTAAGACAAGAGATAGATAGAGAAAGAGACCATATGCTCCATAGGACAACAACAATGAAGATTCTTGGAATCTTTATGTTAAGTGCAATCCTCTTAGGTGTTCATGCCGAAGATGAAGTCGCAATGAACTCTGTGAAGAGCAGTTTTAGGGAAATAAAAGGAGAAATTATCGAATTAGAATGGTGTGGCACAAATGAAATCTACAGCGATGAAACAGATCGAGTAGACGTAGCTGAAAGCATCGAGGATTCATTCGATACAAGGCTATTCGTGCTGACTACACTTGGAAAAGTGATGAAGTCGTCGAATTATGGAAAATCATGGTTACAAATCACCGATAAATTCTCGAATGTGAACTCAGTAAACAAAATAGGATATCCAAAAATAGCAAAAAATATGATTTTTTATGATTTTTTCAACAAAGACTGAGGAATTCTTCGCTACGGAGATATCGATCTCCCCTGCAGATGGGAAGACAGTATATATCTGGGGAAAAGAAGAATCAAGCTA
>Ga0302271_10005115_pt1 | contig 10118 bp, 16 predicted proteins | sample III_Bog_N1_1_FD_198767 | JGI IMG/M metagenome (GOLD analysis project Ga0302271, IMG submission 198767) | Peat permafrost microbial communities from Stordalen Mire near Abisko, Sweden - III_Bog_N1_1 | ecosystem: Environmental > Terrestrial > Soil > Wetlands > Peat | place: Sweden: Abisko... | reverse complement strand
CATACCTTAGTTTGCGTTACCAAAATCAATGGTTTTATAAACAACATCGGTTCCTGGTTTAAATACGTAACCTAAACCTTTTAACCAGTCAGCAAATTCAACGAAGAACATTTCAGTGGCTTCGTATTCTTCCGGAGTGTGTCGGCGCATCCACCACGTTGTTTCCCCGAGCTTAAAGCTGAAACTATTGTCGTCACGGATATTACCGACGAAGTTATATCCTGCGTTTTCCAATGGCCAACCTACCGCAGTGATCTCTCTTTCGAAATCCCAGGCAATATCAAAGAACAACTCAAACCCCATACCGATCTTGTTCTTCAACTTAACAGCATACGCCGTACGCTTATTAAGATCAATCATCATTGCTGAAGCGTCACTGGTCAGTACTAACAAGTAATCAATCACTAACCCATTAGCAATCTCTGCTTTCAACGTTGTTTCAGTACCGTCGCGGTAACCGTCCTCATTACGAATGGATACGCTCGTCATCTTGCTGGCTTCCCATTCCCCCCGTTGTACGCCGTAACGTAACCCTACAATAGTCATTTCTTTCCCCTTGGTTAATAAAGACTTTATTTACTATCACACATAAAACCCTACCCCTTACTCCCTTATGGAAGTAAGTAGGCTTATATTATTTTGTTTTAACTATAGTTAAGCGTATCCCACCGTATTGATGCTGTGCAAGCTATCGTCCGTTGCACTCCCTATAGCAACAGCATCTTAACCGTTCACTCCTTACAGTCATTCACTCTATTGATGGTGTATATACTTAGTATATTAATAAGTATTCAAAACCCCCTTACTTTCCATTCCAACCAAGGCTTACTATCCGAAGACAGTAAACATAATATACTAATACCGAGTGAAAAAATAATAAACAGTAAATACTCCTACCCATTATGGGTAGGAGTGCGGTTAAGTTAAACGATTGATAATGTACGTGTAGTCAGTACCCAGATTGCATGTACGTCTTTAGCTGTGACCGATTCAGGATCAAAGTCTTTCAAGATGTTTTTAATACGATCGATTTCGGCATTGACTGCATACACTTGAATCATGTCAGGCATTGAACAATCTTCTTTACCCAGCAGTTTATCGCGTAGCGCAGTTAGTGCGGCCAGGTATGTTTCGTATCTGACCTGATAACGCTCTTGTCTGAACTGAATGTTTATATTGCAAAGATGCAGAATGTTGTATACCCGAACCAAATAATCACCAACTGTAGGTTGTCCATCCGTTATTGGTGAGGCTTTCCATTCCGCAATTTCATTCTTTAAGCTAACGGCATCATTTACGATGTCAAGATAGCCGGTTTGAATGATATCATGCGCAATAGCTTTATCTAATTGAATAAGCAGATTATCGATACGCACTTCCAATGATGCCACTTTCCAATCATCAACGATCTGATTTACCGTTTTCAATTCTTCAATCTTAGAAACAGTTAAAGCCATTTTTTTAATTCCTTAAAGTTTAATTAATGAAAGGTATAGTAAGCGATGTTGGCAATAATAAATAACACCATTATAACCATACTTGCATAGATCTCGCGCCTTAATTCACGCCGAGGTATTATGTAGTGCGAAGGGCATTTCTTCATACGTTTATAAAGGCTTAATATATCCGCAGCAGTCATGCCCATCCAGAAATTACCAAAACATAGCAGAATGAAATCAATTAAGTTCATGATTCAACTGCTGCTTTTTGTTCAGACAATGCCGAGTATTCGTTCACCAGGAAATCAACCAGTTCATCTAAGCTAAAGATGAAACGCTTTCTTTCACCATGCACAACTTTCCATTTGTCGAAGGTATCCATTACACCGTCTTCAACGCCTTCACGCGCAACACAATTACCGTTTGCACCAAAGCTACATGCTACAAAATCAGACGGCAACACTTTATACCCAAACAAATGATTACGACTAAAGAACATTACTTCGTCATAATCAGGATGGTCGATATAACGGAAACTGAATGAATGCGACGTAATAGTGGCGTGACTACGAATTGAGCCATACATATTAAAAAAGTCAATCACTTCAGTTTCAGTCAGCACTTCACCTCGCTGATGTGTTTTAGCCGGGTTACGCAGATCATGGTGATAGTGCGCACTTAACATCGCAATATCCAATGGTGAAACTTGGTTGTTCATTTTTGAATGGCCTTGTTTTCAATTTTGTTATTGGTATTAGGAAACATCTGAGTCAGATCTTGATCGCGCTGCGCGTTTTGTTCTTTAGCGATCTTTTGATCCACATTCCATTTGGTGTGATTGTGGTGAATGTTCCACCAAAAATCAGAAGTGGTCCCAAAATGGATACCCAGTCTTGCGCAGACATAATACGTCCACAGATCGTCATTGATCATGCGATGTAACAATGCTGGAATCATTCCCATTTTAACAGCCAGGTCATCCACTTCTTCTTTAGTCTTGATTCCGTATTCTTCACGGAGTATTTCAGACAAAGAAGTCGGGCAACGTGTTTCATCTGGTTGAATAACTTCCACTGGGTTCCTGCGGATATTCAGCATGAAATGTGCCAGTGCCAGTTTTTCTTGACCCAAAGGTAGCACTTCAAGTATACCACCGGAGCCTTCACCATCATACTGGTACTTCACTTGCAAGCTGGAGTCGTCTGCCGTTTCATATTTAACATGCGCAATAATGTCCATTGCATCACCATCATCTACAGGATGATTGTCAGCATTGACGACGTCAATAACAATGGTTTGTTTGGTGGTTTCGTTATGCAAACAAATCGCATTATCACGTACAGCAAACTTAGAAACCTTAATCATGATTATTCCTTACCCTTTCCAATAATGTATGGATCGATATGACTTCCACCGACAATAGTGATATCAGACAAATAAACACGCCCGACCAAATAGAATTTACCACGCACAGTGACATTATCCAAATACCAATTTTTGCCTGAATCTGATTGTGGGAAATCTTTTTCTAAGCAACTACAATCGATAACCGAAACACCTTTCAACGTTAAAGATTTGAGTTTGCTGAGTTCACCAATCATGAAAGCAATATTTTCTTTATTATTGCCTACTAGTTTTAGTACGCCACCATTAACCAAGTCGGTGACTTCGTAACCTTTTTGGCCTTGTGGGTTAGTAAAGAACTTGGTACGATAGTTCTTGGAAGTATAAGGCTGTGTTTTTCCAGCGCCTTCAACAACATAGAAGCTAAACCCTTTTTGTCTAAAATCCTTTTGTGGCGGAATAGGTTGATCGCTCAATGGAATAAATCCAGCACTTGATAAATGAAGGCCGTGCGATTTTACCCAGTTTTCAATTTGTTCTTCCGTCCAAATATCGCTATCTCGTTTAGCGCTGATAGGTTCTACGTTATTTCCCATCAAAGGAATACGATCGATGGAATTCAAAATGATTTTTTGCATCGGTTGTTCACATACACCAGCAAGATTACCATTATCAGCGCTCCGCTGTTTTAATGCTTCTAGATCACCATCAAACAACCAGAATGTTTTAATTGGAAGATGGTTATCTAAATTTGATAATCCCCCATTCTTTACATCTTTAAAATATTTGTAAAAATTGACCAGTTGGTTTTCGTCAATATTAGAAACGTCCAGATTATCAAACGCTATTTCGACTGTGTCATTAAACCTACACAACAAAGTTTTGTGTTTACCAGAATAACGGTAAATGCGGCAATGAATAAATCCCAAATCCATTACCTCTTTAAAAATAGCCATGGCAAATTCCGTGTTAACACGCTGAAAATCAAATGACATTGGACCGTTTAAATGAATAATGCCAGCAGTTTCAGTTTTGATAATAAAAGTACGAATCATTTTCTTTACCCTTTTAAATTAAAATTAAATTACATGTTTAGACGATCTTCGTAATCTTCTAAATCGGAATCATTGTCATATTCAGATAAACTCGAACGTTCTTCTTCAGCCTCGAAATCCATTCGAGCCTCTTCGTTATCATTAGCAATACGCGCCAAATGTTTTTCACCTTTTGCACATATATCACAGATGATAAATGACTCATCACCTTGCAAAGGATTAAATCCATACCACGTATATTCGTGGGTTTCTTTTGCTAACTTAGTTTGGCGGCAATCACGACAAACCACCTCTTCGTTATCTTCAGCTTCATTTTGAGTAGCTACACAAGCAGCACAAAGAATAGTGCGCTCACAACCAAAGCTGTCGTTCTCAGCAACCCAACCACGTGCTAATGACGGATCTGATTCAACGTGTTCACAACATCCAGCGTCTTGATGTGTTTCGACATATTTAACTGCTGAATTAGGTTGAATCATTCCTTTAGTAAACCAGTTCATATATTAACCCTCTAATACAAAACGTTTATAAATAAAGCCAAGCTATTTGACACAAGGCGATAATACCCACACAAACCAAAATAACCCAAAGCGGACCTTTTAGTTCTTCAGGAATTTTCATTCAGTTCCCCGAACGTTTCTTTGAAATCAGGACGAGCAGAATACCACGCAGCTTTAGTTGCGGTACAAGCCGTTGTATAAATTTCATAGAAAGGGTTAGTTCCTTCATGTTTGATTAAATGAACATTGTCCGGGGAAGCTTTAAATTCTTTATCTAATGAATCAAAGAATGTTCTGATTTTTAACCAGTGGCCAAGTTCAAGCCCTGTGTCTTTGATAAGCGATAAATTGTAATTCGTTAAAGAGTTTGTATCTCCATTTGCTTCCGCAAATACAAATTGACCAACAATAACAAAATTAGGTTCTGGCAAACTTTGAACCTGATCCAATAATTGTTTAACCATATTAACTTGTTTTAATGCAGTCAGTTGAATGATAGTGCTTAAAAACTGTTTCTGCGATTCAAGTGTTCTGTAAATAAATTCTTTATTATCTTCCTCGATATGTCGTCCATTTAAATGAACCCATATTTTTTCTAAAGCAAGTTGCAGGCCACCTAATTCTGTATTATTAAAATTTTTATTAGCCATAAGCCCAGTAACAGCTTCTTTTGCATTATTGATAATTTCAACAATATAACTCATCGGTCTTTTACTGCTAAGTTCCATTTGATTAAAATAAAATGAGAAAACTTCAGCGTAAGCAAGATAGCCTTTATTGGCATCATAAGTCAATCGACCATTGATAAAATCAATAACGTAAATATCTCCTTTGGCATTTAAAATAGTGTCATGATCAAACGGGAGATCGGCTTTATCACCAGTAGGTGAATTTTCAGCTTTAATTAATCTTAACCAATTACCATTTAGAAAGGACAAACTATGATAATTTGCGTTTGAGGCGGACACTGCACGTTTGAATACACGCTTAACTGCAATAACTTCACCTAAAGAATTTGACATTTCATTTACTCCAATTGTTTAATAAAAGATTAGTTTAACACTTAGATAATGTAGAGCTGAAATTTATTACATTACTCTTATTAAAAAATATAAAATCCTATGAAGCGTATAAACTGAGGATAATGTAATGAGTTGTGTTGACCACGCCATTAACATGGTAGAGAACTCTGACATCGATCAGTATTTATTGGAACTGGCATTCCACAATCCTAACGCCAATTTCTTAGGTAACTGGTACGATACGGTAGATCAAAATACAGTAGCACAAGGTATTCGTGAAAAAGTAATTCATGGGTTGGTCTTACCTTCTTGTAAGATCAATGGTGGTAAAACAGAAATGATCGACTTGTACGGTTCGCGTACACGCGATATGGGTAATGGCTGTATCGAAGTTAAGGTTCCTACATTCGTTACAGGCGGGCGACACATTGTCTTAGTACAAGAAGTCTACTTAGGTTCTTTAAACTCCATATCGGGTGTCCTGGGACTTAACTCGACGAATGCTGCATGCGGACAAGGTATCATGAATGAAATGATGATGAACTTGACCGATACCATGCAATCATCCCGCGCCATCCCACAAACGTATACCAATATTCATATGAACGGCAATAACTCATTTGTTATTTTTGGTATGACTAATCCATTGTTCTCCATGTGCGCTAAAATGATTTTAGAATACGATGATAACTTAACTGCTATTCACCCACGCTGCTGGGATGCATTTGGTGACCTTTGTATCTTAGCCACTAAGAACTATATTTGGCGTACATGTAAACGTCCTGCTGAAGAAGCGGTTCGTCGTTCAGGTGTTCCATTAGAAGGTATCCGCGATGATATCTCTGAATACCGCGATGCGTGGAAAGAGTACCGTGAATTGTTTTCTGGGCTGTGGACTAAGTTAATGTCTCACTCCGACACTCAGAAGAAAATGAACGCCATTCAGTCTATCACACAACGAAGAATGTAATCATAGGTTGTTAGCTGATCAATGATTTTTATATAAAAATCTTAATTACATTGAGGTGGGGATAACCTGCCTCAATGAGTTTATTTCTTAAAGAGGTTATGATGAATCAAGTTAACACCATGCACGTCGATCGTATCCTTTTGGGGTTCAGTGATTATTTTTTAGATAACACAAGTTTTGAAGCACGACACGCCGCTAGCCAATTATTCTTACATGGAAATGCTAATCCTTTAGACGTCTCTTATAGTCGAGGGTTCGGTGGTAGTTTTGAAACGCGGTTAAACTATTTCTTTAATTGGTTCGAACACTTCTTTAAGAAATATACTGTTCCATTTAAAGTTGATAATAAACAAGTGATTAATATTAAACATCCTTTACGTGGAATACGCAATCTCATCACCATGAGTGACTACACTGGACACGTTAATAATTTGGTTGGGGTTAATTCTTTCTTTTCACCCAAACATGATGATTACATAACTGTGCAAAAATCTTTAAGTACATTATCCTTTAATGGGGTAGAAACAATATTCATTAATAATTCCTTTACTTGCCTAGATAATTTTAAAGAAGATTTAACGTACTTTATTAATTTATTACGTAAAGAAATCAATGGTGCTTTGTTATCACCCACAGCTACGTTGACATTCAGTTCTAATTATGAACAATTGATTGGTTTAATTAAACAAACCAACAACGTTAAAGAATGGCCTAAATTATCTGTAAATGAAAAAGAATTAACGTTGGCAAATCTTCCAGACATCATTGTCAAATGGAAAGACGCATACAGTTCAAATTTAATGACGTTTAAAAATGAACTCTTACCTTTCTTGGTTAGCTATATTGAATTACTGGGTTTCATTCACCACGTTAGCCAATCATTAATAAATAAGCAAATCAATTGCTTAAATATCTTCGAGAAACTTTATTATGAACAAAGCGTTTGAACCAGAACACAGTTTATTTATTGAACCTGTAAGTGGGTTCGAAGCATTCTTAGATCAATACTCCGGGTTGGAAGCTTATAACGTCCCTAACTCTGGTATCTTATTTCAAATCTTCTTTGAACAAGACGATGGAGAATACGACGCTAAGTGGGCGCGTGCTTTAAACCATTACGTGTTTAACTTTACCACACGTAAACAAGGTATGACCGATTACATGGAGTTCTTTGGTTCGCCTTATTTAGGTTTGCAAAAGATCGTCTTTACTACAGCAGACCGCAACCAATGGTTTACTGAAATCTTTGATGCTGACGAAGATACGATCTATGACAAAATGCTGGCTTCTAAAGTGGTTAAGAAAGAATGGAACACAGTGTCTGACGTATTCAATATGTCAATCTGTTATCTGATGTGCCAAGCGTACAATTCCAAGAAACTCAACCCTAAGGAAAAACATCAAGCATTAAAAGACTTAGTGTGTATGTATCACTACAAATGCTTGACCAGTATTTTGTCTAATGACTATCCATTCCTGGCGCGTAAAGAAGTGGCTATTGAGACGTATAACCGCTTGTCATTGAAATACGACATTAAGCGTTATGAATCATGGATGGCATTGATTGAAGCCCGTGCTGAGTTCATCATTGATCCTAAAACGGGTATCCACTTTGATACGTTCACAACCATGCGTAACGATGCTAAAGTCGTATACATGATCGGTGACATACAAGACCGTTTGCGTGGTGTCATTAATGACATTAACAAAGTGTTCCATGACGTTAAGAACAAAATTGATATCATTAGTATCGAAGGTTCGACCGTAAAAATGGAAGACGGCATCACTATCAAGAACGTGGCCAAAGAAGTCCCTCAATATAAAAACTATATTGAACAAGTACTGACTTCTGAAAACGCTTTCTACAAAAACGAATTGATTCAATACGCGTGCAAAATTGCTGAATTTGGCGCAGAAGATAAATTGTCTTATATCGTCCGTGCTTTCCCTGGGATTTATAATTCCAAGAAAGGTAATGAACCAGCAGTTAAGTTTGTTGAAGAATTAACGATTCACCTGTTTGAGTACATACGTTTAAACAATATCAACAAGACTCATATTGTCGATATGGCCCGCAAAATGAAAGGCGCGTATAATTCTCCGCGTTCTGTTAACGAAACTGTGTTGTATCTGCGTGCTTTTGGTGATGAGCTTGTTACTTCCCAAACTGGCATCAAAACACCAAGCAGCATTATTTCACTGCGTACAGCATTCCTTGTGTATATGTGCCTCCGAATTATCGCGAGGGACTACTATCAATAGGGGAATGTAATGACCACAGAAACTAAACTTGATCTGTTCATCAAAGATGTAATGGGTGATGTGAAAAAAGAATCAATTGATGAACTGAAAGACTTCTTTATCAATACAGACATTGAAAACTTAAGTGCGCTGTATTGGATCCGCAAACTGCATATTGATCAACCGTATTATAATGTCGTTGAACTGTTCCGAGCATTAATGGCCAAAGAAGTCCGGCACGTGCAACAGTTTACCGATGCGGGGGCAAGGCGACGCGTCTATTCGCATATCTCGAAGTCTGAGATCAGTGATGAAAAGGAAGTGTCGCTTTACGTCAAAAGTGCAAACGGGGAAGAAGAAGAATGGATTCCTACTGCAGTAGTCATTAACCAAGGGAAGTGGGTATCGATACCACGACCAGATCAGTACGTTGGTTATGGTATTGCGTTGGAAGCTTTACAAGCTGGTTTCTGTGATTACATACGTTGTGAAGACTGGGCTGATCAAACTCTTTATCTTGAAATAGATAAACGTACTGACAGTACCATGGAACAACGCTTGGTTACCTTAAATGACCAAACTATCTTTACTCCTTCGATGACCTCTATGTTTAGTCGTCGTTGGATTATGATTAATTTAAAATAAAAGGACTCACACACATGAAAAAGGGTATTACCAAAAGACGCATGACCGCGCAAAAGGTCAAAGGTATTAACTTGTTCAAACGTTTGCTGGTTAAGAACAATGTTAATCTGAATCGTTCTGATAGTCCCGTGACTGAGGTGGCTAAAGATGGGGAGTAACTATAACCCGCGTAACCGTAAACGCCGTTACGAGTCCATCGAAGAACGCGCTGCGCGTACATGGCTTAAACTTCTGAAAAGGAGTGGCAAATGTATATCGTCGTAGAAGGTCATGACCTGGCAGGAAAGGGTGTGTTTATCAATAAGCTTAAAACGCTTTACGGTAGACACAAAGGCGAACCTTTAATTGTTACTGAACCGTATATGGGTCATCCTACCGGCGTCGCCATACGTCAGTTCCTAGCAGAAAAACATACTAACAGCGAAGAACTTTATCGCCTGTATCGTGAAAACCGTAACTACCTGTGGTTAGACGTCATACGCCCGGCGTTACAACAAGGTAAAATGGTTATTAGCGATCGTAACTATTTAAGCTCAATGGTGTATCAGGAAAAGATGGGCATGATGAATGTCATGAACCACAATACCGAAAACATTCCTGATATGCTTTACCTCATCACTACCGACCATGAAACTTATCTTGAACGTTTAAAGAAAAAGAAAGGTTTGGAAGTCATTGAAAAAGCATTGGCTAAGAAAGAAAACTTCGACCATTTAGTTCGTCGTTATTCTGAAGCAGCTAAACTCATTGATCGTTTAACCCGTACGATGGTTATTAACGTTAAAGGGTAATAATGGATACGTCTTTTTATGCAGACCCGACTTTAAATATTTATGGTCAAATAGCAGCAAGAACTTTAATCATTAGCCGTTTAGCTGGTGTTCTTTTTCAGATAGAAGCTG
>Ga0302271_10005112_pt1 | contig 10124 bp, 3 predicted proteins | sample III_Bog_N1_1_FD_198767 | JGI IMG/M metagenome (GOLD analysis project Ga0302271, IMG submission 198767) | Peat permafrost microbial communities from Stordalen Mire near Abisko, Sweden - III_Bog_N1_1 | ecosystem: Environmental > Terrestrial > Soil > Wetlands > Peat | place: Sweden: Abisko... | reverse complement strand
AACTAAATTCCTACCATTGAAACCTAAGAACTTTACAGTGCGACAAGAGAATTACTTATCGCCTTAGGTGCTGTACTACCTTCAATATGAAGACCTTCGATTGACAGCATATCAGACATTAATTGAATTTTATGATAATTGTCCATAAAAATATTTGAAGTCGAGAAAAACTAATAGCAAGAACATTTGGTCATCGAAAAATTCCTTAGAGTAGCATTTTGCACACCGATTATGCTTAACACAGCAAGTTCAAGGGAAGCAGCTTCAGCAGTTGGGTTAAAACAGTGTGTAATTGTCAAGGACTCGATTGTGAGTTCGTTTATTTGTGTCAGATAAATCAGCTGATGAGGAGCATATCCTGATATTGTCAGGTTTTTTATGTAGACTTTCAAAACGTTATTTACACTAATAAGATTCTTCAACTTAAGATCCTTTAGAAGAGGGTCAGTTTCTTCACCACTATCAGCTGTAATCACTAAATCATAAATATATAACTCATCACAGTTTTCTACTCTTACCCAGAAATCTACTAGGCTATTTGAATTCGCAGATCTCGCTACATTCCTGATGCTGAGATTGCTAATAACGATTTCATACATATTTTTAAAGAGTAGCGATATTCCGGTTAGATCAGTGTTCTGAACAAGCAGATTTTAAAAATGAACGACTGTTGTTATTTCACTAAAGAGAATGAGTCCTGTTTCGGGGAATTGCAGAATGAAATCTCGCATGTACATTTTCTCTTTCACAAATAGAGCTAAAGACTGTAATTTGATGAAGAGATTCGAAAACCTGCTGGTGCTGTTACCGTTAGGGAAAGGAAACATTGTAATTTAATTATTTTTCGTCGACTCAAAATTAATCGATGTCAAATCACTGTTGGTAAGCATAACCATCAACGCATTGTTCCTTTAATCATCTGTTGCTGGTGTGAAATTTATCCATAAAGAATCGGGAACTTGCGATGGTTTGATTTCTGATAAAGTCTACTTCATTTCCTGCAGTGTTTCCGCATATACTTCCATGCTGCAAATCTTCTTGGATTCATTTGATAACTCATAATCAAGACTGTAGCTCTCTTGAATCACTCGATCACCAGCAACTAGCGTAACTAAAAGGATTTTATCATCTGAAGAAGATCTTTTGTCTGGTTGATAATTATTTTATCGAATCGACGCTTCAAGCAAAACGGGTGAATCAACAAGAAACTAGTCGATAAATTACAATTCGCCATCTTCGAAATAAAAAAGCTCATATTTTGTTGTTGAAATGATCAAAAAGAACTGATCATTGACAACATTCACTTCAATAATCTCATAAGTTCCTTAGCGAAGAATTGCTTTTAAGAATTTAAGAGTCTGCCTTGAAAATATATTCAATTGTCCAGCAGAATAGATGATTAAGAATGAGTCTGTCAGATGGATTTCAAGTCTACTTCTTCCAGGCGCTGGAAGATAGCCTACTAAACTGCTAGTATCGATATTGTAAACTCTTATGACTTTCTCGGTCATGAAGCTAAGAAACAGAAATCTTTAAAGCACATCTGCTTTAAAGATTGAAATTAACAAAGGCTAACCAATCAAATTATTCTCTAAGTATGGCTCTATGGAAGATACGTCTATGAATAGGGTTGTCTGCAAAGTTTAGCTGTTAATTAAGTAGACTCCAGATGTATCGGAGAAGCAAGCTAAGATATCGCCCTAGATATGATCTTTTGTGGTGTCAACTTTCAAGAGATATGCAATAGCAGATTAAGATCTTAAACTTAAGGTCTATGAATTAGCTTGTAAATCAATTACTTAAGAAGTTAATTGCGATTTGTTAAATGTAATTATCATTCCGTTGCTTGTACCAAACAGCACAGAATTCGAATCTAGAATGAGAGAAGTTGTAACTCGAGAATTGCCAATCGGTAGCTCAACTACTTGAGTAGGATTAAGGTTAAAAAGTACAAGAATGTTATAATGACAAAGAATCATATCTGCTCCGATGAATTGATAGAACTAAATGTCTTAATCTATTTGGAGTTCTTGATTTTGCGTTGCTTCAGAATGGTTGTCCAAAAGAGCTTTTGGGAAAAGAACAATCTTTTTTTTCAAGGCAACAACCAAGGCCTAAGCAGATTCCAAGAAGAGAATCGCTCTGATTTCTTCGTTGAAATGGTAAAAATATTAGAGATTGTTCTGATAAAGTGTGTAGATGATGTTGCTATTGTCAAAAATAAAATAAAGATTCTAACTATTCTGATTTTACCCAGATGGCACCATCGTGTAGAACAAATTTGTCTAAGTTGGCAGATACTAAAGCATGTATATTAACTACCCCTAATCCACAACAATTATATCAGTTTAGCTAAAAACAAGAAGGGTATTCGTATTTGGATCGACAGAGAGACCTGAGACTCTCTGATTAGATTTAGAGTTGAACTCGATGATTTTAGTAACTGATATGCTTGCAAGCGAGCCATCATACGTGAATATGACTATATTCCCAGTGTTGTCTAAGGTAACAAGCATATTCTATGTCCTATCAAAGTAAACATCTGCGCATTAAGTGATTTCATTTTGAGGATAGGAGTTCTTGAATTACGCAAACAGACTAAGGTCATCGAGGTTGTAGCTGAAGACCTACGCAAACCGTACAGAATTTGAAAAAAGCACAATGTGGTTATACTCCTCAATGTAAATTACTTTCTTTAGAATGCCTGCTCCAGGACTGTACAGCACTCCTCGATTGACAAGTGTCCCTCGAGATAGAACTTGCACACTTCCAGGATCCGAAAAAACTACAGCATCTCCGAAGAAACTGAGACTTTAAACTGCGCCCATGTACACTGGAACTTTACTTAGAAGACTACCTTAATACGAAAAAACTTCGACAGCGTTGCCATAAAGGAAGATCTATTAGTTATCAGAATCAACTGCTATGCCTAAGGAAGCATTTTGGTCTTGTTTAGCTGAGAAAACTTTGATTTTTTGGAGAGTATTTTTGTTGATTTAAATTACATTAGAGAAGGTATCTATGCAGAAAAGAATATCCTCAGCTAAAATACAATTCGTAACTGTACTTTCAAGTTCTTAACTCTTGAGAGCAGTGAGCTAGAAATCTAACAGGAAGATGCTATTACCGAAAGCGAATATTTATTGAAGATCTTATTGAATAATAAACCCATTTATTGTCTGATTTATTTTATTAAACCAATATTATGAATAATTTGTAGCTGATTTACTTTGTGACTCTAGGAAATATTCCGCTGAAGACCCTGCTAAGAACCTATGCATGAGAATCACATTATTTTTAAGAGCAAGAAATGAACTAGTTGATTCGATCATGCTAAATAACTAAATGGGGCTCATAGGATCTCTCGAAACTTCAATCGTTTCAAGCAATTAAAAACTGAAAAGATCATAAACCACAATATTTGATTTTATTGCGAAGAACCTTCCCATGAAGATGCTTTGTTGGACTTTCAAGAAAATATCTGAAGGTGGTTGTTCTTCAGCGGGTAGTGGCTTCACATGGGAGTAAACTTGATTTCTGGAGTTCCCAAGTTAAAGTTATCCTCTTTGATTTCCAGAAATGTAAAATTAGTCTTGCTCGACAAATTACGTTACAGTGAATAAATTAATGTTTTGCTTGAATGCCCAGCCAAGATAATTATTTGGATTGTCGATGCTCCAGTAGAATATTTATACCACTGACAGATGACTGAGCACCATAATTACTTTTATGTCATAACTCACAGAGTAGTTATAAAAACCAGAATTGGAATTGGCAGGTATAAGCTGTTTACTGATGCTTAAGAACGACTGCACACCGACTAACTGCATCACAGGGTAGATAACATTCTTTCCTTTGACGATGCAGAACGCAGCGAACAGAAAAGAAGACGTTTTCACAGAGCTTGGACCAAGGAGAAAGTAGAATATCTCAGTTGGATCACTTTCAACATAGCTCAAGTCGAGGATGCTAGAAAGAAGGATGTCTTATTGAATATGCAAGAGTTGTAGTTTCTCGTTGAATATTAAGAAAGAGCGATCGCTTTAGAAAATTAGAACTTCAAAACAGATATCGTTGGCTAGCTGATAATCCAGTGGGAAATGTCTGATTTTGGAATATAAAATTTTACTAGTATCGCTGGAGTGCACAACTTTCGAGAGAATCCAGATACTTTGAGATTGGAAATCTATTGCAATTTCAAATATTTCGACGCTGTGTGATCGCTGCAAGACTAGGAATCGATCTTCTTTGAAGAAAAATCTCATAGGAGAGTCTTCGTTATCGAATTAGCTCGAACAAAATTAGATTTCTTGCCCATTCAAGTTTGATAATACTGATAAGCAAGAATTTGAAATATATCCGGCATAGCTCTTCGATCTAGCAATTAATTTGTAGTTTTCATCTGGATTTTAAACTTATGTCTCTGAATTGCTGGTAATAATCTAAAGATTGAATTCTAGCATTCTAGTTATTTTTAGCTTCAAGAGATCGAAGATTATGGCTTTTTGATCAAAAAGTACAATAACAGACAGACTAGTGAGTTCTTTGATGGCTTTGCATTTCCCAAATTATCCCAGATCTACGTATTCTAAGAGAAGGAGTTTTGATGCTAAAATGGAAAAATCCCAGACCATTAACTCACCAATCTCTGAGCAAGCCACAAGAATGCTAGAATTTGAGATATATTTGATTTAAGCTACTGCTCCTATGAATCCAGAATACTTTTAGTGGAAATTTGACAAAGCTAGATTAGTTATAGAACCAGTCGATCCAAAGGAGGCTTCATTGATGTTCATTCCGTATGCAAGAATGTTCATGGGGAATTCATATTAAGCTTGCAATGTGGAATTATTTAGTAAGGTTTGATTGTAGCTAGTTAAGAATAAATTTTTAGGACTGAACATTGAATAGTTTTGAGAGTCTACATATTCAAATGAACTGCCAATATGGGTTTGAATGTAAAATGATAGAATAAACGCATTATCGAGGATAGCTAAGGAATGGATGCCATCTGAGTCGTTGGCTACGAAATCGACAGGAAGAGAGTTGTTAGTCAATTAGATATTTAGGAGAAGTTCTAGAGTTGTTGTTTTGATGGCTATTATGCTAGTAGAAAGTCTAACAAAAATGAATGAAGATGTCTAAAGGATTTAAAGTGGGATTTCAGGTAAATTTATTTTAGAGCAAGATACTGTGGAATTGACTTGCTCAACTAAATAAGCATATTCAGTGGAGGAAATCAACAGAAAGCGAGAGAATCTATCATCAAGTGATAGAAATGAAGTTGGATAGAAGTTATCCAAAGTGCTAGAGCAAGGTGCGTCAATAATCACTTTTATTTCCAGTTTCTCCTATGAAGGAATCAACATGGAAATCGAAATAGTGTCATTTTCTTTGTTTTTCAGCGCAACTAAAGGACCATTGAGTAGAGCTGTATCAGGAAGGGTAATTGAATGCTGCGGGTTAATTGTTATCAGGAAAGTAGAGTTAGATTAGTTGATGCATAACGTGATAATGAGCGCTGCTTTATTTTTATCAAAAATCACAATTGCTCCATATTCACCACTCAACTCTAGGAGTTAGGTTTTTTCATCGAAATCAACACTGCTGTTGAGATTTAAAACTTGCTTTTAGCCAGTGATAATATCAGTCTGCACTACCAGTTGATCTCGCTGAAAATAATACAGATGCTTATTGAAAATCTAAGAAAACACAGCTTCATTCGGAAACGGTATGGACCATACTAGATACCCTTATTCTTTGTTTATCAAGCTAATCGATCGAGAATACACAACGATGATGTTTTTTTCATCTAAATCGCTGAGTTCTTTGATGTTTTCGTTATTACTGATGCCTGTGTAGAGAGAAAACTACTTTGAACAAGGGAAAAGCATCTAGCAAACACCGCTGGAATAATCGCTGATGTAGCCTTCCTAGCAGACAGAGGTACATTCAGCATCAGATAAGTTTCCGTTTTGCAAATGTACAGGTTCTTGCAAGTAGAGATTCTTAGAGCATCCTTAGTAGAAGCAAGTAGCTAGACCGTCTTAGGAGAGCTCATAGTCATCCATACATTCCTAGCAGTTTCCTTTGAGGCAAATCAAACAACCTTAACCGCATGTATCTGTTGTTGTTGATGCGGTTTGAGAGATAATGCTGCAAAAAGCGATAAATAGAGATAGCAAAAGATTTTCTTTCATTTATTATTACAATTAGGTTTCTTTTTGAATAATTTTTCAGTAGGTTTTGATAAAAATTAGTTCTCCTTTGCGTTGTTTTTAAAAATTAGATGATTAAAAGAGTTTGAAAGAGTTTAATTTGAATCATTGAATGGGTGCTACCCTCAGAAGGAATTCTATTGTGTAAATTATTTAAATATGCCATAACCTTAACCATAAATTCGTTTTAATTTTAATAATTTATGAAGAATGTTTCAATCATAATAAAAAATGCATTACAATAAATCGTTTCAATATTTTATTAATTCACAATTATTATTAATAACACCTTCAATCCTTTTAGATTTAGATAGTGCTAATATTTTTGCTTGTTTCAATAGAAAGATTGTCCTAAAATCTTCTAAGTTTCTTATTTAATTTATGTAAATCTCTAAAAATTTAATTTCTTCAAATATTTTTTCATTCAACCCCATACATTTTCTATGGGGTTTTGGTATCTTCTGATTTTGATTTTTTTTTCTTATTGTTTAATTTATTTGTTTTTTGATCAACAAAAATAATACACATAATGATTTTTTTAATTTCCATGAATTCCATATCAAATTAACCGTTAAAAAATGGAGCTTACATTTTAGTATGAAATTTTTAATTCTTTTTTTAATAACGAAAAAAGTGATGCATTTATCTGTACATCCTTTTTATTAAGATAATCACCTATTTACAAGAAACAACTTCGTAAATTAATGGATTCAACTTACATAAAAGGAGCATTTAGATTTAAAAAAACAGTAGAATTTTTCATTTTGGAGTAAGATTCGTTTCTAAGCTGAGCTTGTTGTGACATTTCTTGTCGTAAAGGTCTTCCAATTTGCATGCATTATTCGAAGAATTCCTGAATGTTGCCTACTCTAAGAATTCATGTTCTTAGATTATGGAATCTTCTTCATAATTAATGAGTTCAGGAGGAGGAGAACAAGGAGACGTCTGATCACTTGAGATCGACAGATTTTTAGACTCAGGCAGAAGTTCACTTTTCATAGAAATGTTCTACTCTGCGTTGTTTTGACGGTCATAGAAACTAGAAGCCCTAGAATATTGCTTATAATTGGTCTAGCTGGTCTTGATATATTTTATCTGCTTTAAGAAAGATCCACTGTTGTTCAAATTTCCATTGAGCAAGAAACTGTTGTTATTGTTATTCATACAACTAAAAAACTAATTATTAACAATAATACTGCTGTTATTGGATGTATTATTATTCTAAGGAGCAAGACTACAAAGAATGTTTTAAGCGGACTGCGTGTTATTTTCAGCTGAATGAAGCGGAGTCTATTGTGGAGATGAAATAACTGATTCAGAAATATTGCAATATTTTAGTTATTTGCCAGAACTGCTCGTTTAGACTCTTGAAATTTTTTTCATAGCCGAAGCGCCAATTATCAAAGGTATGTTCTTCGAAACCATCCTCCAATATCGCCATGTTTTCATGTCGATCTGCACATATCTAGCGTACTTGAGAAACAGAGATTTAGGAAGAAATTTTTAGAGTACCAAGCGAAGTGCATGCCCTGGTAAAGTCAGTGGGTTGCTGAGCTTGAAAAACGCAATTAAGAAGATTGTTGACATTATGAAACAAGAGTGGATGCAGAATATCACAGCTGAAATAGCTTGTGAATGGTATTTGATATTTATTGAAGAGAGCACAACGTTGATGATAAGGACTTTGCATGCAATGACTTCGATTTTTTGAAGACTTTGAGAAAAAAATGGTGATTTCTAACTTGTTAGCAGAGTGTAGAGACAGAGAACTAACACGATTAGCTGATTTGCTGCCATGTTCTATCCAAGAAGATTAGATAGTCCGACAACAAATACTCTAAGGTAAATCCTGATGAAGTCCCAGTAGAAGTATTTATTCTTGAATTCTGAGTAGAAAAATCCATATCTGTACAAAGTTTAGCAGGTTTATAATGTTTTCGATCTTCTTTTCAATTGATATAACGTGAAGAGAGGAGCTAATTACCAAAATAGCAGGAGAGGGATAGAAAGAGCATAGGTGAAGCTATTATACTCAGAATAGTTGCAGGGTATCAAGAGATTGCTAGTGACATAGTCTTTCGATCCGATTTGAGTACAGGATATTTATTATGAGAAATACTTGATTTGATCGGGCTGAAAGAACACGAAAATGAAATTCATAAGTGTGTACTTCTGAGACGAGCTGACCTTCCAAGATTTCACTCTCTCCGCTACGGACACTAAACCGAGGAGCAATCCAGCGAATATAAATGGGATAAGCGCATGGTTGATTTAGTTCTACCAGATATTCTATAACTAATCTGGGAGAAGATCGTCCGATTATTTTGATTTCTCAGAGATTTAGCTCGTGCTGAGAAGACAAGCGACTCCGAGTACCAATTGATTTGAAGGCGAACCAACGAAATTCGGTAGGGAAATGAAAAAAACAGGTAGAATATTATGAACGCCCAGGACAACGACTAAAGAAGAAATCTAAAAGTAGTTGATCAAGACTTTAAGATAAAACGTTGACTGATCTTTTACGGAGCTTTTAGAAATAGGAGCTATCTTGAGTATTCTGAGATACAAGCAAGTCTAAGAGTGTATGAAGCTGTTCATGAACAGAACTAAACTAATTAGAAAATATATCGAAAGCCCAAGAAATGCTACTACCACGTAGACCGCTTAATATCCAGTAGAACTGCATTTCTCACATATTATTGGATTGCTTAAGTTGTGTGTGTAGGCACTGCCTTTCCAAACAACTCCGTTCAAGTCACATTCTCTGCATGTTGGCCCTATGTATCCCATCGAGCATCCCATTTAACTTTCTGGAGATTATGGGTTACATGCAATGGAGTTCATATCACATTCTATGATTTCCGTTGACTTCGAATCTGAGCGCCAATATCCTTCCTTGAGAAAAATTGTACTGTTCTAGCAGTAATTCGCTGATTCAGGGCATTTATGGCATTATTGGATTGAGAAATTTGAGGTATTTTTGAAATCCACCATGGGATCGTCCAACGAATAAAACCCATAGGGACAAGGAAAGCAGCTCGCAATCCCTGGGCTTATTAATTTTATTTCCTCTCCTACTATGCAATCTCTGAAGGATACTTTCAAGAGAACTTTAGATGGATTTATCTCATTTTTCATGCTGAGTTTATGCTCAATTAGGATGTTTTTGGTTGTGCTCGGCAAACCTGTCACTAGTGCATCTTTGAATGCAAGGGACTGCTGAGTTTCTTGATACTATTCATTTGTAATGAGACTTTAGCCGCTAATCAAGACTTCATTTGGGTCTTCTGCGATCATTTTGAACTGAATTATGTTTAGTTCATGAGCAATATCTGCTGGATATTACTATTGTCGCAGCTTCAGATTGGAGAAACTCAAGAAGCGGTTTTCTTCATCGATCAGTTTAAATCGAAGGATCATCGAAGATCCGCTCATGAATTCAAAGATTTCTCCAATCTAATCGAATTATGCACTCTCGCTTGCTGTCAGATTTTCTTTTTTTCGCACTCGGAAGAGATTTGAATTCATAACATCGATAAACTCCATTTCGATATCACAAGGAAACGTAGCTACGTTATTCCCATAGAGTTCAGCAGTGTTTCCACTGACTGCCTACTTGAACTTTTCAAATGCAGATTCTACAGTATTGTCGTTTTACGTTTTTACCCGAATTCCACCTCCAATTAGAGCAAAATTACTAAATATCCTTGTACTAAATAAATCAATCAGTATCATATTCACAAAAATGTTTTCAAAATAAATGGCACCTCCACTGCCGCATGCTTTATTATTAGAGAACTAAGAGCTAGAAATTGATACATTTTAGCTGCAGCTGATAAATGATAGAGCACCTCCATTTTAGCTGACGTTGCTGGTGAAATTAGAATCCCTTACAGAAGCAGTCAA
>Ga0302271_10005109_pt1 | contig 10131 bp, 5 predicted proteins | sample III_Bog_N1_1_FD_198767 | JGI IMG/M metagenome (GOLD analysis project Ga0302271, IMG submission 198767) | Peat permafrost microbial communities from Stordalen Mire near Abisko, Sweden - III_Bog_N1_1 | ecosystem: Environmental > Terrestrial > Soil > Wetlands > Peat | place: Sweden: Abisko... | reverse complement strand
GCATTAGGTAATTTACTAGTTGGATACTTCATAATAAATGTAGCAATTACTGCAGTAGTTTATCTGAAGAAAAGTAAAATAAAGACAAATCAAATAAATAAGGTGCTTTAAACTTTTAGCTATTATTAAGAGTGCTTACTATAGAAGAGCACGATCCTGTACATTTTTCTTTATTATAATTATAAGCTTGCTCTCCAATACAGGTGATACAATATGAGCTGTAGACTTGATTTGTGACTTTATTGTTGAAAATTATTCCATTCAAGCAGTAAAGAAACAATTCTTTAATTTGGATTGTCAGCTGTAAATACGGACTATTAGGGTAAGAGTAATAGTTAACTGAATTCTATTCCGCCATCAATGCTGATTGGTAGCATTTTGGATAGCTGTAACTTTAGGGTTACCACCAATCTTACTCCGAAAAAGAGAATTCATCATCTGGGTTACTTCCATAAAATTCCACCAAACAATCTGAGTTTAATTGGGTGCAGTCAACCACTAGTTTTAACCAAAAAGAATAATTAAAGATAAGTTGTGAAGGAATCTTGATTTGTATTATTTACTGTTGCTGCTGAAGACATATCCTGTTGAGCATTGCTCGCATTTTTTGATAATTGTTGAAGAATATTTGTTCGCATAGTTAATGTTATATATCTCAGTTAAATTTTCTTGAAGAGTTCCTATTATTTCAATCATAATAAAAGTGCTTATTAAGATATTTAAAATTTCCATTTTAGCTAGTAGTTGAAAGAAATGTGTATGTCTCCTTTACCTTGATAGCATTTGAGACAATTACTACCACATTTTTCACAGCCCTGATAGCTAATAGTCATTACATACCCTAGGCTGCATTTCTCACAAGCAATCAAATACTCTGTTGATTTATCCAGAGAATTAAAAAATGCCAAATCGTATTGCGAGTACTGAGTGGAAGTCCATTTTAAGCTGTTCCCTTTATAAACACCCCCAAAGAAACAGCTCTCACACTGTGCAGGACAAGATTAACACTACTTGAAATAATCCAGAGCATATTTTGGCTTACACAGTGAGCAGATTTGTTTTAACTAAGAATCTAAAGAGCAAATTAAGCAGTTGCTATTACCTTTAAGAATTAAAAGAAATATTAGGGATTTTTGAAGAGATAAAATGAAATTGTAGAGAAGAAAAAGAGTTACAGGTTGTTGAAATAGAAATCATTTTGGGAGCATTCGAATCTATCAGCTAATATTTGGCTGCCAGTTAATCAAAATAAACGACTCTATTCAAATACTAGTAGGAAAAAATAAATCTTGAACAATAAAGATCATCTCCGATAGATGGAAGAGCCCTAAGAGAAAAGCAATAAGTCAAAATTGGGTAAGCCAAAATTGTTTCTATTTAAAATAATTTACCATTGATTGATACAGTATCCATAAACTGTTTTGATAGATCCTCGAACTCCTCCAATTTCATCAAAGTAAATATCACTAAGATTATTCTCTGTATCGAGGGTCGAATCGTTGTTTTGAGTCAGATAATCTAACTCAGGAAACAAACTCTCAGGAAGAGTAAACATATCAGAAGTATTTTGCACGCAGGCTTTGAAAGAGCTTAGGAAATATCCAGACATGCAAAATAAACATCCTTAAGAAGTATCACATAGAGAACAACTATTTTTAAGAAACATTGAAGAAAAATTCAATCTTCAAAATAAACACAAAGTATTTTGTTGTTTTTACTTATTTCCACATGGTTAGCCATCATTTCCTCCAATGTCTTTTCGGATATATTAAAGAGACAATCCAAAGAGGTAGTTTTGATTTTGGTTTGATGATAGTGAAGAAATATAGATTGTGCTTGTCATGAGACTTGTGTAGCAGATGAAGTCACCTATCCACGTGTGATAAGAAGAGCATCTCATGCATTTTGGATAAAGATTATTCTCGAGAACTTTGATATTTTTACATTAGTTATCAGAGATCGCACAGTATTGTAGTTCTTCATCCATGGAATGAATTTCACACGAATCTTAATTATTGACTTGAATCAGGCATTGATTCCTTTCTAGTTGCATATCTTCAAAATCTATGCATATTTCTTTAAAAGATAATTAAGAAAAAGCAAATTTTATTGTTACTTTTGTGTTTCTTACATTTTGTCGGCTAATAACATTATGAAGAAGAGCATCCTCTGCATTAATTATAGGTCCCTGCCGAATAACTTTATTGGCAGTATCCTTGCAAAAATTGAAAATTAATTTCTATTGAAAAAAAGTAATCCATACCTGAGAAATCCACGCATTATTTAGGAAGCATTATTTGACATTTTCCAGTGAATATATCATTGCATTAAGATATTAAGCATTTTTCACATTGTGCTGAGGACATGAGCAAGCAATTTCCTGGTGAATCTGAACAATATGTTGTACCCATTAATAAACACATTCCAAATGAATCTTTGCAAGCTTAATAAGGTAAGCAAGTATACTATCAAAAAATAAACAAAATAAGCTCAAAAAAGAATAAAGGATAAAGAATCATTGAATCTATTATGAAAAATAATAACTTTTCCGCTGTAGACGAGTGTTTCAGCTTGGGTCATGCACATACCTTCTTCATTCACAGCTAATACAAAGAGATAAATCATGAAATTAATAAATATCTTTCTTTGAATTTGGCTCATAAATTAGCAGAAAACATAATCGTTTTACCATAAGTACTAATGTCTACCATCCTCTTACAGTAATAGAGATTGTCCACTCCTTTTAACTTGCAAAATCTAAGTGCAATTTAAAATTTAAATCAAATTTATTAAGAAAAATCAGCTGGAAAATCAATAAAAAATAAATTCTACCCATAAACACATTTATTGGCTCCATTTGCATTTGTTTCGAGAGCTTTGAGACAAAGGGTTGTGATTAATTCTTGAGTAACAAACATAGTCTAAGTAAGAGGAATGCACTAACCCGCATGCAGACAAAAATCAACAGAACACATCATTGAACCCTAAGAGTAGCTGCGGATACAAACAGAATCTTCTTCACGTCTTGCTGGTAATCCTTAAAGTTATTCTGAAGTATCTAGATGAATGCATCTGTTATTTGAGTCCATACATAATGGGCCTTAAACACAATATGTGGGATTCAAGCAATTCACACCTGAGCCGCAATAGGAAGCTATGAAATCTGCAAAATAACATCCAGAAAATCAATAAAAACAAAATGAAAAAGTTAATAATTATGGAATTTTATTTCTCACTTTTGTTTTGACAATTAGCTTTGCTTGATGAGCAGTCAGCTATTTCAGAAGATTAAAACTATTAGCAAACCCCATTTGAATCTCTAATTACATTAACCAAACTTTAATTTGTGTTGATACAAGTGGATTTGCCGCTTTCATAGACACAGCAATATTCAATAGCTAATTCAATGATTTGACCATCAATTTCTTCTTCATTTCCAATGCATCTATGATCTTCATTGCTTTTACAAGGACTAAGAGAAAGGCCGATAATTTCACAGTAGGAGAAATTAGAAGATTGCAAGTTTAAAGTTAGTATGCAATAGCCTGAAGCACACCAAGCTGGGTCACTTGACATCTTCTAGTAAGGTAAGCAAAGATCAGTTAAATCTTAACTTTGCACTCTATTTAGTGACACATCATTTGATAAGGGCATGCATGCATAGTTGTAAGCAGGATCTCTGCAATACGTTTTCGTTGAGCACCTTGAAGAGATAAAAATGAAAAATATTTGTCTTTACTATTAGAAGAATTTTCTTAATTATTTTAAAATTAAAGAATTGATTTAACCATCCAGAAATCTTTAGTTACCTATCTGCTAACCCAACTCCTTAATCAATACAAAGCCACTCTTTTTATTATTTATTATAATAGCTGCCTACTATTGTATAAAATGGAACTTTAAAGTAAACACAAGTTGTCCTAAAACCATAACTTACTCTCACACATACATACTTTTAGTCTTTGCAGTAATCAATAGTATCGATGGATGTGGTTGAATAATAGTACACATAGTAATAATAGTCATCAGAATAATATGAATCTGTTATTAAAGCACACACACCGCTGATATATCTCCCCTATTTTACAAATCAACTTTTAAATAAAAAGAAAAATATTATCTAAGTTTTACTAGAGGATGAGTAGGGTCATTGCCAACAGAATTGAGATTCCAGCAGATTCCACCTGAATAGCAGACTTATTTGAGATAATAAAAGCAGCTGCTCGAAGAGGTTGTTTAGGTGTCAGTAAAACATTTTCTTTCTAAGTCATCATTTGCCCCAATAACTCCATAATTATCATATGCTTATTAATACTTTGCCATTGAAAAGCAGCTGCCATCAGGAAGTTAACAGTATTTGTAGGTGCACATATACACACCTTTATTGTTGATGGGATCACTTTCGAAAACGCACATCCTGTAGTTATTGATAGTGATATTCTTTTCTCCTGCTCTGCTTTGGAAATCTAAGCTAGTTGAGTCAAGAAATTTACATGTGGAGTTATCAAGATCAGAATCTGTCCCATTGGTGATAGTTATACATGCTTAGTTGTTTGAAAGCACGAAATTTGGGCTTGCTGTTGAGGGATAGATAACAAATGAAATTATTTCAAAAGAAAAAATGTAAAAACTATCTTTATTCTTACTTATCATACTGCAGTTAAATGAGCTAGTAAAAGTCAAACAATTCCCTTATCTAAATCCTCCAGCGATTGTATTATCTGTGAGCATATTGTAGCAATTATCGATTCCTGAGCAACAATAATCGTTAAAGCTACTTTCAAAATTAGTACAATCTTCATCAATAATAAGTTCGCATTGATGAATTATATATGAATCATCATCATCTTATATTGTGCATGGACACCCAACAAAGTTCTCTGTTATTCCAAAAGACATGGAGAGAATATTTGATAAAATGAGTTGCAGAATAAGCAAGATCATTATTTAGGTAACAGGTTTGTGTATGTTTTATTCTTCTCCTATTTATTATGTTTTGCTTAATTAATTGTAGATTCTCAATGAAGAATCAAGTTAAGTTCAAAATTTTGATAATCATTTGGATTATCAATTTCCCTGTAAAAGAATTACAAAAAAAAGTAATTAGAACCATGCATTCTCATAAGATGTGTAAGCTTAAAATTAATTAAATTTATCCACAAAGATAGATTGAAATCATTTGTTTTGTAAAGTAATCGTTATCTACGATAGTTCTTTTACACTTATGGCAAAGTTGAGAAGCCAATTTTCAGAATAACAATATATTCAAAAGGAATATCTCTTTTTCTTTAATTTTTTTCAGAAATTTTATTGAATTAAGTATTTTATTATTTGTTAGTTGTAATCTAATAATAGAGAAACAAAGGAATCAATAATTTAGTTTTCATCTTCTCTTTACCCATCCACCAGACAGATGCAAGAAACGAAAGTTAATCAAGAAGGTTTATTTTCTATGTTTGAAGATTTTTTCATTTTTTATTGACTTACTAAATCGATAACAAAAAGAAAAAAAACTAAAAATAAAAATACAAATCTGAATTAAAAAATGCATTCATCTCTTATATTTAAATAATGGTAATTTTATGAAAGTTTATCAGGTACATTGTTATGAATGTCATTATGGTTGATTGAAATTAACAAGAATCAAAGAAAGCTAAATTTAAACTTTTTAAGCTCAGTGATAGTTTTTCAGAAGGATTCCCAATAATAATTTGTTAATGATTGGAATATATTTTTCTAAATCAATTCAGAAAAACACTATCTAAAATATCAAGATAGATAGGTTATTGTAGCGTTTGAACATGATATGTCATGGCATTTTAGGATATCTGACTTTCATGATTAATAAATGAAATTGGCATAGTAAAATTAATTGATTGCTTAGCATTAGCAAACGATTCAGATCTTAATTATATTTACTCTTTTTGAATCATTTGTTTTGCTTCAGTATTTTTATAAATAGTCCACTTACTCTTAATTCTTTCTCTTTAATTATCAAAAACAACAATCCCACTAATTTTTTTAGAACTCCCATTAATTTCTAATCGAAATTAACTTAGGTAAATCTTCATTAAATATTTCTTTTATTAACTACAAGGGAATTTTGTTCATAAGTTTCTTAATTAGGTCCTATTCTTTTTTTGTTTTCCCAATTTCATTAGTTTTTAATTTTCAATTACGGATTATCATCTTCCTCAAATCTAGGAGTAGTCTTAATGCGTCAAAATTCATGATTATTTAGTCAGTTTTTCCTTATTAAGTAATTTTCTGTAATCCATTTTCTAGAAATTCTTCAATATGTTCTTTTTAATTTCTTTTTCTTATTTCATCATTGTATTGGGCTTTGTCCATATTTGTCAGGTGTTCAATTTATTCTAAATTTTTATATCTATCGAATTAGTTTGCTGTTTATCACCATGCGGTTTTTCGTCTGATTTCATCTTTTAATCTTTCTAAGAATTATGTAGAAACTTTCATTTCATTCATGGATCTAAATTCTTTAATGTCGTGGTATTACAACTCTTTTTAGATACACAGTTCTTCTAAATGTTATGTAAGCTAAACCTCATATTCTGATCTATGAAAGCTATTATTATTTGAATAAAAAAAAAAGAAAAAGATTCCTTAAATGTTTTAATTGAAGCACAGGAAAAGTAAGGTAAGAAAGACTAATGAGTGAAAAAGGAAGGCTGAGGACAGTAGAAGAGTCGAAGTCAATGAATAACTAAAGTCAAAACAGTTACTCTGAAAGCTTCAATAATTGTATGAATACCCAGAGTTCATTTCAACGATTGAACAATTAATAGCTCTCTCCCAAGTTATCATTGAATTTATTGTTTGATATTTGTTTTTACTTTAATTTGTATTGCTATTAACAAATAATTAAAATTTACACTATTTCCGTAAGCTAATCTATTACCTTTGTTTATTAACACAAATATAAATTCCTTTATAATTCCAGCTCTTTCTGAATCGGACATCAAAATGAAAAAATAATTTGATATGAATTAACTTTTAATGTCAACAATAGAATAATAATCAAAAAAGTAACGAACTAAAAATTATGAATAAAAGAACTATTAACGCTACTTAAAAAGATCAAGAGTTTAAAAAGGTAATCGATGAAAATTTAAGCCAAAAAATAAACTCTAATAAAAAGAAATGGAAAACAAGGAAAAAAATGCCTAAAATTAGGATTAAAATAATCCTAGCCAAGCTACCGTCTGCTCGTAAAAGAAATAACAAAAATTAAACCTACTTGATAAATAAATTGGTAATTAATGTTAAAATGTTACATAATGACTAAATTTAGAAAGATGAGGAAATATTATTATTATTATTATTATTATTATTATTATTTTATTATTAACATAATAGCTCCATCTTATTCAAAAGTAAATAAACTGTTTAAAAATAAAATAAAATGAATGCCATGCTTGTGCTATCATCAAATAAAGCAAAACGATTTATTTGAATTCAACAAATTCAGGAAATTAATCTGAATAAGAAGAATTGATTTCTCTTGTTACTGCTTGTGAGTAATATTACATTTGACACAAAGTTTACAAAGAAAAACAATATTACAATTATTAACATTCTTAAAACAAAGAATTGAGAACTGAATGGATTGATGAGCGCAAGAAAGAAGTTTTTTATTAATCTTTAGTGTTTCTCATTAAAGTTGCAATAATTTGTCTTTCTAATTTCCTAAGGTTTTTTATTTAGTTGAAGTAAACATAACTGATTAGTAACTTTATCTTGGAAAAGTTGGTAGAAATGATTCATCAAGTCTTTCTTTTTCAGTTAATTGATTCTCTATTAGTTTAAATCTATTGCGACTATACATTCTTGCTAAAGTTTTATATTTTGTATTGATTTTAGGCCTTTTTCTGGTAGTTTTGTTTTTAAAATTTTGATATTTTTCTTTCTATCTTTTAGCTGTTATTTACTTAAAAATGCTTCTAAATTACTTCCATAATTCTGAGATCCTTGAAGAATGCAGTTTCGATGAGAAAATAGCTAAAATTATTGGGTTCACAGGCTCTTTACAATCTATTTTAGCCTGAATTTATCTGGAAGTTCGAGTTATCCAAGATGAGATAAATACTATGATTATTAGATAAAAGAAATGCATACACAGAATCAGCAAGGTTACTTTTGAAATCATAGAAACCATAGTTTCCCCTCTCAACGAAAAAAAAGCTAAAACGAAGCAAAAGCAAGAATAGTTGCTAGAAGTAACTTCAAGCCTGTTGAGCTTCATCGTCTTGTAAGGTTATTCTAAAAAAAAGTTTGTTCCAAAAAAAATCTTCAAACAATACTTAAATAATTTGAAATTGTGTGATACTTTGGAAAGTTGAAAATTGATACAATAGAGTAATAGCTATCATTAGACCAACTTGTACTCCGACACTTTAGAATAGTGTCACTGCAAGGATACATAATATTTTTTGTGCCATTTTAAGAAATTCCCAGTAAGGATACTTTTCCTTAAATTCATAGTAAAAGAAACCAAATGTTTATTTATTTTAAAACAATTGAAGGTGTCTTCTTTTTATTGTCAAAGTCAGGTAAAGGGCACCTGGCATTAAGACTCCCCAAAAGATAATGAAGGGAATTATTAACACTTTTGAATAGAATGCATGTGATTCGTCACATTCATATTCGGTATAGCTTAGCACATAACTCTTGTTGTCGATGTCTTTGCATGTCATCTAAAGGAACAAAAATAAAATAAGAATAGAAATTTTTTGGAAAACTAGATAAGAAAAAATTAGTGCTTACAATACTGAATAGATATGATATTATGCTAGGCTGATTTAGAACTGAAAATAATAAAATAGCTGAGAATATAGTTCGAAGGAAGGTTCTCTTTTTATCCAAAAATGGATAAACATCAATAATAGTAGTACAAGAACTAGAGTTGACAAAATAAAGACGGTCTACAATCCAATTATCCTAAACTAAAGGTAAGGCAGATTAATCGAGAGTTCTTAGTAGAAAGATGCAAAGTTGCAATCGAAAAAGAGGAACAACTCTAAAACAGGATTGGCAATCAGTCTAGCGAAAGTGAAAGAAGAATTAAACAAAAATGGGTTGATAATGAAGACTGTGGAAGTGATCTGCAAGAAGTTAATGACTATTTTAATTAAAATGCAGAATTCGCTTCCATCAATTTGCTCATCATGAAGAATAGGCTAGAAATACCTGCGTACTTTTGTAAAAACTGACTGGTAGCACATTTTCCTAAAAGAGAATGTGTAAATTATCATTATTAAGAGAAGGATGAGTGAGCAGACTGCTAATTAGAACAATCTTTCAAAAACTGCTGAGCAACTTACGAATAAAAAAAAGATTAATATTGAAGAAACAAACAAATCATTGTTTCTTTGTTGTTATCTTACTTGATGCAGGAATAAGAGGAGTTTTTTTAAAATCTATTCTTCCAGTGCTTTGCAAAAATATCACAGTCTTCACAGAGCGCACCTATGTGACCTTTTCATTTTGAATAAAAAAATGATGTTAAAATGCCTATTTGGTTTAAAAAGAATTGTTTGTGTACCTTCTTAGCAATAGTAATTCATAGGATCACTGCTTGAATACTTAAGCAGCTCTAGTTAGTTTCTTGTATCTGAACCATCTTTCCAATCCCCAATGCAGTTTTAAGGTCCATTTGAGCATTCGGTGTAAGTCTCTTTATTTTAATTCTCTCTCCAGTAGCTATTTGGGAATATAAAAGTGGTTTTCTTGCACCAAAATCCTTAAATATCAGGATATTTAACACACTAATCAGAATTTTAAGTTAATGTAAAGTATCCTTCTACACATTCCATACAGGAATGGTATTTCTTAGAAGTAAGAATTTTTTTATATCCAAATGGGCATTTATTTTGAGCTTAAAATTTAAGGTTGAAGAATTTGGCTGATTTATCAGGATTTTAAATAAAATCGCATTCGAATTATAAGTTAAGGACCTACCCTAGCTGTGAGTGCAGATATAGGATATCAGTGAAGTTAAACATATTCTTTGAAAACAAAACTTCTTCTTTGAGGTCGATTGAACTGGAGTCTGTAGGATTGGTCAGAGTCACTTGAATTGGGATTTATGGAGAGTATGAATCAGTGAGCTTA
>Ga0302271_10005108_pt1 | contig 10132 bp, 15 predicted proteins | sample III_Bog_N1_1_FD_198767 | JGI IMG/M metagenome (GOLD analysis project Ga0302271, IMG submission 198767) | Peat permafrost microbial communities from Stordalen Mire near Abisko, Sweden - III_Bog_N1_1 | ecosystem: Environmental > Terrestrial > Soil > Wetlands > Peat | place: Sweden: Abisko... | reverse complement strand
TTACATGTATTTAATAAAGTTTCCATTTCGTCTAAACATTTAGATGAAAACCTAAGATTATACCTATTACAAATATCTTTATTTAAAGTATAACCAAAAGAAAAATTATTACTTATTAAATATTTAATAGCAGTATCTGTTTGTACAGAGTAACTTCTTTCAATATCATAGTTATATATATGATTTTCAATATTTGTAAAAGTGTAATAAGGAGTACCTTCTAAAGATTCCCAACTTAAATATCCATATAAACTAGATATAATATAATCTATAGAAGTGTAATTAATAGTAAAAGAGTTTATACACTTTTTAACATTATTTTGCAGTACAGTATCTCCAAAGCATAAAGAACCACTATATCTTCCTAAACGAGTTCCATTACAATGTGAAAATAAATAATGTTGATATTCATAATCTAAAACAGTAGTTCTAGCTAATAGAATATTTAATGTTTTATTGTTTATTTTTAATTTTACATATAAATCTCTCATAATATGAGATCCTCCTTGAGAATTGCTGATAGTAATGGTAGGAAAATATATTATTATAGAATTATTCCTATTATCTTTCCATACTTTATCCTCCCCATAATAGAAAACTGCTTTTTTATAAGCAAAGTTATAATAAACATCATTATTTTTAGGTATATTATACTTATAAAAATTTTTACATTCTATATAATCATTATAATTAAATGTTTTAACATCACAAATATCATAGTATGAGTCTACGTTTTCCCCAATTACTCTATAACTATCTTTATATCTTGGTTTTATTATGTTATCAAAGTAAGTAAAATATTTATTTTTGAAGAAATCATCTGAATTACCTAGAATTTTTTCTACTTCAGAATCTTTCATCCTTAAAAATTCTTGAAAATATCTGTTTGTATAATCCATATTTAGCATTTAAAATATAGGGGGATTTAATATCCCCCTATATTATTAATAAATTATTATTTTTTTAATTTAGAAGTAATTTCTACAGCTTCTTTTTGTAAAGTGTTTGTAGTTACAAAATCAGCTAAGTCACTAATTTCAACTACAGCACTATTTTTATTACTAACATTTGATGCTTCAGGTGTTACTACTTTTTTAGTTGTATCACTAATACTACTAACAAACTCTTGTAGTTTAGAAGTAGTTGTTTGTGTATAATTAAAATTTACCACTCCTCCTTGTTGTTTATACTCTTTAATAATAGTATATAGTTCAGATCTAGTATACACACCCGAAGAGGTTTTGGTTACACTTATAAACAAAATAGAATCAATATTTGGAAGTAGAGCAGTATCTAACTCAATTGTATTTTGAGTGGCTCTATCTACCAATTTAGATTGTCCCCAATTAATATTTAATTCTTTTACTTCAGGTAATTCTTTAAATTCTCCTAAATTTCTAACGGAAGTTTCAATAGTAACCAATTGTAATCTAGTAAGTAGTTTTAACTTTAAAATTCTTGTACTCATTTTTTTCTTTTTTTAATTAATTAATTTATCTAAAACGGATATAAATATTTCTTTCCCATGATTTTTATATAAATCACTAGGATCTTTAGACATATATTCTGTAGGTATTTCTATTTGAATCAATTTAAATTCTTTAGCAATAGCTGCACCATAATTATGTCCATAATTAATAGGTTTATTAAAATCATTATCATAGAAGATAAATATTTTTTTAAACCTTCCTTTAAGTTCATTAATTACCTGTTTTTTAGGAAAGTAACCTTCAGCTTGTAAAGAAGTTGCAGGTGTACCAGTATTATTAATAATAGTTAAAGCATCTTTTCTACTGGATGTTATTATTAATGTATTTCCTTTAGCAGGTAATAAGTCCCATAAGTCCCATACAGAAGGATTGTGGTTATTTCTCCATTTATATTCTTTACTGTATGGTTGATAAGTTTTAATACTTGGAGTATTATCTTTATACTCTATATAAGCAAAAGCATATTTTTCAGTTCCAAATGTATAAGATTTATCTTTCTTTTTTATAATAATATGTGATATTGGGTAAGTATTACTTTTAATTAACAATGGCAGTTCAATGCCATATTGTTTCCAATACTCTAAATCAGATTCTTTCCATTCTCTGACTTTCACCTTCATCTCACTACTACTATTATAAGTAATATGATCTTTTTTAGTATCCTTTATTACTAAGTTTATATTATTATATCTTTTCTTTTTTATTTCCTCTATATCACTATAAATCTTATTTATTAATTCTTGAAAAGATATTTTACAATACAGCTTTAAAAGAGTAAATATATTTCCATTTTCTCCAGTAGCAAAATCTTTAAATTTCACTTTAAAATTTTCTGATAAAGTAATACCAAATGAAGGATGTTTATCTACTCTTAAAGGGGATTTTATTACACAAGGTAATGAGTTAATATTAAAATAATATTTTAATATCTGATACTCATTTACTTGTGTAATTATATCTTCTAAAGAATTTTTATTAGAAATTCCCCTTGCAAACATATATTAGAATTTCCAAGGAAGTTCTGATTCTTCTCCTTCTTTTTCTACTTCTGCAGACTTAGTAAAAGTAGTAGCTTCTATACTACATGTATGAATTGGCTCTATAGAAAATTCAGTATTAGCATAAGCACCTGCTACCTTTTTATCATCAATAATTTTAGCAATTTTGTCATATTTATTAACTCTATTACCAAGTACAGTAGAAAATACATCTTGATACTCTTTGCCATCATCTGTAGATTTTACTCCAAAAATAGCTTGAATTTTATTATCAGGTTGATAGTTAATAATATCTTTTAATTCTTTAAAATCACCTTTAAAATAACTAGAAATCTTAGTTAATCCAGCTTCTGCTTCTTCTAAATTATTAATATTAACCCACTCTCCTTTATTAGCATCTAAACGTTTTCTTCCTGAAATAATTAAGAATGTTTTTAAGAAACTTACAATTTCTTCTTCCCCTTTATATGCAGGTTTAAATGGTATAGTGCAACTATCATATTGTTCTGCATAGGCAGGTAATTTTCCAGCAGCTACTTCTTCTTTAGTAGCCCAAGCAGTAGAACCATATTTATCAATAATTTGTACTTTACTTGCATCTTTATTATAAAAATGTTCATTTCTAATGAAATAACTTAATTTTTTAATAAATTCCAAACCATTATTTTTCTCTGAAACTGACTTCAAATAGAAATCAATTCTAGCAGATTTTACGCCATCTTTTTCTGTAATATATTCTGGGTCTTTCTCTATTGTAGCATTAAACAATTTAGATAATTCATCCTTAGTAGGATTAACAGCTACTACATTTACTGTACCAATACCTTTTAATAATACACTACCTGTTCCTTCTGTTGATTCTTTTCCCTTTGCAAATCCCATATTTATTTTAATTTAATTTGTTTTAATTTGTCTTTTTGTTTTTTTATTCTTAATATTTTTATACCTAATATATCCATTCTTTCAAGATAATCAAGTCATAATTTTTATTTAAACTGTTTGAAATATATCTACCTTAGGATCTTCTTTATCAATTTCTACTAAATCTACTGTAGCAGTTTCATCAGCCACTAAAGTAGTAGTATCAGTTTCTTCTACTTTACCATTGTTTTCAAATGTTTCCCAACTTTCACCAGTGAAATTTCCAATAGCTGTATTTAAAGAAGTAATTTCTTCTTCCAATGGATTTAGTAAATTTTGATATTTGGTGATTACTTCTTGATACTTTTTATTAATAGTGTCAATCTTACCTTGAGTTATCTTCTTTTCTTTTAAAATATTATTTACTAACTTTTGTTGTAATTTACTTAATTCTTTCATTTTTTTTTATTTATTTATATATGTTAATGCTAATTTATTTATTAATTCTTCTAGTTCTAATGTTTCATTTGTTCCAATTCCAGGATTTATAGAAGATAAAGAAATATCTGCTTCAATTACAGATAGATCAGGTACTTTAATTTTTGAAAATTTATCTTTAAAATTAATATTTTTAAAATTATCAATAATATAACCAAAATAATTAGTTCCTATGTATCCTGCATTATTAAACTCCTCTTGAAGTTTTAATAATTTAATAGCTAATTTATTTTTAGTTTTAAAATTCTTATATTCTATAGAATCAGTTAAAGTATTATTTTGTTTAATTTGTTCTTTACTAATAGCATCTTGTATTTTAATAGCAAGAGCTTTAGTTTGTTGTCTATTTAACTTCATATCTATAATATAGTTTTTAAATGTTCAATTAATTTTTCATTCATGATTTTAAGTAGTTGATCTAATTTATATACTATCTCAGTGTTTTGTTCCTCAGTTAATTCTAATATTAATAATCCTATAAAATATATATTGATTTTAAAAGTATAATTAGTACTATCCCAACCATGTTTATAATATTCAAATCTTCCAATATATTTATCTTTTTTTTCATTTAAAATATCATAACTTATAAAACCTTTATTAAGTGTACTACTAGAAATAGAAATTTCATTATTTAAAACTTTATCTAAATATTTACTTATAAGTGAAAACTTTTCTTCTTGATTCATTTTATTTAATTTTATAATATTCTCTAATGGTTGTGTCAATTAATTTTAAACTATTTGGAATTTCAAAATCACTAAACAATCCTAGGGGAGTTTTAGCTGTTGAATTACAGGCTCTAGTTTGAAAGAAATATTCATTACCACCTTCTCCATCACTTTCTACTCTAGTAAATAAACAAATAGGATAAAAACCTTCAGGCATTTGTCTTTTACTCTTTTTACCAATTACACTTAATGCTTTCTTTTCTTTTCCATCTACATCAGTAATAAGTTCAACATGCCCCATAATATAAGCAATTTGATCTTCTCTAAGAATAGTATTACATAAAGTATTAATCTCAATTAGATCATTAGATATATCTCTCCAATTGTCAAATGTTAATTTCTTCCTATCATTATATTCTTTATAGGCTAAATATAAATTAATAGTATCTAAAGTTATACTTTTTATATCAGGATTTTTTGCAGCAAATTGAATTAAACTTTTAATTTCTGCAATATCAGAAGTTTCTAAATAATTCTTTTGTTCTACTCCCCACATTCCTCCTGGAAATGGTAATCTTTTTTTATCCAAATTGATTATAAGATGGCTTTTTGGATCCATTCCTTTATAATCAGTTGGATTATACTTTCCATCTGGATTAATAATTGTAGATGTTGTTTTACCATCCCCACTCATACCAAATATGCCTACAATAACTCCCATTTATTTTATTTATTTATAATTATATTATTTTTTGCTCTTTCTATTACTTTTTTATAAGGTGTAAAATCCTCTTTAGAATTGGGTAATGGTAATTCTGCAAATAAGTTAACAGCTCCATCAAATAATAAAGCTACTACACCATTAGATTCTCCTTCTCTATTAATCATCACTTCCATAAATCTAATATTACCTCTATAATATGTAATATCATATCCTAAATAACTAGGCAACTCATGCCTAAAAGGACTAAATATACCCAAAGCAATATTACAATCCCTCATTGTATATTTAGAATCTGCAGCCCCATTTAAACTGGGTTTTAATTTACCAATTTTAAAATTATCAGAACTTTCTGTATCAGCAGTTTGTTGTTGTATTACTACAGGAGTAAATTTATATTTATTTCTAAGTTGTACTAAGTATTCTGATGATAATTTATTTATGGATTGTCTTAAATCCATACCTTTTTCTGTGGTAATTAAACCTATATGATCTATAATAATTAATTTATATTCATTAGGATCATTAGGTTCATAGTAATTCAATACTTCAATTTCCTTAGTTTCTTTAGTTTCATTGTTAACAATAGTTTTGCTTTTATTATGTAATTTTCCATTATTTAAAGCATAATTTCTACATTCATTGTATATTCCAAATGGATTTCTAGAATTAGAAAATATTACTGTAGATTCATAAAATTTTAAAATATCTTGATACTCATCTGTATCAATTATTTTTAGTATTTCTAAATCTAAAGGTTTACCCTCTGAAGTAGATTTTAAATCTAAAGGAGATATTCTAATTTTTGTATCTGTTAACATATATAAAAGAAAACAAATAAATCTTTCAGTTATTACCTCTGGAGTTTCTTCTAAAGGGTAATAAAATATTTTTAATTTAATCTTATTTGGATTTTTAAATGCATATATTACACTATTAAATAAAAATATAAATGAACTTAATTGAGTTTTGGCACTTTTAGTATTACCAGTTACTACATAATATTTACCTTGTTCTATTCCAACAAAATCATTTGAAAATCTTTTAAAAGGAGAAGGAATACAATTAATTTTACCATCAATTAATCTATTCCTTCTGTCATTTAAAGATTGTCTTACTCTTTTTATTAAACTTTTATCTTCATTTTCACACATTTTTATTCAGGTTTTTCAAGTCTTCTCTCATTTATTTCTTCAAAATCAGTATCAGTAAAAATATTATTAGTCCTAACTATAGCCCAATAATTTGTATCCATACTATTATTAAAATATGCAACTAACCATTCTTTGAATCCATTATAATATTTATACTTTACCCAATAATATCCTTCTTTTCTCATATATTAATAATCATCTTTTGTATGACATTGACATTCTGTAATATCAAATTCTTTATTGAAACTTTTACCATCACTTATTATTAAAGTTAATTTATCAGAGTAATAACCATTATTACTTGCATAACCTGGAATTTTTACTGACCCACCTTTAATAGGAATTAATTCAATACCATAACCATCAATTCTTCTAAAAAAATTATCTGTTGTTAAATCAAATTCTAAATTCTTAAAATCTTCTAAATCTAAGTGTTCAAAATCTAAATAATGTTTTTCATAATATTCTGTGTCATGATCTGAATATAATTTTACACCATTGTCAAATTTTAAATATGTAGAGCTTATATATACTACTTTTAAATTATTCATAATTCTTTACTTTTAAATAATTGCTTAACTTCATTAAAAAAGTCTAAATTTGTGAAATGAAAAATATAATCATTACAAATAGAAAGAGAAGTTCTATCTCTTTTACAGTGGTTAGATAGATCATTACAACCATCTGATTGATAACTATATTCCCAAATTCTCTTATTAGTTTTAGGATAATAAAAATCCTTAGTAACCTTGAATCTGATTCTTGACATATTGTTCTTTAGCTTTTCGTAAAATAAAATCTGAATATAAAATACATTGTTCACATTCACCTTTTTTACAAATGACATCTATATCACAATGCTCAGAGCTATAGTCATATAAACAATTACTAGGATTATTAAAATCAAATTTTTCAGGTACATGTAAATCTAAAGTTACTTCCATTTTATTTATTTGTGTTGATTAATAATTATTTCTCTTATATCTGTAATAGAAGTTTGATTATAAAAATTACCATTTTCATATATAACTTTTAATTCTCTTTGCTCTTCTTGCTCTTTGGTAGATTGATCTAACACATAATAATCTCCAGTTACATCATTCTGACATACTGTACATAATCCTTTTAATGATTTTTTCATACCATCATCTGTAACTGGATCTTTGTATATATCATATCCTACACCATTAGCTTCAAACCAAGCTCCTTTTGCTGCAAACCCAAATGTATCTCTAGTGTTATATTGATAAGTAAATGATCCAACTCCTAAAGTAATATTAGTAGAGGCAAATCCTTTAGTTTCAAGACTTTTATAAATTTCAACTTGTCTTTCTAAAGTAATACTATCTCCATATATAGCTCCAATATGAGAGTCTAAAACTTTATAACCTTGTTCATTAATAGTACCACCAAATATATCCCAAAGAAGTTCTATTGCCCCTTTATGCTCAGGTTGTTCACCATTACCATTAGTAATATCTTTAATAGAATTAGTACAATAAATTTTACTAAAATATTTATTTAATTCATCAAATCCTTTAGAAAATATACCATGTGTAACCATTAAATATAAATTACCAGCATTTTTCTTTTTAAGTTCTTGAGCTAATCCAATAAAAGTACCACCACCATCACAAATATCATCTATAATAATGCAATTTTTATGTAGTAAATCATCTGTAAATACTTCAAATCCAGTTAATTGCCCTGTTTTAGTATCTCTAGTTTTATCACATTTAACTATACTATCAAATTGATATTTTTGAGCTAATTTATTAATCTTTTTATTAGAACCTGCATCTGGAGATATTAATACTAAATCTTCAGTATCTAAACAAAAGCCAGCAATTAAAGAGTTGTTACTTGTATTTATTACATTATTTAATAACGCAGCACCAACATCAGAATGACAATCTAATATTTTTACTGAATTGAAATTCATAAAGTTAATTATATTACAAAACACTTTTAAACTAAAAGCTTCACCATGCTCACATCTTCTATCTTGCCTAGCATAAGGAAGATAAGGCATATATAAATGTACTTCAGTAGGTTTTAAAGCATCTAAAGCCTCTTTAACCATTAATAATTTTACTAATTCTTCAGAATTATCAATTCTAGCTAATATTCTAAAATTTTCATTAGTAAGATCTTCATTAATCTTAACACTTACCTCTCCACCTGAAAATGTAAAACTTTGATATTTTACAGATTTAAATACATTATATTCTACTTCTTTTTGTATATCTATTATCTTATTTTAAATTAGTTGTCCATTCGTTATTAATATTTTCTGATCCATTATTTTCAATATATGAAGCTAATTCACTAACTACCTCATCCACTCCTTTTATCTTCCATATAAAATATTTAAGAAGTTGCATATATTGATAATTACCATTAAAAGATTCTATATAAAATTTAGTAGCTTCTAATATTTGGTTAGTATTAAACTGATCTCCATATCTTTTATAAAATCCTTGTAATTTTATTACAATTTCTTTTTTACTACCTCTCCAATATAAATTGGTTCCATTCTTTTTACCTTTAGGATAAAGATTTTGCATATCTTCAGCAAGTTTTTCTAATATAGAATTATCTGGAATATTTGCTGTAGAATCAAATATAATTTGATTTAACTTTTCTACTCCTTTATCAGTAATAAAATAGTTTCCATTATATTTACCTTCATTCATACATTCTCCAACTAATCCTTCAGTAAGAAGAAATTGAATAGAAGCCTTTAAATCAATTTTATAATTAATAGCAAATAGAAGAAATAAATTAGCAATTTTAGTTTTATGTTTATTTAAAGCTTCTTTACTAATGTTTATAGAACTCATTTTACTATTTTAACTAGTTTAGAATCTACATTGAACTTTTCAGCTATTTGATCTATAGTTAATTCTAAAACTTCTTCTTCAATATCTTCTGCATAACTCCAAATACACGTATTAGTTATAAGTTTAGCTTCTTCTAATGTTTCTGCGCTATCCCAAGCAATGTATTTATTGTTCTTTTCCATAAATACAACTCTTTTATTTATTTTTAAAACCTCAGAATAGTCACTAACCCACATTACTTTAGGATATTTTGGATATTTCTCAAAAAATAAATTAAAGTTTTTATGCTTTATTACCCCCCTCCAAAAATTCTCTCCTTCTACAGTAGTATACCAGGTGAATCCTTTTTGACTCTTATCTGCCTCTAAATATACTTCAAAAATCTGAGCATCTTTTTCATTACCTTGTTGTACTTGGCACTCTAACATTTTATTTATAATTTCTTTAGGAAATCCTTGTAATTGCCCTTTATATTCTGTCATAATTTTATATATTTTCCTTTTAAATTACACTTTTCTAATACTATACTATTCTCTTTATTATAGGATATTAATACACTAGGTGCTCCAGCAGTTCCTCCTTTTTTTCCATCTGCATGATAAAAACTTAATCTCCCTTCTATAAAAAATAGTGCATCAGCACTATTGAATATATAATTATGGAAAGCTTTAGTATCAGTTCTTGCAAATATTAATGCTATACAGTTTTTATATTTAGAACATTTTTCTAACCAAGTATTTAGATCATTATAAGGAGGATTACAAAATACTCTTCCATACCAATTTAATATTAAACCATTATCATTAATATTATAGTGATTTTTAGCGGTATCATAAGGTCTATTTATTGGAGAACAAGGATCTAAATCAAATTCACCTAATTCTTTTAATATATAA
>Ga0302271_10005106_pt1 | contig 10134 bp, 9 predicted proteins | sample III_Bog_N1_1_FD_198767 | JGI IMG/M metagenome (GOLD analysis project Ga0302271, IMG submission 198767) | Peat permafrost microbial communities from Stordalen Mire near Abisko, Sweden - III_Bog_N1_1 | ecosystem: Environmental > Terrestrial > Soil > Wetlands > Peat | place: Sweden: Abisko... | reverse complement strand
GGTCGGTTCAGAAGATACTTTATCATTTTATTACAGATACCGGAGCTTCATGAGCCAGATTGATATTTCCTTCGTAAATCACACTATCACCTTCGTTCAGCCCTTCTGTAACAATAAATCCGGTAGCATTCTCCAGTCCTGTTTTTACATATTTCCACATGGACTTGCCGGCATGAAGTGTAAAGACAACTTGTCGGTTTGTTCGTAGTACCAGGGCTTTTTTGGGAATAACTAATTGATTCGGGAGTGTTTTTTGTACCCGTACATTCACATTCATACCATCAAATAATTTGGTTGAAGCTTGTATAGTGGCTTTCACCCTGACCATTCCATTTTTATCCACTACAGGGTTTATTTCTACAATCCGACCCAACCCATTATAATTGGCAACCGAAAAGGGTGAAACTACTACTCTATCCCCTACTGAAATAAGGGGCAATTCATTTTCCAACACCTGAAAAATTACTTCGGGAGAAGCATTATCTACTATGGTGCAAAATGGCTGACCACTGGTTGGCTGGTTGTGTTCTTTACTAAGCAAATTAGCCACAACACCATTAAATGGCGCGTAAAGGACTGCATTTTTCAGGTTGTAGGCCGATAGTTCATGCTGTATACGATTCTGCTCATAGTTACTTCGGGTTTTGGCTATTCGCATAACCTCCTTTGGTATCTTTGTTGAATCTTTAACCGAATAGCCCTGACCAATTAATATATTTTGAAGTTCCAGTTTACTTTTCTCCCAATTATCACTAGCCTGCTGCAGAGCATTGTTGAGTTTAAACAAATCGAGCGAAGCTATTTTCTGGCCCTTTAGCACTCTGTCGCCGTTTTTTACAAATATACGTGTAACTACTTCGTTGGTCTGAAAATACAAATCAGCTTTTCGAACTGCTGCAACAGTTCCGTTGGCCAGAATTTCGCGGGCAAAAGCCATTTTTACTAATTTCATTGCTTTTACTTGCGTTTTCTCTTCGGCTAACTTTGTTTTGACTTGTTCTACTTTTGCTTCTTTAGGCTTGGAGGAACAAGCTCCTGTAAACACCAGTAGAGCGATTAAAAATAAAGGAATGGTGAGATTTTTCATATACGATATTTATTCTATAGTTTGTAAATTCTTATTTGTTTTCTTTATCAACACCCGCATTTTTTCCCTCATTTCATTTACGGCTGTCGACTGAACTTTAGGTTCTTTTTCTAATACCTTTTGAGCCATAAGCATTGCCTGTTGGGTATTCCCACTTTCTGCATATAGATTAGCCAGTAGAAAATAGGGATATATCCGGCTGGGAACAATGCGTGATGCCAGTAAGAAATTTTGCTCTGCTAATTGATAGTTTTTAAGGCCTTGAAAATTCTTTCCAAATATATTATAAAGCATAGGATCGCAACTGATCATGATGGCTTGCTCCAATACCTGATTACTTTTTTTGTGTTCTCCTGCTTTAGACAGGCATTGGGCGTACTCAAACAAAAACGGCGTTTGATCCGAAAGAAATGGATAAAGTTTTTCATAATCCTTTTTCATTTCGGGGTAAGCATCTACGCTTCCCATCATTTTCAGGTTATTCCAGTCCTTGTAAGCATTATATGTAGGGAACCGTTGATATAACGTTGCAAAAAGGATGACTACGGAAACTGTCAATAACATAAAAACAGCTTGTCTGTGCAAAACAAAACTTTTTTCTGTAAAATGATTAATTTTTGATGGTTGTTTTTGCGTAAGTATCAAGCCCATAAAGAAAACCAATACAATAAGAAATGGAAGTAAATTGAATGGATAAGACATGGATGCAAAAACCAACAACGAAATGAGACCTCCGGTTTCAGCAATTGCTTTTCGCTTTATACCCGTGTAAATCAAAAGAAAAAAGGAAACGAACAACACAACTGCAGATAAAACGCCATACTCTATGATGATTTGCAGGTATTCATTAAATGCATATTCGGGATTCCCGGCAACTAACTCTTCTTGTGTACTGGCTTCTCCAGAAGCAAAATAGGCAGCCTGTTCCACTCCATAAGCCCCAGAGAAATGCCCGATTCCTACACCAAGAGGATGCTTTGGAATCATTTTAATGGAAGTTTTCCAAATCAATGCACGTCCATCAGCCGAATCCTTTTTTAACTGATAAATACCAACTGCACTTGCTACAATAATTACTAAGCCGATGGATAGTAATAAAATAATTTTTTTCCAACGGTTTATTAAATACTCCCGAATGTATGTCTTTTGTAAATAATAAATCGATAATACAAAACCACAACCAACTATCATAGCTATCCATGCGGCACGACTCATTGCTGCGGGTAGTACAAGAATTATACAGATAAATGTAAGTACGAAAACAGTAAACCGTAGATAATATGATAAGTAGCCAACAAAAAACTTTCTTTTAAATAGAAATGCGTCTTTTAGCATGTAATAAAGTGCTACTGGTGCAACCACGGCTAAGTAACCGGAATATGGACCGGAATTAAAAAATGAACCGGTAAGTTTAAACAAGTTGTGATTGGAAGGTACAAATCCATAATGTTGCCTTAAGCCCCAAACTGCTTCCACCAAACCTGTAAAAATAAAAAACAGCAAGATATAAAATCGTAGATCTTTATTTTGTAAAGCCACTCTGAAATAGAAAAATAATAACACTAACTGCAATAAAAGTATCCATTTGGTGGTAATGGCATTGGAGAATACAAAATAATTGATTATCAATACAAAACCTACAAATAAAACCAATAATAAATCAACAAAATAAATCTTCAGGGTACTTCTTCTGAAAACACAACTCACAAAAGTTAAAATAGAAGTAAATCCAAAAGCTGCATAAAACCAAAAATACTTTGCAGAAATAACTCCATTTGCCAAAGATTCATCCACCGTAAAAACAGTAGACAAAACAAGACAAAAAGGAATTAGCAAAACAAATAGTTGAATTTTAGTTGAGATATTTTTCATCATTGATTATTAAATAATACTAGACAGCCACTTATTTCACGTTTGTATTTTTATATGTAAGAAACTGCTTCTTAAACCCTAGGGACTGGGGGTCACAACCCTTTAAAAAACCTATCCCACCTGTACTTCCCTGTCTTTTTGTCTTCCGATTTCCATATAAAAGACACTTTGCCTATAATATGATCTTCAGGCATAAGTCCCCAATATCGTGAATCCATCGAATTAAATACATTGTCGCCCGACATGAAGTAGTAGCTGTTTCTAAAAATATATTTGTTCAACACCTTTCCATCCATTAAAATAAGACCTTTTTTAACTTCGATAATCTTTCTAGTTTCATACATTATCAGCTTTCGATACAATTCAATATTGTTGCAGTCAATATTCAAATTGTCATTTATTTTGGGGATATAGAGTGGTCCAAAATTTTTTATAGTCCATTTTTGAATAGAATCGTAATTCGAACACTTGATACCATTTTTGAACGTTAAATCCAATTTTTGCGATAAATTCAATTGTTTTTTATATACTCCTAAAGTATCAGAAAAACCACTAACACTGTAAAATCCATTTACAATAGATATAGTATCCCCTGGCAACCCAATGCATCTCTTTACATAATGGTTATTAAAATCCATTTCAATCTTACTCATATCGTGATTAGAAAATGGAAAGTTAAATACAATAATTTCATTGTGCTTAAGCGGTCTTAATCCATTTAAACGCTTCATTTCCCAATTACCATCAGCCCAGAATTTCCAGTCTTTAAATATTCGAGCCCCGAATACCATTTTATTAACCATAATATAATCACCAGATTTCAAAGTGGGTTCCATCGAAGCCGATGGAACCTTGAAAGATGCAAAACAAAACACTTTTAGAATAATTGTAATGATAATAATTCCTAAAATCAAAACTGATCCCTCAAGAGTTATTTTCAATACTTTTTGTAATTGAGTTTTTATTTTCATTGATCTTAAATCCGTCAGTACACGGAAGATTTAAATTAGCACTCGAAGAAGCAGTTTTACAAATCGAAATAGAATATTTAATACTTTCACAAAATACAACCACCTACTTGATTATAATAAAAGAGAGTGAGTTTGTCAATTATTCTACATCGCTTCTCAATCTTCACCACTTATCTTCAATCGTACGAACCCTTCTGGTACATTACAAACGACATCTATTGATTGCTTCTAATAATTTTGAGATATTTAAATTATCTATTTTGGATATTTTGTAGCCGTTTGTAACTAACATTTTTTTCAATCTGTTATTGATAAAGATTTCAGAAAAAGGTTAATGATTATAATTAGACACTTATGATAATATCTTCTTTCGCTTTCAATTAGCTGAAATCTGATTCAACAATTTAGTAACCAAATATTATCACTAGTGTCCATTAAAAAACAAGAGTTAATTGCTCAAAAATAAGTTCTTTGACATCATTTTTTTTCAGCATTATAAAATAGCTCCAAAATAGACGTTTTATCTAATAAAGATATCCCAAGAACTTGTAAAACTTCATAAGTAGAACGTTTAATCATAAGGTCTTTTTCAATGATTGCAACCAAATAATATGATATAATTGCACAGTATATTTTTATTGTAACGGCGTTCTCAGTATAAAATGACTTTATCTTTAAGTGTTGTTTAATCCATATACAGATCAATTCCACTTGCCAACGATTTGTATAGAGTAAGGTTTCTTGTTCAGAAGCAAGTTCTATATTGTTGGTCAAGTAAACGAAAGATATAGTGGTTTCTTTGTCATAATAGATAGCATACAAATGTAAACGGGATAATTTTGATATATGTAAATAACCAGTAAGTTTTCCAATTTGATTACACAGTATACCGTTCCTTTCATTGACTTCATTGAGTATCGTATCCTTGAATTGTAAATCCATTTTTGCTATAAAAACAAAATATGCAAAATGTCAATATATGTTAAAAGGTCTGGTGTAATCAACATTTCCACAATCGAAAACAAAAATATGCCCCATATTCGTTAGGAATTACATCTATAGTCATATCGTCCACAAACGAATCAGTAATATGTATGAATGCAGGTATCTTTGTAGTTATATCGTAAAGAGTATGAAGCTATATCCCGGCTTTTGCTTCACGAAACTTTGCTCACCAAAATAAATCCATGCATAAATAAATAGAAGAAGAATCAAAAGCAGATACTTACATTGCTTGCCTTTTTCTTACGAACAATATCAATTGTGTAATAAGCAGAATCTTCAAATTTCTTAATATACCTTCACCAAAGCCTAAATGATAAAATTTTTGGTTGTGTGCATCAAGAATCACAACTAAATCATGAAGACTATCACGATTGGTAAATTGACCAAATGTAACAGCTAGTAAATGGTTCCAGCATGAAAAATGTATTACATATGCGAATTAAAAGTTGAATTAGAAAATTAAATAAATAAAAGCAGCAGCAATTCTACCATACACGAATGTCAATAATCCTTTTGTGGATCGAACTTTGCTTGCTCTTTGAATATCAGTTTTCTCTATTAACCAATTAAATAGCGATTCAATTGGTTGTCTGACAGAAGAAACGGCTTTTGAGAATAAGTCATTATATGCCTTTTCTCTTTTCTTTTGCGATTCATGCTGACCTTTTATATCTTCAATAGGTGTAAACATTCTGGAATTATTTGTTTGTTCCATTTCAGACCAAAAGTCAACATTGCCATAGATTTTATCACCAAAATAGATGCGATTGTCTATGTAAGAAGCCACACGTTTTAAATGGGTAATATCATTTTCAGATGCTTTTGTAAAAAGTAATTGCTCTGGATGTGGTAAATGACCCTTATGATAGAAACCTAAGCCGCGCAACTTTAAACCATGGTAATAAATTCCTTTTGTAGAACAAAAACCCTTATCGGTTATTTCTTTAGCTACCTTTGAAATACGTTTACCAGAACAGGTAATGACAGGCATAGAGTCAATTAGACTTATCTCTTGATTACAATCTTTAGGTATGAATTCGGTCAAAACAGTTTCTGATAAAACCCTGAAAACTTCACATAATCGATTTATACGGTTTGTAAAGGCTTCATAAGAATGCAATTTAGGAAACCAATTACGAAGATACTCGCTTGCAAATTCGTGAATGTGTTTTACTTTAAGACGGTACTCTAAATGTATTGCATAAAGGTAAATGGTTATCGCCTCCTAGTCTGAAAATTCAGGTTTATTATTGTTACTAAAACGTTCACAAAGATATTTCCATTCGTTATCATAGTGATCGCACACATAAAAGTATATTTTAACAAGTTTAATTTTCTTATCAGTAGGAATCATAGATTGGAATTTAATTGTGGCAAATTTCTTCTAAGATGCAGATATCTAATGATATATGAATATTGTTTAATACTTATTTTGCTGATAATCAGCATTATTTTTAATAGGGTTCAACCCTTAATTCGAATTACATATTTATTCCCATAGTATTTTATTGCAATACCATCAAAAACACGTTTAGGTAAAACAGGCTGTGCATAAAAGTATTTTCATGTATTCATTCCCCAAATTGATAAATTGGAGCATGATGGGTTAATAGCATTTTGCATTCGGTTAAGCTATAAACTTTATTTTTACTTCAAATTTATATAATACCAAGATTTCACTAAACAATCATAGGATAAGATTTTTATTTATTTTACATTGTTAAAGATGTATTATGATATATAAATCAACTTTTTATTTGCACTTAATTAAGTTAACGTTTTTGCCAACTATATTAAATTTTACATTTTGATCTGTTGACATAGAACTCCCAAGTTCTCTATTTAGCCTATCAATATTTGTTACTTTACAAATAATATTTGATTTTCCACTGATTTTTTTTAATGAAAAAATCATGTTTTGTTCATTAAAAACTTTATTAAATGGTGTTTTGTGTTTTTGTATTTTGATTTTTTTTCCTTTTTTTATCAAGGTAAATTCAAATATAACTGAAGTGTTTGATTTATCTGAAATAACATTTAGAACAACTTGTGGTTTTTTTTTGTTTTTTTTAATCGATTGTGCTTTTATAAGGTCAATAGAAGTATTTAAACATAAAAACATGCATAATAATGTAAAGTAATTCGAAAGTTTAATTATTTTCATATTAATTATTTTTGTATTTGACATTAATAGATTCAATTTGTCAATTAAAAGGATTATCAAGACTTTATTGTTTGAAACAGTTGTTAATAAAGTTATTGCCCTCATCTTCATTTTCAAGTCCAGGATAATAAACAAGTTTTATTCGCTTTTCTTTATCAAATAAAATCACTGCAGGTGTAAAAATGTATTTTAACTCCTTTCTGATTAAATCGTGTTCATCATAAAAAACATATTCTAAATATTTATTCCTTAATTGTTCACGACCAATACTTGTTGAAGTTGTTATCACAAAAACAAATTTTTTATTTTTTATTTTATCTATTCTCTTTGATATTGAATACCCAATGTCAATACAGGTTTCACAATCTAAACCATTGTAAATGAAAACGACTTTATTTGAAACATCTACAGTATTTCCCAAGATTGCATTTAATGTTGTAATTTTTCTATGAATTACAGATGCTTTTTGTTTTATATAAATATTTTCATTTTCATATTTAATATTTTTGGTCTTACTTTCCCTACATGAAAATAAAAAAACATTTATTATTATAATTACTGTTAGACTTATTCTATTTGGTTTCATATTTATATCTTTTTAGTTGATTCATTCTAGTATTATATGTTTCAATTCCTTGTTCTGAGACATTAATTGTATTGAAGTATCCATCGCCTAAATGATATAAATTTGAAGGTACAAAATTATTACCAACGATTTTAAATTCTAAAATTGAATTAGATTTAGGTTTATTATCAATACCGGCAGTTAATATCAAAATGTATAATGAGTTTTTATATACTACGACATCTTTATTGAATCCATAATAAGTATTTTCCTTTTGTTCGGTACCTAGAATAAATTTCAGCATTTCTGCAACAGGTTTCAAATTGCTAAAATCTACTGAATTTAAAAACTTTCCTTCAAAATCATACACTTCTATGATAGGCTGACAATCTGGCACAGCAATAATTCTATTATTATATCGAAGGATATGTCGATGATTTTTTATACGCGTTTCTTTTGCTGTATTGTACTTTATAATATTACCAAAAAAATCAACTTTTTTAGAATTGAAATTATATTTACATATTGAATATTGGCTCACAGATGGATTATAAAATAAACACCCATTATATTCAAAAAACCGATAATTACTGTTAGGTCTTGTACCATCTGCATAAGTTACTGTTCCAATATGTTCTAAGTTATTAAATATCTCAAAGGTCTTTTTCATGTCATTTATTACAAAAACTGAATCGTTATTTATATTTAGATGTCCAGCACCCAAAAACTCACCAGGACCTTGTCCTTTATTGCCTAAGGTTCTAATTAGTTTAAAATTCTTATCTAATACAAATACCTGATCCCTGCTGTAATCCGTAGCATAATAAAGACTATCTGAAAAACAAATAGAGCGAATGTCTGAAAAAAATGTTGAATCACTAAACTCATCAATATTAATATTTTCTTTTAAAACAACTTCTTTTATTGTTTTATTGTCACAAGATTCTAAAATGCAAATAATAATGCAAATAATAATGCAAATAATAAGTGAACTTATAGTTTTAAAGTTGTATTTTATATTTTTAAAAATACTTACGAAATTATTTTTTCTTTTCATTTTAATGTGTATTAATAGATAGAACTTAATCAGTGGAACTAAACCTCCTTATATTTTTTTTAATAAATAGTAAATTAGCTTTACAAAATTAAAAAGAAGTATCTCACGTGTACAATTAGAATCTGTGTATGATATAGTGGTAGTTAATTTGTGAGGGTCAATAACTATAACAATTTATTGATATCAAAAATGATGTACCTCTTTATGTGCACAATGTTTTCAAATAAATCTATCCAAGATCACCGTTATAATTATCTGCTTTTTTTATTCAAATTGACTTTTTTGATTGTTTTGAAAGCAATGAATACTGCCAACACTTCACCAAAGAATTCTTTTTCAATATTTGTTTGTATTCTATGTTTTATTATAAATAAGGAGGCCCCAAACCTCCTTATAGTATTCTCAACAACTAGTTGTGGCACCATCACAAGTGACTGAAGTGTCTGTGCGTGAACAGTTAGTGCCACTACATGATACTGTGCCAGTTACTTTGTCAGGGTGCCATACATCACCATAACAATTTGTTGATACCTCACATGATGTACTACCACCTTCTCCTTTGGCCAGTGCTTCCACATTAGCCAATGCAAGATCAGCTTTATTACTTACTTTATTTAAATTCACATTGATCATTGCACCTGCGGTAATAGCTACTACTATCAGGGCACCAAAAATTTTCTTTTTCATAAAAATATTTTTTTGTAAATTGATCGGTTGTAAATAACAACCAATATAAATTAGTTTAATTTTGTAAATTCAATTGCTGCATCAATGAACTCATCAGCCTGAAACACGAAGTTTCTGAGTTTCTCGTTTTTTTTCTACTTTTGTATCACTTTTCTTCGTTTTTAGGAGAAAGCCGGGGCGGAGGGTGATGTCAGATACTTTGCGAGTTTAGACAATTTTTCCGCCCCTTTTTCCTGTTGTTATTTATATCTTTACTTCATTGTAAAGGTATTTTATACTATGTTAACATCTATTCTTATTACAAGACCACAACATGTAACAAAAACTATATAAAGTATTAAAGCTATACAAGATAATAAATTATTAATATTAATTTAATTCCCGAATGCTCTTTTTTTCTTTTATTCACAAATTACCATGGAAGTTCCTTTGTCGTTGTTCTTGAATAAAAATGCAACTCTGTTTCCTTCCCCTTCCATAGGAAAATAGTTTATAGTAGATTCTATAGAATCAAATCCATCCAATGCTGTCAATATTTTCGAGATATGTTTTTGTTTCGAGTAGCAAATCGTATTGGAATTATTTGTATTTATAAATATATACTTTTCAGTATTAGCAATTTTATTCAAGCTGTAAACATAGTTATTGACTTTGCAATCTTCTAAAAAATCGCTTAAACTTTTGGAATAAAGTAAATCATTTTCAGGCAAGACATAGTTTCCTAAA
>Ga0302271_10005105_pt1 | contig 10135 bp, 9 predicted proteins | sample III_Bog_N1_1_FD_198767 | JGI IMG/M metagenome (GOLD analysis project Ga0302271, IMG submission 198767) | Peat permafrost microbial communities from Stordalen Mire near Abisko, Sweden - III_Bog_N1_1 | ecosystem: Environmental > Terrestrial > Soil > Wetlands > Peat | place: Sweden: Abisko... | reverse complement strand
TTATTGGTTCGGGATAGGTTGGTTCCACCGTCATATCGATATCTTATCGGTGATGTTCCATATATATTCCATATATGTTCCATATATGATCCATATATATTCCAATATTATATAGATATGGAATATGTATGGAATACTATTGGATCATGAATTTATTATTTAAGGTTTTTCAGTGTTATGATGACGACATCGTGAAGAAAGGAATGTGTTCAGTGTTCCGTGTTCCGTGTTCCGTGTTTGAAAAGTTTGAAGAGTTTGAAAGGTTTGAGGTTTGAAAGGTTTGAGGTTGAGGAAGTGCAATGCGTTCAATGTTATCGTTCCGGGTTCCGTGTTCCGCGTTCCGTGTCTGAAGTGTTTGAAAGGTTTGAGGTTGAGGAAGTGCAATGCGTTCAATGTTCCGTGTTTAGAATAAGATTACCGAGTATACTTACAATATAATTAACCAATCAGCTTAATCAACTCAATCAACTAATCAACCAATTAACCAATCAACTAATTAACCAATCAACCAATTAACCAATTAACCAATCAACTAATTAACCAATTAACCAATTAACCAATTAACTAATTAACTAATTAACTAATTAACTAATACAGCTATGACAATCGTAAAAGGATTTATGCAAATGTCGGGAAGTATAAAGGGCGTCAGCTTTTATACACGCCGTGGAAGTGACAAAGTAATTATGCGTACCAAGGGTGGTCCGAAGAAAAAGCAAATTGAAAAATCACCCAGGTTTGAAAAATCACGCCAGAATCAGTGTGAGTTTGGCGGCAGTGCCAGGTTTGGTTCCTTATCCCGTCATGCATTCGGAGGCCTGCACCGCCTGGCGGATTATAACCTGACCCCGGCATTAATCGGTATCGGCAAAAACCTGATGACACTGGATAAAACCGGGGAAGTGGGAAAACGAAGCCTGAAGCTGTCGATCTATAAAGAGGTGTTGGAAGGATTTAATTTCAACCGCATCAATCCATTCACCAGCGTACTGCGTGTATCACCCCGTTGGGAGATTGACCGGGAGAAATTGGAGGCTGTGGTGACCATTCCAAGGATCAATACCGACATTGACTTGCTGAACTTCCAGAAGCTGCCGTTCTTTCGGTTGATCGTAGTGATAGGTACGGTGTCGGACATGGTGTACAACCCGGCAAGGAAAAAATATGTGCCAATGGTTCTTGAATTGAACGGCGTAAGCAAAACCCTGACCGGGGAATGGAACACGACACAAACTATCCTGCCCGAACACACCATGACGGTTAAATTGCCGGAATCACGGATACCATTCGTAACGGATAGTGTGACTGTGTTGCTTAGCATGGCTGTGGAGTTCGGGAATGTGGGATTCACCGGGGAACCCGTGGAGGTGAAGTATGCAGGATGCGGGAAAGTGGTGGAGGTTAAATAAGTTTGAAGAGTTTGAGGTTTGAAAGGTTTGAGGTTTGAAAGGTTTGACGGTTTGAAAGGTTTGACGGTTTGAAAGGTTTGAGGTTTGAAAGGTTTGACGGTTCTACAAACGACCCGCTCGCAGGAACCCATATTCTTAGCAGCAGCGAGCGGGTCGATAAGTATGAACCAATCAACCAATCAACTTAATGAACCAATTAACTTAATCAACTTATTCAACCATTCATGAACCTTTCGTTTTTGAAAGCGTTTTAATCACAATTGAATTTATTCATTCGGTAAGCCTGAAAAGCTTCCGAAAAAAACATACAGGACTATGAAATATAATGAACTTGGAAAAACCGGAGTACTGGTTTCGGAACTTTGCCTGGGAACCATGACTTTTGGAGGAAAAGGGTATTGGCAAGCCATTGGGCAATTACCTCAGGACGAAGTAAACCAGATTTTAAAAACATCGGTGGACAACGGGATTAATTTTATTGACACCGCAAATGCCTATTCAGAAGGGCTATCGGAGACTTTGTTGGGAGAGTCATTGAAAAAACTGGGGATATCGCATCAGGAGGTAGTGATTGCTACCAAAGTACGGTTGCGGATGGGCAAAGGAGCCAATCAGGTGGGACTGTCCAGGCTACACATCCAGGATTCGGTGAACGACAGCCTGAAAAGACTTCAGATGGAGCATATCGACCTGCTGTATATCCATGGCGTCGATCCGATTACTCCGATTGAAGAAACCATGCGCGGACTGGAAGATGTAGTACGTTCAGGGAAAGTAAGGTATATCGGCATCAGCAATCATCCGGCATGGATGGTGATGAAAGCAAACAGTTATGCCGAAAAAATGGGGTGGACAAAATTTGTAGCTTCACAAAACTACTACAGCATTGCCAGCCGGGACATAGAACGCGAGATTGTGCCCATGGCCTTAAGTGAAGATGTGAGCATCATGCCCTGGAGCCCTTTGGCAGGAGGATTCTTGTCCGGGAAATATACCCGGGATAAAGCGATAGCCGGGGACAGCAGGCGTGATGCATTCGACTTTCCACCCATTAATAAGGAAAAAGCATACGATGTAATTGATGTGATGGCAGTGATTGCAAAGCAGCATGATGTTTCGGTAGCAACAGTTGCCTTGAACTGGGTGATCAAACAACCCGGCATCACCAGTACGATACTAGGGGCAAAAACGATGGATCAACTGAAGGATAATTTGAAGGCCGTCACCCTGGAGCTCACTGATGAGGACCTGAAACAATTAGAAGAAGCCAGCGCATTAACCTCCGAATATCCCGGTTGGATGGTAAACCGGCAATTACAGGGTCGTTGGCCGGAATAAGCAGGATTGGATTGCTAACAGATACAGGCTCCTGACCATATAACCGTTCAGGATCAGGAAGGGATTTTTGAGATCAGAGTTAAAGTCATTGAATATCGGGTTCTATACCGAACTTTTGATAAATTGTAAATTTTCTACTGTATTCGCAATTGTAATCTGGAATGTACTTACAAATTATACCGTAGGTGTTACCTTTGAATAACCCCAAGTTTCGCAGGCTCAACTGGGGGTTATGCAATGAATACTCCTACGTAGTAATTATCGATAAAATGTTTATTTAAATGAAGATCAAATGATCTAATCATTACAAAAAGACAAAAAAAAACGAAATTTAGGTACAATACCCGATATTTATTTAAAATAATACATTCCGGAAAAATGATATATCGGATTGATCCATTTAAGCTCTGTCATTCAGGCAATCTTGTCAATTCTGTAAACAGACTAAGTAGTAGGTACAATATATTGTCCTGTTTTATTTCTTGAAAAACACAACTAAAACAGCGTTTCTCAATAAAGGAATAAGGGTTTTAATATGGGGAAGTTAGGTTTTCTACGAAGGGTTAATGTATAAAAACAAGGGCTTTAAATTAAAAACCTTTCCGATAAACCGGAATGTACCATATTTTTGTTTTTTTACCCCTTAGTAGAAATATTACACAAAAAAATCTAACCCTTATTCCATTCTTATTTAAATTAAAATAATACGTCATTATTTAGTTTCTGTTACTTAAACTGTAAATTATTATGATTAGTACAAGAGAAAACATTCAAAGATATTACGATCAAATAGAAAAGAAAGGAGATTGGCAATCATTTATCAGGGAGGATATCACTTTTACCAGCTTAGGTAAAATAACCCATGATAAAAAATCGTATGTTGAAGCCACCTCAAGATTTCTTCAGGTAGTAAAATCATTAAAAATAAACGAATTTATAGTGGAAGGTGAAAAAGCGTGTATTACTGTCGAATACCAATTGCAATCACCGAAGGGAAATACTTCCAGTTGTGAAGTGGCCGAAGTACTGATGGCAAAGGATGGTAAGATATACTCATCCTGTATATTCTTCGACACAGCATCATTCAACAACTTCATGGCACAAGGATAGTTCAAAGGTTTCATCTCTTAAAAGCAGAGAAATGTCAGATGAGACAGGAAAAATAAAAGATAACATCACGAATCCTGAGAAGACCGGTTTACAGATCGTTTCGTTCAATTCGAAGGAGGCCTTTGAGAGCTGGCTGGAACAAAACCACAGCCAGACAACAGGAATATGGCTCCGTTTTTACAAAAAGAAATCGGGCATTCCATCCATTGTGTACAAAGAGGCATTGGATATTGCCTTGTGTTACGGATGGATTGACAGCCAGTTGGATAAAGCTAATGAGAATTCATACCTGCAAAAGTTTACTCCCCGCAGAGCCAAAAGCCTGTGGTCAAAGAGGAATATCGAGCATATAAAAAGGCTGGAACAGGAAGGTCGGATGAGACCTCCCGGAATACAGGAAGTAGAAAGGGCGAAAAACAACGGCAACTGGGAAAAAGCATACGACTCACCCGGGAATATGGAAATACCGGATGACTTGCTGCAAGAGCTCTCGAAAGACAAAAAAGCAGTAGCATTCTTTGAATCACTCGACAAAACCAATAGATATTCGATCGGCTGGAGAATTCAAACCGCCAAAACAGAAGAAATCCGGTCAAAACGAATAAATGAGATCCTGAAGATGATGAAAAATGGGGAAAAATTTCATTGAGACAGGCACAGGGGTATATTTCAAAACAACAAGGTGACTATATATACAAACAACTAAAAACGATTTAAAATGAAAAAAGTATTGTTTTTAACAGGTGATTTCACCGAAGATTATGAAACCATGGTACCATTCCAAATGCTTGAGATGGTTGGTTATGAAGTTCATGCGGTTTGTCCTGACAAAAAGAAGGGAGATACGATCAAAACTGCTATTCATGATTTTGAAGGCGACCAGACCTACACTGAGAAGCCCGGTCATAATTTTGCTTTGAATTACAGTTTCGATGACGTAGTGGTAAGCGATTACAGCGGGCTGGTCATAGCTGGTGGAAGAGCACCCGAATACCTGAGGTTGAATAAAAAGGTGATTGAAATGGTGAAGTACTTTTTTGAGAAGAATAAACCTGTTGCTGCCATTTGCCATGGCATTCAGATCCTGACTGCAGCAAATGTGGTAAAAGGCCGGAAACTGACCGCTTACCCGGCAGTAGGACCTGAAGTTACGTTGGCAGGTGGAGAATTCCAATCCATACCGGCAGATGGGGTTTATGTGGATGGGAATCTGGTCACTTCACCGGCATGGCCTGCACACCCGGGCTTTATAAGGGAATTTTTAAAAATCATGGGAGCAAAAATAGAAATATAAAAACAGGATATCAACCGTTAAAAGAACATTCATAACAATAAGCTTTTTTAGGATTTCAGGATGCACGATTGAATCAAGAAGTGTTATTTTTGCAACCTAAAAAATAAATACAATTCAATGGCAGAAGAGACAAAATCACCCTGGCTGAATTATCTGGCCTTAACTACTATTATTTTTGCAGTAGCTGCAACGTTGTCCACTTTTAAAGGAGGAGGATATTCCACCAAATCGATGTTAAGCCAGGAACAGGCTTCCAATAAGTGGTCTTACTATCAGAGTAAAAGCCTGAAGTTGTATCTTTATGAGACTCAAAAGGACGTCCTCGAACTGGATACGAAAAGCATGAAAAAAGAAGATGCTTCGGTCATTAGTGCCTACCAGGCAAAAATTTCGGAATACGAGAAATCCATTAAGCGTTACGACCAGGAAAAAGTCGATATCAAGAAAGACGCGGAGCATCTGGAGTCTTTACGCGATGAAGCCCAGAAACATTCGCAGGCATTTGGAATGGCTGTGATATTTCTTCAAATCTCAATATTGATATCATCGATAGCAGCTTTAATAAAGCGCAGATATCTTTGGCTGATCGGAATTGGAGTGGGTGCCGTTGGATTAATCTATTTCATAAACGGATTTCTTTTATTTTTATAAAACCCGGTTTAGTACATGACAAAGAATAGTATCATCACTAACAGACACAAAACAAATATATTAAAGCAAAACATCACCATAAAAGTCACCAAAGAATCACAACAGTGAAGTTTACATTCCACCAAAGTCAATATTAAGGACACATAAGATTTTCGGTTATTAATATCAGATTTTAAATGGTTTTAGTATTTTCATTTTTGTATACTTTCTTGTAAAATCTCATTGCTTTTGTAATTCTTTGGTGACTTTTGTGGTTAGTATTTTCTTAGTAAGTTGCTCAATATAAATCTATTTTGTCATTATTTCTTTTTTTGTCATGTACTTAGAAAACCCGGTGATAAAAGGACATGGCAAGCGGTTTCATGGGAATAAAAAGTCTAAAGTCCAGTCAATATTCACGTTAGAATCAACTACAATCAACCGGTTTAGACAACACAAGAAACTCATAGTAGGAGTTGGTTCGGACTGATAGTTGGAACTTCCCAGGCTAATCGCCAACGGATATTCGGTTTTGAAATTGCTGGGCAGGAGAACCGTCCTTGTAAACTACGACCGAGTCATAGAAAGTTGAATACCGGAAAAGGGTATAAACGGTGTTGTAAGTGGGAATACCCTGATTAGGAAACAGATAAAAAAGGGGAATACGTAAACCAATTAACTGTAAAAGGGCGGATGAACGATCCGCCTTTTTGGCGGAATAGATTCTATCAGAAAACCCGGATAGAATTAAAATAATATAACATGCCTCTACGCAAGCCAGACTACGTTTTTGAGTTTAGTATGTATGAAATAAAAGTTGTACTTTTGTACTTCAAAATTTTCATTGTAAATTCAGATTGAGAAATCATTATCTTCCATGGCTAAAAATAAGAAACCCCTCCCTATTCTTGAGAACATTACGATTACAGATATTGCTGCCGAAGGGAAAGCTATTGCCAAAGTAAATGAAATAGTTGTTTTTGTGCCCTTTGTAGTGCCGGGTGATGTAGTGGACTTGCAGGTGACCCGCAAGAAAAGCAGTTTTATGGAAGCACGCCCAATTCATTTCCACAGTTATTCGGAAAAACGCACGGAAGCAGTATGTGACCATTTTGGAATCTGTGGAGGCTGTAAATGGCAGATACTTCCCTATTCAGAACAAATCCGTTATAAACAAAAACAAGTTGTCGATAACCTCACCCGTATCGGGAAAATTGAGCTACCGGAGATATTGCCTATCATAGGTTCTACAAAAACTGAATTTTACCGGAACAAACTGGAATTTACCTTTTCAAACAAGCGGTGGAAAACGTATGAAGAAATAGCCGAAGGAAAAGAATTCGACACCATGAATGCTGTCGGGTTTCATATTCCCGGACAATTCGACAAAGTACTCGACATTGACAAATGCTGGTTACAAGATGATATTTCCAATCAAATCCGGAATGAAGTACGGAAGTATGCGCTGGAACAGGAACTAACATTTTTCAATCTGAGAAGCCAGGAAGGATTTCTGCGGACTATGATTGTTCGAACATCATCGACAGGAGAGTTGATGATTATCATGGTATTTTTCGAGGAGGAAAAAGAAGCCCGCGAGGCCTTGCTCACCCACCTTGCCGACAAATTTCCACAAATAACATCCCTCTTATATATCATTAACTCCAAAGCAAATGACACCATTACCGACCAGGAAGTGGTTGTATTCAAAGGGAATGAGTGTATTTTCGAGGAAATGGAAGGGTTGAAATTTAAAATAGGGCCAAAATCATTCTATCAGACCAATTCGGAACAGGCTTACGAACTCTACAAGGTAGCGCGGAATTTTGCACAACTCACCGGGAATGAACTGGTATACGATTTGTATACCGGTACCGGGACTATTGCTAATTTTATTGCCCATCAGTCAAAAAAGGTAATTGGCATAGAATATGTACCGGAAGCAATTGAAGATGCACGGATAAATTCGGAACTTAACAATATTGACAACACCTTGTTCTTCTCAGGGGATATGAAAGACATATTAAACACCACGTTTATCGAGGAACACGGTAAACCTGAAGTTATCATTACCGATCCACCCCGTGCAGGGATGCATGAAGATGTGATCAATGCCATTCTTTTTGCGGATCCGAAGCGTATTGTGTATGTAAGTTGCAATCCGGCTACACAGGCACGTGATTTAAATTTACTGGATGGGCATTACAAAGTGACCGCCATTCAACCTGTGGATATGTTTCCACATACTCATCACGTAGAGAATGTCGTCCTGTTGGAACGTAAATAATTTACAAATTAAAGAATGGAAGTAGTTGGAACAATAGAATGTCTTGTTTTATTCTTGAAATATGACCTCTCCCCCTGCCCTCTCCAGACCTCTATCCCCCTTTGGGACTTTCTCCTAAAGGAGAAAGAAATAGGAAAAAAGTATTTTAGAGGGCGATAGAGCTTAGGGTTGATGAAGTTTGATTTTAAAATAACAGAACATTATTTATTTCCCATTACGTTAGTATCCGTTGAATTAATTATCGCTTAATTAAATTTATTTTAGAAGTTATAATACTTTAGCAATATGCAAAAACAGATTTTCCAAACAAATTCATCGACTCGTTGGAAGAGTTTCATTTGGTTTGTACGAATACTGGTTGTCTTTTTAGTAGTCATCATAGCTTCTGTGGGCATTTCGTTGCTCAATAAGAGGGAGTACGATTTAAAGGTACTTACCTATAATGCGAAGAAATTACCCGATATCAATGCGGATAAGTCCAAGAAATTTGTTTCGAAGACCGAACAGATTGCCTTTGCCAAACATCTGGACCGGTACAGGAAGAAACATAAAAAATCACTAAAGAACAGACATCATGTATCCCATGGGGCAAGTCCCGAAGCAGCTAAGTTTTTACCTGTCAGGGCCGGATTCTATGTCAACTGGGATAAGAATTCGTCTATCTCGTTACACAGGAACATCAGTCAGCTGAACATGGTGTTGCCCGAATGGATTTTCCAGAAAGATGCAAAAGGGAATCTGGATGTAAGAATTGAGAATGAAACGCTGGATTTCATACAAAACAATAAAGTGGCAGTAGTACCCATGTTGAGTAACTTTTTCAACAACCGTTGGAATGGGGATACTACGATGATCATGCTCAAAAATCCACGGACACGTAAGACCTTAATTTCGCGTATTAAGAATTTATTAGAGAAGAATGATTTTCAGGGCATCAATATCGATTTGGAGAACCTGCCCAGAGCAGCCCATCCTTATCTGCTTCAGTTTTCGAAAGAGCTTTCCAGAACTCTTCACGCAGAAGGCTATATAGCTACCATCGACATCAATCCAACCGATGATGGCGTCACCTACAAGGATGTAGCGCAGTACTATGATTTTATATTCTTAATGGCCTATAATGAGCATTCACCGGAAGATGCCCCGGGGAGTATCTCATCCTTGAACTTTGTAGAGAATTCAATCGATGCTGCGATGAAAGAAGTGGCATCCGATAAAATCATTCTTTGCGTTGCCTCGTACGGTTTCGACTGGGAGAAAGGTAAACCGGGAACCAGAATTACCTACCAGGGGTTGATCTCAATGGCAAAAGAACGGAACGAGCCTGTCTATTTTGATTTTGGGCAATCCGACCTGACACTCTATTATTACGACGATAATGGCAATGCGCACGAAGCTCATTGCAATGATGCAGCAGGGACTTTCAACATTATGCGTACTGCCCAGGATTATAATGCAGCAGGAGTTTCGCTGTGGTACCTTGGATCGGGAGATGAACGTATCTGGAATTTCTATTCCCAGGACCTGGATGAGAACTTCTTAAAAATGAAACCTTTTAATTATAAGAAATTAGAATATATCAATTCTATATTGTCTGTTAATTATGAAGGAAAAGGTGAAATCCTTGAAATGATCAACGAACCGGATCATGGACACACCAAGATTGAATTTAACAACTCAGATCAGCTGATTACAAACGAGCAATATCAACTGTTGCCGAGTGCATACATGATCAAACGATTCGGGGCTTCAAACCGTAAAAAAGTAGCACTGACCTTTGATGATGGTCCAAATAATGATTATACCCCAAAGATTCTCGACATACTAAAACAGAAAAAAGTACCTGCCACTTTCTTTGTGACCGGAGCCAATATTCAAAATAATATCCCGTTAATCAGGAGGGAATATCAGGAAGGACATGAGATTGGCAATCATACCTTTACACACCCCAACCTGGAGTTAACTTCGGATAACCGGGAACGGATAGAGCTCCGCTCAACCCGGTTGCTGCTGGAAAGTATCCTGGGATATTCCACTTTATTATTCAGGCCACCCTATATTACAGAT
>Ga0302271_10005104_pt1 | contig 10135 bp, 2 predicted proteins | sample III_Bog_N1_1_FD_198767 | JGI IMG/M metagenome (GOLD analysis project Ga0302271, IMG submission 198767) | Peat permafrost microbial communities from Stordalen Mire near Abisko, Sweden - III_Bog_N1_1 | ecosystem: Environmental > Terrestrial > Soil > Wetlands > Peat | place: Sweden: Abisko... | reverse complement strand
GGCACAGCTACAGTGCTTAGAAATAAAAAAAGAGCTTGAATTTAAAGATAGGAAAAAGAATAGAAATTATAATAATCTTAAAGTTTTACTATTGAAATTTTTTGCTTTTATGGAAGGATATTATCTTTTAAAAACGTGAAATCATCAAAAATTTCAAATACAAGCTTCCAACTCTCTCTTTTTTTTTCTGATGGGATTTTGTATCATATAAACTTAGGGAACTATCAGATCTAAAAAATTTCTTTCTTATCAGAAATCAAAAGCAAATTAAATTGGCTTTCTTATTTTAAATCACACAATTCTGTCAAATAAACAAATCAACACACAAAAAAATAAATAGAAAGATAAAAACAAAGTAGCCCCTACATTTTTCATTTTTCTTCTCTAAGATACATTTGAGACAATCGAAATGGAAGAGCAAATATTCTAACCATAATCTTTTTCTTCTCCTCCACGGGCTTCTGAGGATCTCTCACCCAAAGTCAAGACAGTAGTCCGCTTTCGTCCCAATGCATATGAGCGCTGTGCTGACAACAGAATAGCAATCCAAGAAAACAATTTATCGATCAAATTGATCAGAGAAAGTACGTCAAATCTACAACAGGTGTTTAGTTTTTCCCATGTTTTCAATGAATAAACTACATAAACCTAATTATTCGATGGCTGTGTGAAGGATATGCTTGCTAATTCCTTCTAACAAAGAAAGAATGTTACCATAATCTGCTTTGGAGAATGCTGCTCAGGGAAAAATTTCACATTATTTGGAGATCTCAGGGGAGATCAAAATGCCCAATCTACAGGAATAATCTACTAAGCTGCTCAATTTTTCCTATCCTAACCTCAGAGCAACGCTGAAAACAACACCTAAAGCCAGCATTTGAATAAGCTAAGTGTGAAATATGTTGAATTGTTTGATGAGAAAACATATGATCTGCTGGAAGAAAAAGGAAAACAGGAATTATTATCTTAAAAACCAGCCACTTGGGTCAGCATAAGTAGTGTTCCATAATTGTTCTAGCTAATATAAAAAGGAGATCAACGCAGATAAGGCAATAGAGCTAGAATGAATAGCATTTCTTGTCGCTAGCACACAGTTCTATCTTTCAAAACTCCAAATAACGATAATACAATCGACTTTGTTCACACAGCTGGCCCAGAGAAGCTGCAAAATGCTGGAAATGTTGACAAAAAGATCTTTGCATAGTTGGCTGGTGTGAACAAATCCTTAACAGCTTTAAATTAAGTTATTCAAGCACTAGCAACTAACTCTACTCACATACCATACAGGTAATCCCTCCTCACAAATACGCTTTAGTAAGCTCTTGGTGGAAACTCCTTGACATTGTTCATAGCTAATATTGGTAAATTTATTGATATTTTGATAATATGATATTAGTGGTTTTACAAAATGAAAAATTTATTTGTTAATAGATCCTTCAGATAGATATCTGGCAGACACAGAAAGAGTGCTAAAGATTGCTGAATAAGCTGGATCGATTGTTAATCATCTCCTACCTAGGGAGTGAGTAGATATTGATTGTTATATATTGTAGAATATTTAAATGTATTTGTAATAAAAATCTTTGCAGCTCAAGAGTATTATTTCATTTAGGGCTAGGTTTAGCTTTGGGTTTGAATCAATTTATTTTTAGATAGATTTTTTTCATATTTTTAATCTTTTTGAAGCATTCATTTTTAAATGAAAGATTACAAGTCATTCCTTATTAAGAAAAGGTTTAAGATGATTGATACAACAGCAACCAAATCAAGTCATTGTTCCCTTTGATTTTAGAGAAATCAATTCTAAGCATATTTTGAATATCAAGTTCTTGCATAAAAAAGATAAGCATTTATGATAGAAAGTAATCGATTATCATATGGTAATTCGATCAATGTAATTCGAGGGGTGAGTTTAGATTTTAGATGCTATTAAAATGTGATGAATCACTTTTTAGCCGTTGATTTGGGTGGAGAGCTGCTAGAATATTTAGTAATAATCGTAAAGTTATACCTGCTAATTACTTTTTTGAGACTGTGGGGGATAGAGAAACAAAACAAAATATGTCTCTTCGTGACTTTGTGAACCTTCAAAAAATCGGAGAAGGTTCTTACTCCAGTGTGCATAAAGTCAAGAGATTATCTGACAACCAGGAGTATGCTTTAAAAAAGGTAAAACTTCAGGGTCTCACGGAGAAAGAAAAGGATAATGCTCTGAATGAAATCAGGATCTTAGCTAGCATTGGGCATCCTAACATGATTGGATACAAAGATGCGTTTTTTGATGAGAATACGCATTCTCTGTGTATAATCATGGAACTAGCGGATAACGGTGATTTGCAAAAGAAAATTGAACTTGCAAAGAAAAGAAATGCATTGATTGCTGAAGAGGAAATCTGGACAGTTGCGTTGCATATGCTTCGAGGTTTGAAAGCAATGCACTCCAGGAATATTCTCCATCGAGATTTGAAATGTGCGAATGTGTTCATAACCAAATCAGATGACTACAAGATTGGCGACTTGAATGTATCCAAAGTAGCCAAAAGAGGGCTTGTGTATACTCAAACTGGCACACCGTACTATGCATCACCAGAAGTATGGGTAAGTAGGATAATAAATTTACAAATAAACAGTTTTTTTTTTGCAAAGAGAATGTGTTCTTTTCCTATGTAATACAGCTTGATTTTTCATTTTTTGTTAGCGCGATGAGCCTTACAACAGTTCAAGCGACATATGGTCCTTGGGTTGCATTCTCTATGAAGCTGCAGCGTTGAATCCGCCTTTCCGAGCTAAGGATATGGAAGGATTATTTAAAAAAGTACAAAAAGGAACATTTGATAGAATTCCCTAGCGATATTCTAACGATCTGTAGAAATTCATAGCCTTGTGTCTTCAAGTCAGCAGTGAAAAGAGGCCTTCAGTAGGTTAATTATTAGCTAATCCTCTTCTGAGGAGGAACACATAGTTCTTAGCGGAATCAGTTGAGGAATAATAATAATTAGATTAAGAAAATTATATCTAAGAGGAAGATTTATTATTGAATACCATTAGAATGCCTAAGAACCCTAGATAATTAAAAGATAAATTACCTAAATCGTAGTATAATACTAGCAGTAGCATTAAGGAATCATATATAAATAGTCGTTATTAGAATTAGCCTCAAAGTAAATCTCATTTTAGAAATTAGTCTTTGAATTTAAACCGAATTTCATCGGTAGTTTCAGAACGAAAAATGTCTCAATATCACACTGAAAAAGACAGTTAAGGCATCCTTAACTAGGAAATCTTCCCTTCTTTATTGGATAAGCAGCAATAGCAACAAGAAAAAGGATAAGAAATCTAAAAAACGATGAATTCAATGTAATCAATTTAGACTCCAGATATGGTTAAATATAAGAAGTATGACAATAATCTCCAAGCGATTGTCTCCGATTCTAGGAGTTACCTTGAAAGCAACAACAAGTCAAATATCCTAAACGCAAAGAAGAGGATTCTCTCTAGTGTTTCAATCTAGCAAGCTGAACAATTAAAACAAGGATATTTAGCATAACAAAGTCCTTAGAAGTTGCTGCAGTAGTAGCAGAATTACAATGAAGATTATGCTTTAAATATGCAAAAATACTAACAGGGATAGCTGATGGATTCACCTAAGATCTCAGTAGTTTCAAGAAAGGAAATGATACCATAGTAGAATCCATTCTCAGCACAGGCCAAAGTAAACGTTGTTGATTAAATCAACAGCTATGCGAAAATTGCGAATCTCTATTAAAAATAATCTCAGAATAATAGTGAATTTTCATCTCCATAGCAAATGAACAATAAAAGTAACAGCAACAGGAATAATTCGTCAAATAAAGGGTAGAATCCTTAATATTCTCGTCCAGTTTGGTGGGGATGATATTTTTTACTCAAAAAAGAAGTAAAAACAAGAGAAAGCACGACCTTTTACATGCTGGTAAATAAAAATATTTGTTTTAATATGTGAAAGGCAATAACATGAAACTAAAAAATATTTTTTAGGATATTAAATTTGACGATACATTTTATATTTTGATAACACAACTAAACATAAATCAACAATATTCGCTCATAATGGAGTCTATTTTTATTCTTCCTATCTATTATGATTCCCCTCCAGAACATTATTGATCATTCTGAACATCTATGGGATGTGTAACTATTGGGATGTTCCTCCTTTTGACTCGCTGATGGTCTCAGGCATTTCATCATCATACTCGTCATCTTCCCATTAGCTGTCTTCGATTTAGATGATATCAACTTACTTTAAACTGTCCGTGCCATTCTTAGGAAGTTAGAATTCAGAATATGTCTAAGAATGTTTCTTAGGTCGAGTGAATAACTCTTGTTTTTATAGATATGAATTCTTTCTATAAGATCCTATGACAGATCGATTCCTTGAAATTGAAGGGCTTCTTGCTTTCGTCAAAGGTTAAGGACTTCTTGAATGGTATTTATCTTTGAAATGCATCTACGAGTTAGTTAGACTATCTTGCATGGGATCATCACTGTTGTTTTTGGTTAATCGAGCTGATAACATACGATTAAAAATTGTCTCAGTCACTTTCTCCTGACGAAATCCAATCCTTAAAAAAACAATAGCAATCATAGACAATTGAAAGAGATAATCCAGTAATCCATAGTTCTATCGAAATACCTTTTGCAAGCTTCGAACACTTGCTTCAGCTCTGAACCCAGTAAATCCACTAGTTTATCGTTCAGCCTTAAAAACAAATAAAAAAATTAATAACAAAAAACTCATGATTTCAAATGATTATTGTCTTCTAGAATTACGCTGAAGGTGATGCTTTTGATGTGATATGCTCATATGCGTCATAGAGCTTTTAGTAATCCCCGAGTTGCTCGAAAGTGGTAACTTTTCTGCTCAGAGGCTCTTTAAATTTCTTGACTGCTTTCAAGATCACTCCAAGCATGCGAATGTTCACTTTGAGTGTATTTTTGGTTACTTTCTCCTTTTTCTCTGTATCTTTGTTCTTCTGCAGCCTCTTTAGAATGCTTCGTTAGTTAGGAATGAGACTAAATTAATCGTCCTTGGCAGAGATAACGGGTTTAGGGAAAAAATTAAACAAAGTCTGCTGCCTCCTGTCGAGGAGAATATCTTTGATTTTTTCAACTTCTTTGATGCGAGAAAGCAGCACAAGAATGTCTAAGTCTTCTTCTACACGACTACAAGCCTTCTCGACGAGTACGTTGTTTTCAGAAGCAAACAGCTTTCTGCAGCTCAGCCTGTAGATGAAATACTTGATTGTTAGATTAATTTGTTTTGCTCGTTTTAGGATATTTTTGACTTCTTTTTCAAGGAACTCCTTTTTGTCTAATGGGACTAATCGAGGGGGCAAATGTAATCCAAAGAAACTTGTAGCTCTGCTTTAATCTCTGACCAGTTTTGTTGGGGGAGTACTCTATGGACTTTGATTTTAACTATCCGTGGGAGAGTTGTCTGTAACGTAATCTTAAATAATTCCCTTTTTACTCTCATTTGGATTCTTTTTAGTGGTGTCATTTTTTGCTGGGATTCTAAACTGCTATTTAGATTTCCAATTCAATTCATTTTCAATGGAACTGTTGTTTTCATTGTTCTGAGAAGCCTTGTGGTTCTCTTTCTAGAAACCTTCTTAGTAAAAGATCCTTTTAATCGATGGGAGCATCGGATATAGCTATGAGTTTCTTGATCTTTTTTCTTACTTTATCTTTATCGATTCAGATTCATCCATTATCTTGGGGGTAGCCAGCAGACTAGGACTTTAAAGCTCTTCAAACACACAATCTTTTTTGCTTCTGCTTGTATCCCCTCCTTCTTCCATTCTGAAATTATCTGCACCAGCAGTGAATCTTATTGAATCTTCGAGATGTTTTATCCCACCTAGCAACCGTTTTCTACCTGTGGTTTTAAGTTGGTCGTCAAGTTGAAATGCAGAAGTTACAGTGGTGTTTCCTTGGATTTTATACAGCGATTACTGTTTGTATAAGGACACCTAATCATGTTCTAGTTGAGGGGGCTGCTAAGTTATCAAGCTAGTTAAATTGTTTCCGTCTTCTTTATTGAAAAGTGGTTCTTTTTACTGTTTATGAGAGAACAAACTGTTTTTATGAATATCTTCAATATGCTTGAGTCCATTATCACCATTCATTATATTAAACGGTGTTATTTGGAGCTCACTTCCACCAACACCTTAAGAGTTCTTAACCACTGAATCATTCAAGCTTTTTTGAGCATCATGTGAGTTGATTTTTGATAAAATATGTTTATTTTTCGACGTGTCCTTATTCGCTGTCAAATCGAAATCGTACAATTTATTCGCCAGCTTCACTTAATACGCAAACTCGTTGTACACCTACACTATTTGATGTCATCAAACACAAACAATAAACTAATCATTCTAACCCTAGTAAAAACTTTACCAATTATTGCTGACAAAACCAAGAAAACTTAAGCAAACCCACCAATATAAGATATAAACTAATCGGCCTTTGTGAAGCTTCTCTTCGTTTGGATGGAAAAGAAATCAGATCGCAAGAAGAATTCGGACATAGTTGAGTAGTTTCCTACGACAACTTGAGAGCGGAAATTATTTTAGGTGAACACGATATAATTATCTTCTTCAATGTTCTCGTAAGGAAGTAAATTCTAGTCGGTCTGTACGTTGTGCTTCGTGAAGTAAATATCAGCTGTTGAATACATCTTTGAAAAAAAAGGAAACAAAGAGTGCATTCAAATGATACGAAATTACATCCTCTTTAAATTTGTGAAATCGTTGCTTACATATTCTGGCTGTATGCTGAAATACAGCATATCGAGAAATCCTGTTAATATATCCTTTGGATTACCAGGATTTACAATATAATTAGGCATCGCAAGACGGAATCGTAAGTTCTCCATTGTTCTCACTTGTGCTTATTATGCAGCTGACAGGCATGTATAATTCCAAGTACTATCCGCTGTGAAAGTCTTATTTTAACATTTGGATATTCCAAATTTCAAATATTTAAAGCTTTGAGATAGAAACTGCCCTTATAGTTCAAATGCATCACTTAATCTAATTTATGGAAATTAACATTTTAAGCTGTTTTTCATGTAATATCTCAAAGGATATTATTGTTTATCTGTTACCTTGGGCATAAGAAGTCGTTTATTCCATTCTGAGCAAAAGCAGAACTAATGTTATTCGGAGCAGGACTGAAGGCCTACCAGTGGCTCAATGTGCAAGGTTACAACGGAATGGGTTTCTGAGAAAAAGACAAATGCAAACAAAATAATTTAAAACAACATATTTTATTAATCATTTTTGAGGGGATATTTCCATGAAAGTTTGTATGATCCTTACTCTGATTTTGATAGTAGTGCCATTGTCTAGGAGAATGTTCTAACATGCAGTAAGTGTAAGATTGTAGTAGGGTGTTTTGGTGAAGTTCGTTTATTGGATCTGCACACCAAACATGTAATTCGAGGAATTTAGGCTGAGTAATACAGGATGGATGTTGTACTCCTGCTGCTAGCTAAAAATAACTTAACCTATTTAAAGTAGTAGAATCCAATCAACATCATATTAATCGACATCTTTATTTTCTTTCTCTCTTGTGTTACCCTTGGCCAGGAAGTTATTGATCTATTAAAACAAGCAAGCAAACAAAATTCATAAAAACATTCAAAAAATGAATCACAAAGAATGAATATCTTTTTCTATTATGTTTTTCATCTTACGCTATTCCAAAAGAATGAAAGCATCGCAGCCACGAACAGAAGTGATACAATCGCACCAAATTAAGTTCGGAAGACATTCGATGCATTGTAGCTGAATCCTACAGTACTGCCAAACACATCCAATCTCTAAAATACCTTGTTCATATGAAAATCGTTATTTTTGTTTTGTTTGCTATTTTTTTTCACTTAGGTCTACTAATAATTAATTTTTTTACTTCTCCTTTGCAATTTAGGGATTATTTAAATAAAATTGCATATTTTTATTTGTAGAAAGACTTTTTAAATAAGTTTTAGAATGATAATCTTTCTACCACTAATTTTTATGACTAAAAAAGTAGATAAAAAAGAATAATGCGTCAAAATATAAAGAGGAATTCAACGAAATATGAATTATTGTAATATATCGTTTAAAAATGCTGATAAATCAAGGGGGTTGAATTATATCATATTTATTTGTTAGGCAAATAATTAACTTGATATTATGGGGTGAAGTGGTTTTAAAATAATACTATTGTGCTAGTTTGAATATTTTTTTGTATTGTGTCATTAACATTTTTCAATTGTTTAATGATCAAAATTATTTCATTCCTTACATTATTTTACACATTATTATTCATACAATAGTTAGGCTTTCTATTATCCTTTTGCAGTTAAAATTCGCAATGAATAACCACAAAAGCTTATGACTACTTTAAGATAAGTTTGTTAAATTAAAAAACACCAAAATGCAAAATCTCAATTAATCTCTTTAGAATTATTATTTCGTTAATTTATTCATTAGATATATTTTCAAGGAAACTGCTTATCTTTATCTTTAAACTTATTCTACAGCAACTAAAATTTTAACTCTTAGTTCACTTCCCTTTTGGTTGTGTTATTTTGATCAACTTGTTGAAGTTTCTGATTATTTGGAGTAGGATGCTCACTTAAGTTAGGAATCTTATTAAACGTATCATTATGCATACTTAAACCTATCTACTAAGGAGACATTAGCCCCACATCAGTGAATAAAATACCTTAACCAGCCTTGAAATTATTCTTCTTCTTATTCTCTACAAGCAACTTATTTTCCTTGGCCTTCTTTAGAATACGTTAATTACTCTCTTTTATTCTAAAACAAAAACAAGTTACATTTAACTGCTAATTATTCGCTCTTTCAATTAAAAATTAACTAATGTATCGTTTTCTTACTATTTCGAAGTCGTAAATATCTTGTTAATCTCTGGTCCAAGCATCTCGATCAGCTTGTTGTTTATTCTATCAGTCATCACAAACAAACAAATAAACTTATTTATCTTTTTTCAGTTATTTATCTTCTTACAATGCTGATTGATCAACTAACTTATTCTAATAAGCTGCATGGAGTCTCTCTAGTGCATCAATTCTATCTTTGTCTTCAAATTGCTTATTTTTAACTAGATCTTTAAACTAACTTGCTGCTTTCTATATCATCGCAGCCATTTTGAAATTGACTTAAAAAATCTTTTAATTCTTTGCAACTTCTGATATTTTCTATTATTCAGCGTGCTTGCTTTATTTGGAAAGTTCCCCTCCGATTTCTTGCATTTCCGCTCTGGTTAGCAACTTCTAAGCTTCTTCAACATGAACAATTGGTTTCGGGAAGAAATTAAACAGAATCTATTGATCTTTATCGAGCAACAAATCCTTTAATTTTTGCATTTCCTTGATATTATTCAATATTATTGACACATCCATTTCTTTCTCCATCAGATCCCTAGCTTTATCGAGTAGAATGACATCTGAAGATTTGAAGAATTTCCCTAAAGATAGTTTATATAAAAAATATCGGTAAGTTAACTTGAGACTCTTGTCTCTGTTGACGAGTACCCCGAATTCTCTCTGGAGATATTCGCGTTCGTTTTGAATATTCTGAATCTTTTCTTTTTCGATCTTTCGAACTTCCTCAAAGCCATTCATGTGATTAGGAGTGTTGGCGTTGCTAATATTTGGGAAGAAATTGTGGTGATTCTTATTAGCTAGATTATTTTTCGTTTTATCTTGCAGTTTCTGTTTTTTCTCATCCTCCAGTGGATTTGCATGGATATCATTAAAAGCAATCTTAAACTTTCCTTATTTTTCATTTTTGGGTGTCTTCTGAGCATGAATCATCCCATTTTTCTGAAATATCTCATCAATAACTGTCTTCTTTTTTTAATAATTTTATCTTTAGACTTTGAAGTTGTCTTGATTGTTGTTGTCCGGTTGTTTATCTGTAGAATCTGAACTTTCCTATTACATATTTTGATATATCCCTCTCTTTTACTCTTCTGTTGATTTGGAAAGACTATTTTCTATTGATTTTTTGTCATCTTCTTTGTAGTTATCAGCTTTAGAAAATCCATTAGGATCATGTTTCGGTGGTGTCTCAGGATCAAT
>Ga0302271_10005097_pt1 | contig 10149 bp, 5 predicted proteins | sample III_Bog_N1_1_FD_198767 | JGI IMG/M metagenome (GOLD analysis project Ga0302271, IMG submission 198767) | Peat permafrost microbial communities from Stordalen Mire near Abisko, Sweden - III_Bog_N1_1 | ecosystem: Environmental > Terrestrial > Soil > Wetlands > Peat | place: Sweden: Abisko... | reverse complement strand
ATCAATATAGCTATCATCTATTGAGAATGGGTCTTCATCTAAACAGCAGAACGATTAAGTATTTTTTCCTAAGAGATTATCCACATCGTGAAGGAAAAATAAAATGGAGTTATTTTAGGAAATAGTTTGGATTTTGTTGGTGGAATGTATTGTGTATTTGTTTCACTATGAAATTAGTAATCTTACTTCTATTTGATTTTTAAGATTGTTCTTTTACATATTATGAATTAAATTTTGAGGTATTTTCTTATAGAGGTGGGAAGGAAATTTAAAAGATTATTATTTGATTAGCTGTTGTAGCAAGCTAACACTCTTGATTCTACTTAAATCCAAGATTTCTAAAAATATTTGGTGAAACAATTAATCAGACAAACAAACAAATCTAAATTTTGTTCAGACTTCTCTTATCAGTAGTATCCATCGTCTTTATTGGCATAACAAAATGAAAAAGGTTAGAGGCATGTCTGCTATTGAAAAGCAGAAAGCGATTCTTGACATCTTCTTTGAATCGGTTGAGCTAAAAAGGTTTTCTGGCTGCAATATGAGATTCATTTTTTGTTTTTAATCTTTCATAATAGAGAGATGTATTCAATAAAGATGAAGTAGAAAAGGAGGCAAAGAAACGACGCGTGAACAGTAAACTAAATGGGATTAGAAGGAGAGCACTGGTAGATTTTGTTTAACTCTTTTTCTGTGTTTATTTGCCTACAAGATCCACAAGAAATACAAGAAATTCTCAAGAATCTAGTCTAAGATAACTTAGTCTTCAAAGATAAAGTAGGAGTTGGTTCTTTCTTTTGGTCGTTCCCACATGAAAAGAAGACAGATGTATGGAGGAGATTTGAAATTGGGTTTTAAAGGAAGAATAACTCTTCATTTCTTGCTTTGAATTGTTCAAAAAAAGATGGAAAAAGTTGTGAATGACTTAACTGAGCGGATTAATTAATGCAAATAGAAATCAGAAGAAGTCTTGGTTAAGATCACTGCTGAGACACAAGAACGAAGTGCAGTAATAAACTTTTTAACTTAAAAAAGCCAATGATCGAGAAGTTGATTTCTGATTGTTTGATCTGTTAAATCTATTAAAGGAAGATCGAGAGGAATTGTAAGAGTAATATCAAGAACTCAAGGAAGCTAGCTAAAAGAAGGCAAAATAACTCAGCTCTTTCCAGAGAGTTGATCCCAAAAAAGTCATCGAACTTAGTAAGTTAACATCAATTGATAAATTATCTTGAAATACAACAAAAAGCACTATTCTTAGTTCATTGATTTGCTTACTTTCTTGTGCTCCATAGAAACCTTGATTGAAACAAGAAGAAAATTGGCTAACTTTTGGTCTGACAACCTCGAAGCTCTTCTGTTTTTCGTGAAGAAGAAGTTCTTTATGTCTCAAAAGGATCTTGCTGGATATAAAGCAAACTTAGAAATAGAGGATGAACTCTAGTATATTGAAGAGACAGATTGATATTCTTGGATGTTCGTGATGGGATTGTTGAAAAGAGAAATGCGATCATTTGCAGAATTGTTGTAATAAGAATAACATTGCATTGAAATCCTGTAATAAATATATAATTTCTTGTATTTGGTTTGAAGAGTTTCATTTTCGTTTAATCACAATAAACCCTTAATACTTTTTTATTCATTTACTTGAATCAAATTTCATTTGTTGGGAGGGAGAATCTTCAAAAATATTTATAATCATTTTAGATAATATTTCTTTTATTGAATCTGAAGGTTGAATTTCAAAATAATCCTCCATTTGCTTTTGTAAAAGCTTAGAAAACTATTAGATTCTTATTGTTCATCACAAACCACATACATTGAAGTCAATAATAAATAGATTTATTCTTCAGATTTAAATTTTTAATTGCAGTTGAGAGATAGTTTACACCTGATTCTCTAATTGAGTTGCGTTTAAGGTTCAAAGTTAGACTCGAGAGGTTGCTGAGTTTGATTAAAGCGGTGGAGAGATAGTTTACACCTGAATCTCCAATTGAGTTGTTGTAAAGGTACAAAGTTAGACTCGAGAGGTTGCTGAGTTTGATTAAAGCGGTGGAGAGATAGTTTACACCTGATTCTCCAATTGAGTTGTAGCTAAGATACAAAGTTAGACTCGAGAGGTTGCTGAGTTTGATTAAAGCGGTGGAGAGATAGTTTACACCTGATTCTCCAATTGAGTTGTTGCCAAGGTACAAAGTTAGACTCGAGAGGTTGCTGAGTTTGATTAAAGCGGTGGAGAGATAGTTTACACCTGAATCTCCAATTGAGTTGTTGTAAAGGTTCAAAGATAGACTCGAGAGGTTGATGAGTTTGATTAAAGCGGTGGAGAGATAGTTTACACCTGATTCTCCAATTGAGTTGCTCTCAAGGTTCAAAGATAGACTCGAGAGGTTGATGAGTTTGATTAAAGCGGTGGAGAGATAGTTTACACCTGATTCTCCAATTGAGTTGTGCCAAAGGTCCAAAGATAGACTCGAGAGGTTGCTGAGTTTGATTAAAGCGGTGGAGAGATAGTTTACACCTGAATCTCCAATTGAGCTGCTGATAAGGTCCAAAGATAGACTCGAGAGGTTGCTGAGTTTGATTAAAGCGGTGGAGAGATAGTTTACACCTGATTCTCCAATTGAGTTGTGCCAAAGGTCCAAAGATAGACTCGAGAGGTTAGTTAGATGAGAAATTTAATTGATTATCAAATCAAAATTAATATTTTCTTATGTTCTAGTCAATTTAAAATAGCAAATTTACTCCATAGACTTCTAATTTAATGGATATTCTCTTTTTTTTGAGTAAACCTACCCAATACTTTATGAATCCTGCAGTATTTTCGAAAGGGTATTTCTATTGTTATGTAGATAAGCTAATAGTTTCTTTGCGATTGAATAAATCTAACTCTTTCTATCAATTATTACTTCTTCACATCCAAGAAAGGGCTCTGAATAAGGTTAGATTAAGGTTAAATGCTTTTAAACTAGTGTTTCTTCTGAGAAAGTGAGGTAATTATCCAAAACAAGGAGACAAAGACCGAGTGAATAGGCATCTGTTTTTGTTGTTGTGGGATGCAGCGGGTTAAACCTTTCTGGTGCATAGTAGGGAAACGTGCCTAGTTTATCAAGGAAAATAGCACAATTATAAGGAGGTAGCAGCTCATCATCATGATTTTTATTATCCCATTTCCAAAGATAGTTTTCTTCAAGCTGAGCAGCCTGGTCGAAGTCAGTTAATTTAACTACAATTCCTCCTTTCTCATCTTCCTAAATTAGATAATTATCTAATTTAATATCTCTGTGGAGAACATCTAATTCATGTAGATAATTTACACTATCAATCATCTAAATAGCCAGCTCCATCTTCAATTCAGGAGAGTATGGTTAATTGTTTAGGCATTACTCATCTAGATATTGCTTTAAGGATGATTTACACCGCTCCATTTCAAAGATCACATATTCATTATTATTTTCATCGTTGATGAATTGATATCCATAAAACTAGACGATCCTCGGCATCTGGCATTTCTTCAAGATCGCGATCTACCTAAATATCTCAGCTTTGTTCTTACACAAACATATTTTCAACGCAGACTGTCTTTATTGTTTCTTATTCAATCCTCCAATAATGAGCCCTTAAGACCCCGTTCCTAGTAGTTGCAAATTATCATATTCTCCTAACTTGAAAAGTGCTCGAAGTGCACCTTCAGCTTGGATTTGTGTTAGAGCGTTGGTGTTATCAGATTTCTAATAGGCTTTAACGAGAGAATCAATTTTCTTTTTAGTAGTTTCTTCAGAAGGACACAAGGAGATTGAGATTGATTTCAAGTTCTCCAATTATTAAGTATTCTTGTTCTTTAGCTTAGGAATTGAGAAAGGAAGGAGAGATAGCTGACTCCCTAGAATAATTGAATAAATAGGGATACTTTTCAAACTATTGTGTTGTTGCTTTAGAAGATTCAAGAGAACCTTCTAAGCAGAAGATCTATCTTAGAATCTAGGTTATAATAAGGTCTAAGCGATTTAGAACAGCGCTGATGAATTATTCAAATTGTGTTTGAGGAAAATACCGTGTCCTTCCTAAAGATGTACAAATTCCTGATTAGTGACTTTGGAATAATCAAATGTGGGGCTGTTGTCGATTTCAATAATTATGATCCCTAAGGCATAATTATCCGACTCTTTCCTACTTTATCCCTATTCAACCTCAGGAGCAGTGTAGCCAGGAGTTCCCATTCCAGTCAGAAAGCTCTGAGAGTTCTACAAGTCAAGTGGAGAAGCGAATCCGAAGTCACACAGTTTTAGAATGATTAATCCTTCCTTTTCTTAAAACAAGAAGTTCTATGGTTTTATGTCTCTATGAACTATATTCTTCATATGAAGGAAGTTTACCGCATCCAGCATTTACACCACCATACTATACTTCACTCTTTCTTCCAAGATAATTGAATTCCTTCTTAAAAAACCCAAGTAGTCAGCCAAGTTACCCTAGCACAGTTCAGTCTCTTACACGAAATACCGGTTAACAGTAGAAACACTTCCAAGCTCTTTAGATTTCCCTTTCTACTCTTCTTCTTCATTACCAACCTCAGCAGATCCCTCATCATTTTATTGCTACTCCTCAGTTAAAAAGAATGAATCATACAGCTTTACAATATACTCACTAGTTTGGAGAGACTTTAAGACGCCATATTCCCTTTAGACAGCTTCTATTGCCTTTTTTTTTGTTTCATCAAACTCCACAATCTTGAGAGCAACATATCCAGAGCTGTTCTTGGCTTTCAGGACGAGGGCGAATCTACCCTTGCCCAAAAATTCAAATTCTGAGTAGCAAGGTCTTTATTCACTTAGCATAGTGAGAATCTCCCCTATTACTAGAGGATTGCTGAAGGGCGTACCCTTTGTCTTGGTAGCAATTTTCTTAGCAAGTGTTTAGATTTGTTATGATGACATTTTCATTTGTAGTTTTCTACGACAGTGGTTGTTGTTTCTTTACTTTAGCAGCGCTAATTCAATATTTCAATTGTTTTTCCAGTTTAATTAATTATGATGTTTGGTTGGGGTGAGAATGTGTTTTGAATATCAAGATAATTCATAAAAATGTGAGATTATTCCCCATTAATAAAAGAAATTATCTCATTCTTTTGGCTAACGGTTATAATCAAGAAAAAATAATCAGAATTCGTCAGTTCCTTTGATTTCAAATTATTCAAATAGTTTCTCAGCAGCGCTGAAAATAAATCTGACACTCTTTGACTGTGGGAATATTTTTAGCTTTTTAGTAGAATCATTAATCATTCAAATTCATAATCTATTCATTTGCGCATTCTCCAGAGAATAATTAGCTGATATTTTAAGAAATAATATAAGTCCTAATTATCAAGATTAAAACTCAAGAAAAGAGAGATGTAACAAAGAAAAGATGAAGGGTTAGGAGTATCTCAAGTATTTTGAGATCTTGTGCTCTATTCTGATAAATGATTTATTGAAAAACAATTTAGATGTTGCGACTCATGCCATTATTATTAATTTCCATCATAAACGAAAAAACGAAGCTTCTTAATAATAACATTTAGAGGATAAAATATCAAATACTAAAATTTCAATGTTTTAATAATTGAATTCAAACATCCTTCTGTAATTCATGAAATTGTTTTTAGAATATTTTGATAATCTTAGAAAATAGAAGGATAATAAAAAATCGCCCTTCATTATCATATTCGTTGCATTTGAAAAAGGAATTCTAAACAAAAAAACATTAATAATCCTTTATTTCTGCTTTAGTTGTACCTTATTTCTATTATCTGAATGTGTTTGCAAGATAACTAGCATGCGAGGTTTTTTCATTGAAATAACTAATAAAATATTCCTAAAGAAAAGAAGGAATACAAACAGAAAAAGAAAATCAAAAAAGAGATTAGTAATAATAATCTAAGGGACAGAATAGGCATGCTTTAAAACCATTCGTTTTTTGGCTTTATGAACCTTAATTTACTTGATTATGAATATTTCTGTTAGTTTTCGATTGTTTTACTTGTTTCTCTTTATCAAAAAGAGCATAAAACAACCATACTCCTTACGAATTATTCTAATTTTTTGGGTTCTCTTGTCTTCTTAATTTTCAGTTTTATAAGCAATTATCAAAGTTGTTTGAAGCTCTTCTGTGGCTAGACTCTTCTTCAAAATAGATAATCCCATCTTGGTCTGAAGGATTTAGATTGTTTTGAATCTGCTAAGCACTATTAGTATTATTATTTGTTTCTCCAAATACCAATAAAAACAGGAACAGATCCAACTCTTCTTTCTTCTACTGCTTCTGCTTCTGTTATCCCTACAAGCCTATTTGCGGCAAGTCTGTAATACACGAAAGAACATTTGGATCATATTTTTTAGCATTAATCTACCCAATGTGTTAATACACATGTGGATTTGCTTGGAACTTATTGATCTTATCATAAGTCGATTCTCTTTGCAGATAGGACAAGTGATTTATTTTTGAGCCAGGACAGAAGGCCTTCATCTTGGAATAGATGCTAGCACATTGTCAGTCTAACCAAACCTTTGCTGAGTTAGAATTCTTCTAAACATAGGGTACTCTAATCTACATTGAAACCTTATTTCGCTTGAACCATTTATTTTATTGGCTGGCATAAACGCGTTGATTTAGTCGACTGTCAGAATATTATTTAAGCCAGCTCATTGCAATCTAAGTACATTATTTATCTCTTGATTCATTCCAACCATGACGATCATAGCCCCATTATTCTCTTGTATCTTTTATCCTATCATTCCTTGAGCTTATTCTTAATAAAAAAATTTCAAATAAATCAAATCTTTTCGAAGAAAAATTGAAGAAAAATCCTTTATTTTTGAATAATATCATATTATTTACACTCTTGTAGTCTTCTTTGCCGTGTGGTCGTGATGATAATAAAGCTGTAAACAGAATCTGACCAAACTCAAATGAGCCTATGAGAATTTTTTGAACCATATTGCCTCTATCCGTATCTTCATATTGCTAAGCTATTTGAGCTGAAATCTGCAATTTCGTTGCAGAATTACCTCTCACAATCAAGATGACATATACCGAGTGTTTTGAGTCTCTAATTTCCTTACGCTAGATTGATAAATGACTAAAAAGTTCTTCTAGACATTGATTATTTTTCAGTAATTATTATTTTATTCTTGTCGCCAATAAGAAAAGTCAAAGAGGATTCAATATTGACAAGAGTTAGAATTTGTTAATTAAAATAATCTTAAAATAAGAAAACTAAACCTCTGTCAATTACATTCATTTCTCTTCTTTAAATTAAGGATAATTAATTAAAAAACTAATCAATCAGTCATTGGGGATGGTAGTTCATACTGCTTCTAAACTAATCTCTTTCTAAAGTGAGGATTAGTAATTAAGCTTATAGGAGAACTAACTATCAAACAAAAGAGTAGAAACAAAAAATAGACAACACAAAAATCATAAAATAATAATTCCCTCTTAAAATCAAAATTACTACTTCTTAAAATTATGGATATCATTCCAGACTAGTAGTTTAAGATTGAACGCACTCTGAGTGCTTAACATAACTTTTCAGAGTTAGATACCGTTCTCAAAAACAAAGTAATATAATTTCGATGCAGTGTTCACAAAGATGAATACTGCGAATCCATCGATTTAAGTCTTAGCGCTTCTAACCCAAGAGTCTGCATGCTTTGCTATTAGGATTTTAATATTCTTCCATCAAATACTCTTTCAGTACGTTAATTGCTGAAATGCTCACCTGACAGCTTCTTAAATACATTCCCGATATTAGAGAATATGAATTTAATCAAAGAAGTCAAGGCAATCGTTGGTACAACTGATGAAATGTTAAATCAATTTCAAGAATTCTTCAAGTTTTTGAAGGCTGCAGTAGAGATGGATATTGAAAAAATCAAGAATTTACAGAAACTTAAGTTTGATCGAATATCAAATTAGTATCTAAAAACGTTAGAAACATTTCAATCTATCAGTAAAATAAATGAATTCAAAGAGGCTTTGTTGACAAATGCTAATGATCCTGCAAGTAGTTAGCTAAAGCAATTCATCTAAGCGCATATTAATAACTCAAGGATGAACACTGTTTTGATTTAAAAAGAACTTCAGGAGTTCAATAAATTGAGAAATAGTTTTTCCTTGGAAACAGCATAATAAATACAAGGTCGGATTCATGAATCTTTAGGAGAGATTGACTTCTTCTAAGGTTTAGATTCTCTTAAACACAAGATCAAAGTAAGAAGATTATTTGATTTTGTTTATCAAGAATGATTCTAAACGAGTAATTTTTTATGATAATCTTTGTTTTCTTAGAAAGAAGATGAAATAAGAGATCTGCTAGATACTATTGTAATGTTAAATGGTTCCATTACAGACTTAAAGTAACAATTAACTGTAAGTTCAATTAGATTAGCATGAAATATCAAAGAAATGTTGAGAAATAATAATTATTATTGTAATTTAAAGGAAGAAAAAAGGCTCAAAGAAGAATATTGTTATGAAAAAATCAAGTTTTAGAAGATGTTGGAAGAATTGAAATCTTCAAATTAAGCTTAACAACTTAGCTTTGGATAAAATGAATAGAAATATCAAAAGCACGCTGATTTACAGAACACTTACATCACCAATTAATCTTAGATTGCACCATAAGATCTCAAGCAATAATCTCTCCTCAAGTAAATTCGATGCCTAGCTCAAATTGATTTTTACAACTCCCATTCATAAATGAAAATCGATGTACAAGATAATGGCTAAATAATCATGAGCTCAAAAGATTCAGAATAATGGGTAGGTTGTTATCTACATAATCCTCTTCTCAAATAGAAAAAATATATTTTTCGAATTTTATTAAATAACAACAAGGATTAAGAACCTAATCTATGCTTTGGGCTGTTAGAGGGGAAAGAAAAAAGTTCAGCTTTCCTTGGTACATTTGATATGATCTATAATGAGAATGGTGGTTCGGAGGATATTGTTCCGATACGAGGTGGTTAGTTGTTTAGCTAATATGATTCAAGAAATATTGGAGAAAAGATGCTAGAATTCAGAATAGATCATAGCCAAAGAAAATTTAGAATATCAGATTTACCTAATTATTCTAAGGTTTCAGAGATGAAATATTCTAAAAATATCAGAGATGGAGAAGATTATCATGTAGGTTTTTAAATATGGGGAATCAATAATTCTATTACTCTTTTGGATGTCCTAACTGTCAATGAGTTTGATGGAAAGATGGGTGAGAATGAGATAAATTGAGATAAGAGATTCAACGATAAATAGAAAGAGGAACTTAGAAACACTGATAATTATCTCAATTCTTTATTCCTTTGAATAGAAGTTTGTATTTAATTGTTACAAGTTAGCTAATCTAATTACTTGTTTTTACTTGAGTCTATTAAGTTTTTGAAGGGAAATAATTAAAAATTTTTTGTTTTCTTAAATGAAATTCCACTTCTTAAACAAATTCATAAAGAAATCAACAAGAAGATGATAAATATCATTACCTGCCGCTTTAGCTCAGTGGTTAGAGCATTCGCCTAGTAAGCGAAAGGTCGGCGGTTCAATCCCGCCAAGTGGCTTCTTTTTTTTAATTAGTGTAAGTTTTCAAATATTTTTTAAATTAATTGTATTATTAAAACGAAAATGGCTTGATTGAAAATATCATTATTTGTATTCAATAGTTGTTCTCCATTTATTGATTATTGAATCTGTTGTTTTTAATGTTTTTTGTGTAATATGAGATAGATTTAACTTTCTTTGTAAAAATAGAAACAAGGCGTTTAAGGTACCTTTTGATCACACATATTGATTAAAAAGATAATGATCTTATCTCCTTAAAAATTATTGTTTCCTTTAGACATATCATTTTAATAATCTTTTTATTCTAAGAGAGTTGATTGTTTTGATGCTCTTAGATGTACTTAAACAGTACTTTGCAACGAAGATGCAAGCAAGTTCAACCCAGAACGGCAGAGATTCAATCGGACGAAGATTGGGTAACAAAAATAATTCCTTTCTCTCTTTCTTTTTTGTTTCTAAAGCTAAAGTTATTTAACTTAGGTGTTAAGAAGCTGGGAGATCATGAAGTTTTCCCTGACGATATTCTGATTAGACAAAGGGGTTTCAAGTGGCATG
>Ga0302271_10005094_pt1 | contig 10155 bp, 5 predicted proteins | sample III_Bog_N1_1_FD_198767 | JGI IMG/M metagenome (GOLD analysis project Ga0302271, IMG submission 198767) | Peat permafrost microbial communities from Stordalen Mire near Abisko, Sweden - III_Bog_N1_1 | ecosystem: Environmental > Terrestrial > Soil > Wetlands > Peat | place: Sweden: Abisko... | reverse complement strand
CATCCTGTATCTCCGACAAGAAGACAAGGCTCATTGAACACCAAACAGGAGCTGATTTTCTCAATTAATCTTGAGCTGTATGCGTTGTAGATGATATTGCTGGTTGAGAGAAGAGTTCAAAGGAAATGAATGGATTTGACTCATCTTAGAAGTAAAAATCTTTAAAAAAATCTGATGGGGAGGGGTTTACTTATTTTTATTGAATCTTTGTGACACGAATTATGTTTGACTGTATCTCTAATTTCATTAATTAAAGGTTTACAGGAAAACTAATATCTTTTGGTAACCTATTTAGATCTTTTAAAGAGATTATTCTAACATTTATCTACCGAAAGTACAAGTAAACTGGAGATAACAACATAGTGGAAAGATTCTAAGCAAACAAATCTAACAAACAAAGAAGTAATCCCTTAATTATCAAGACTTTTAATAGATATTTGCTAAGAAAAGAGTTTTTTCTATTTTTGATCTTTTCTGATCACTTTGAGGTAGTCAAGCTCACACCCAATAGAAAATAATGAATTTTCACAATCAAAAAGGAATAACTATTATGACCAAAAGAGATTGTGAATTGTTCTTAAAAATCAAGAAGAAATATTCATTTTACACTAATTATCTTACTAATGTAATTTAAAAATGATATTTCATTAATGATGAAAGGTAAATTAGCATAAAAATGAACTAACAAGAGAGTTAATGAGTAAACTAGTTTATGCTTCATTGACAATAATCTAAAAAGCAGAAACTGTAATTATGAATCCTGCCATATTATTCATTCCTCTTATCATTAGTATGCTGTAATAAATGCCTTGTAATTGCTTAATCCATCACCTGAGTTTGAATGGATTAATTTTAGTCATTTCGAAGTAATTATCAACGAATTTGGTGATTGCACACTACTTCACTGAGTGATCTTTTGAAGGCTTTTGAACGTGCTAAAGTTTTACAATAAAAAAATCAATATGAGAGAATTTCAAAATAACTCTGAATTAAATTCAATTCTATTAATCACTCCTTCTTTTTTATGTTATTCCATTGACATTTTCATAAGAAAATACCTTAAATCTGCTATTACTTTATCCAAAAAAAAAAAAAAAATTTTTTTTGTCTTACTAATTAATTCGAAAACCATCCGATTTCTTGATTTGCCGTCTGTGGCATGTCATATTTCTGTCTTGGTATAAGCGTCACTGATTTGAGAGTCTTATCTAACTTTTCATTTGAAAATGCTTCCTCTACGGGATCTTCAGTGAAATGGTTACCGAATATCTCATTTGCATCCTGCTGTTTCTGACTTGGACCACCTCGTTGTCTTTTTAAATCAGAGGGAACAACATAATTCGGCTTCTCAGCTAGAATATACACTTGAAAGAGGCAGACAAGGATTGTTAGAATATTTTTGAATAAAAATAGAATAAGTTATGTTTTTTATCTTGGTTCGATTAGCATATTTGTTTTAAACAATTATCTAGAATATTACTGTTGTTCGGATTGAGTTAGAAGTGATCCATTTTGTTTTTATCACAGTATCTCATTTCTTTAGATAGATTCTCAGCATGCACACTGTTTCTGTGCACTTCATTTACACCTACACCGCTACGAACTGCTTTAGATTTCATGTTGTATTTTTTTTCTTTAATTTTTCGTAATCTTATTCTTCAAGAATTGCACTTAATCTTTTTGTAATTTCTGTTAATCTTCTTTGTTACCACCAATCATCAAATAAACTAGATTGTCCTTTGTTCTATCATTTGAAAATCACAATTTTTCAATTTGTAATAAAAACAATGGTACAAATAAAGTACATAAAATGTTTAGCAAATCTTCAAAATACAAAACGATTATTCATAAATTCCCAAGCATTCAAATGATTTTTCTGTTAAAAATAATCTTTTTTTTCTCTCTCTACAGTTTAGTTTGCTTTTCAAATGCGATGTAGATACTCTCCTCCCTTGGTGATATACCTAATCCATTTTGTTGGATGGTATCCACTCTTCTCATGGATTCTTAGGAATCTAACTCTGAGTCCACTAGCAGTGAACATAGGCACTTAAAATTCTAAACTGATAGGTGGTCTAACCCATACTTTGTCATTTGAAAAGTTACTCAGAACTATGTCACATCTTAGCAATGCCTCTGTGTCACCCTGGAATTTCTTCACTCTCCAAACGACGCCACCTGATTCTGGCTCGTATTTAGCTCTGCCAACACTTGCGGAAGGGTTAACTGATGCTGTATTCTTCGGGCAAGGAACTTTCAGTGATACGTTGGTAGCAAACATTGTTCTATCGAAGATCGATTTTAGTTTTATGCGAACTTCAATATTGTTCCCGTTTTCATTGATTACAGGCATTATCTTGAAAGGTAGAGTCACGTTTTCGGTGATTCTGTAGCTCATTAGTTAGAATTCACCATCAGGAGGAGTAAATGTAATAGCCCTTTCTAAGAAAAAAATAGAACAAAATCACTATTTTTGCATGCAAATTAAAAATCAAGATTCTATTTGTCATTATTAGACTACCTTTATCGAATTTAGGAAGCACAACGCAAGGATGAAACTTGAGATCATCGATAGTAATGCCTTTCGTACTCACAGTAGTAGTAGAATTGGCACCTGGTTTAGGTGGTTCTTTCTCCATTAAGACCTTATCATTCATGCCAAACTTGCAATCAGGCATGCCGCTGAGTAATGCTTTCACCATGACCTTTCCAGACACATCTGCTCGAAGAATCGTACCTTTCACTGACATAGACACATTCACGCTCTCAATGATATCAATGTACACTTCGTTTTTCTTGTAAAAGATGTTAGGACCTCTCCAAGATTATGCATTAGTAGCCTGTTGCGTGAATTGTTTTAGCTTCTCCAAATCATTCAAGGTCTCTGCCTTCTAGCCACCTTCTTAGATGAATTATTTCAGCAAATCAGCATCCAAAATCTGAGGCAGGCCATAATCCATAACCTTTGATATTTTTCAATCAAAAATAACTCAACCCTTGAATTACATTTTTTTACAGAGAAAAGAGGAATCAAAATTTAAAATAACTATTCTTTATTTCCTTATTTTAATCCCTTTCAAAAATCCCTTTTACTTCATCAAGGAGTTCATAGATCAAAACGAAGTGCTTGCGGATATGGTTCTCATCGAAATCTCCAAAATAAGATTTGCAGATATTAACCATCTGATAAAGGAATTATATCGTCATTGCTGCATTAACATTGCATTTTGTCGTTGCTAGGAGAATAATATCCTTGTGACTCACATGAATAAACGACGTTCCATCAATATTCACAATCGGTGATTCCTTATTCTCTTTTCTCGCTACAACATTAGTGCAGAACTGCATGGTCTCCGCTCTGCTAATGTCATCTTTGTAGACACGATAAATAAGGATTTCTCCCTTGGAGTTTATGAAAACAATCGAACTAATCATCTTTTTATTTGTTCTTTTTTATTTTTATTTAAAAACAATTTTCCCTTTTTCTCTTCCCAAGTGTGAATGGGCAACAGCTAAACAGGAAAAAAAAAGAAATTTTTTTTTTGATACACACAAGCAATTTAATTAAACATAAATAACTCTTTTTTTACAAGCAGAAAAGATGGATCTCTAGAAAAGACTTAAATATGAATTAATTTTATTGAAAGAAATCATAAATGAAGTGGAAAAAGGGGGTCTAATGCTCTCTTCAAGTTTGCAGCTTCATTTTATCTTTATTTTTAAAAATCTTTTTAAGCTTTTTTTCATCAGAGGAGGTTTTTAAGAATATCCTTGACTGTTGAATTCCTGCTTCCTTGATTCTAATTACTGTTTCCTTTGTCTTTATCTGCTTTTTCTGTTGGTGTTCCCATGTTACTAGACATTTGAGATATTTTTCTTTTCTCCTCTTTGAAGAGGACTGGTGTTTCGGGTATTGTTGCAGTCTATTTAAATTCATAACTCTTATCATCTTGGTTAGTTTTCCGATTTGAAATTAGTCTATGCATGTAGTCATTCTGATCGCCTGTAGATTATACTTATTTATAATCCCCTGGTTTAATTGATTTCTATGGTGACATCCACTTCTCCTTTGGATTCATGATTTCGTCGCCTAGAGGGTTTATTAGGTTTCTTCCTATTAGCATGGGCGTCATGCTGATGAGCTATTTCTGATCTGTTGGTTTTTGATCAAGCGGTTTGATATTTTGAACATTGAATCTACTGAATAAAGCAGTTTATGAAAGAAGATGTTAATGAATCAGGAATGAAAATAATGTTAAAAAAATAATTTAAAAATCTGAGTCTTTTATCTTCTGTTCTTTTTTTTCTTAATGATTGTTTCATTGGGTACTTGGTTTGGAATTGAAGCATGTTCTCAAAAGCAGTGCTATCTTCAGAGCCAGTATCAAGGAAATCGAAACTAGAGTTATTTTGCTTGGATTATCCATCAACTTTCTCAAAAAATTCATGATTTAAAGCTTATGCAGCTGTGATTCTTTTTTTAGGATCAACTTCGAGCATCTGCTTGAGTAACTCAGTCGCTAAGAAATAAAAAGCGATAAGAAAGACAATTTTGAGAAACAAACGAAGATAGTTAAATAGATAAATTGTTGATTTTTTCTTTATTTCTCACCTTCTGAACTCACCTTGACTCCAAGCTCAGTGAAATCATACGATATTTGACAATTCTTATTCTTCAGCAAAATCTCGTTGTAGCTCTTTCCATAAAACGGAGAGCATCCTGTAAGGCTTTAAAAAAACAGATAAAATAATCTAACTTTATCCTTTTTTTGAATCTCAACAAAAATGAACTAAAATCATAATAATGATAATAAATATGTGGGTGCTTACAGTATGTAGAGAATTACACCAGAGCTAAACACATCTACTTTAGAGTCATATTTTTAATCATCCAAAATCTCAGGAGCAACATAACCAGGAGTACCACATCTTTTGAAGAGAAGATCATCGTCTGTAATAAATGAAGCTAACCCAAAATCAGCTAATTTTATTTAAAAGCTATCTGTTTTATCAACAAGAATCAGGTTCTCTGGTTTGATGTCTCTGTGCATGATATTCTTCTCATGAATGTATTGCAAAGCGCTGAGCAGTTATTATATGATGTTAGATGCTATTTTTTCAGAAAAATTGCCAGTTTTAATAATTGTATCGAAGAGTTCGCCCCCTTTGAGTACATTTTACACTAGATAAATGTAATTATCTGATTCATATACTTCATAGAGCTTAATTATGCTAGGATGATCACACATTCGAAGGATTTAGATTTCATTCAATAACCCAGTCTGCGTGAATCAATCATAAAAAAGCGATTTAATAATTGATTTTTTTCAATTTTTTGCCATTATTTGTTTACTCTTGTCTTTTCGGAGCTTTTACTTTGTACGAGTGCTCGTTTGTCAAATGTTTTCACAGCGAATTCAGCTCCTCCTTTGACTTAGCGAGCTTAAAATACCTGTTTACAGAAAATGAGGAAAATTTAAAAATTCTTTCAAAATCAAATTAACAAAGGAATAATAATGTTACTTTAGCAAAAGTTCCCTTGCCTAAAATTTTAGTATTTTCATAAGTTTAAGAATAATTCGTAAGGATGCATGTGTGCTTTAGTTGCTTAATCCATTAATTATATGTATCTTTATCCTTAGCGAAGAGAAAAAAGCGCATTTTACAGCTCAAGAACATTAAAAAATATCGCTCTCTATCATTGAGTTATTTCATGTCATCCTCACAAATAGGTCTCAAATCAAGCCTGACTGCTCCTAAGAGCATAACATTCGATGCCTTGTGACTTTTCATCTCTTTTTAGTCCTTTTTTGAGTTTATCAAAATATCATAGATAAAAAACTCAACTTATGTTTCTAAATAAATACCCTGAAAACTTCCATGCGATCTTCATACAGCACAAAGTATCTGGCTTTAAATAGAAGTTACTCGTCTCTTGACTTTTTGTAAAGCCATCCTTCCTGAAGAATTTTCGTAGAGAGTGCATATTTTTTAACTTTTGGATGCTCCCATGGATTTGAGATCCATAAAGGTGTGTCCTTAGCAAATTCATCAAAGAACGATGGCTCTACTTGTGTGACAATATGAGAAGTCTATGGTGTGTAGCCTTTTTCGGGTACTGCTCCAACACTACCGTTTAGTGTGGTGAAAGTTTAATAACTCTGCTATGGGACAGCTGGTACAGATGTACTGTTGTTACTTGCACTCATTTATTTTAGTTTTTTTTCACTCAATATGGAATAAGATCACTTATTAATATTCTTTTTCGGCTTTGACTTGCAGTAATCAAAAAGAATGGCTATTTCTTGTTCACCTCCTCACCCTCCCTTTCAGTTTAAGACTCAAAGTCACTGTCTCGTATAGATCTAATCTTTTTTATTTATGTATTTTTATTATCAATAAGGAATAAAAAAGTTCTCCAAGCAAACAAAACAAGCTCAGCCTTCTAAGTTTTTGCTTCCCAACTTTTAACATTCAATACCGAAACACAATCTTAACTAATATCCATTCTTTTGACCTAAAAAACAACTAAATAATAATAAAAAATGCATATTTTTTTAAACACTATGAAATGTAATCTCAATCACAGCAGCTGCTCGCCCTCATTTTTCTTCTTCTAAGAACGATAACCAGCTGGAATGCTAACTCTTCCCACTCATCATCAAATACCCTCAATCAAAATTTAACTAGCATTGATTTTCTTTTTGATTATCAGTTTTTCAAGGTCAGAGAAATCAAAGGTACATTCTTTCTCTTTTTTTTAATAATAAACTATTACCAACTTTTTCATTAGGTGATTTACATATTTTTTGTGGTAGTTGTAATATTATTATCTCTTTCAAGATTGAGAGCTAATTATATAGTTTTTCTTACTATTTTTGTCAATTAGTTAATCAATAAGATGTTTAAATCTCTCTCTCCCCGCATTAATTAAAGAAATCAATTCGAGTTCATTAATAGTTATGAACGAAATGAGAGAAAAGCATTGTTAGATTTAAAATCTAAATTAACAATTTAAGGACAATTTTGGAATTTCATTTTCATTTTCAGTAAAAAAATGCATGTGTACTTCATTGTTGTATGTCTAGCTTGAAACCAAGTGGGAATGAAGAAGGCTGGGTAGGATATTTCTTTGTTCTGAGATTAAGATCAATCTATTGATGGAGATAGCAAATATATCAATTAATCAAAAAAGAGTTGGAAATCTATTTGAAGCAATGAAACAATACCCAAAGACAAAAAATGAAAAAAAACTAAAAAGAAATAGAAGTTATCTCTTACTGTGTTAGAGATTGTGAGAGTGATGTTTGGGTTGAGGGTGATTTTAAATGAAGAACTAACATTGAATTTTTCATCGATTTTAGCTTTGCAGATAACCTTTTCAAACTTCGAATACGCAGCTCCAAAGATCATGCCAAACTTTTTATCGCTTGCATCATGCTTAAGCTCAACAGCTATGCTAGTGTCGTCATTCAGACTCTAAAACAATGAGTATTAGAAAACGGAATACATTTCTTTGTTTTAATTGCTCTCAGACGAGGAAAGAGCCTATTCATCAACTTTTACTACAGGTTTGTGCAGCTTACTTAGAAAAAAACACAACGACTATTTAATTTCCTTAAATATCTTTTTTTCTTGTTTGAAATTGCTTTACTATTGAATGCTCATGGAAGTAGTTGGATTGGTGTAAAATAGAAGTGTCTTAACAGTTTTAAACGCTGATTATTTGAAATCGAAACTTGCAGATACACCTGAACCGTATTGCTCTTTTTCTTAACTTTCTTTGTCATAAACAGCTTTGCCTTTTACTTATCCTTCTAGCTTATCTAAGTTGAATTTGGCCTTGCAATGAAGAAAAGAAGAAATTGATGAGAAATGTTAGATTTTTTAGATTGTTTTTTGTTTAAAAACGAAAAAATAATTATCTAAAATTGATTTCGAGATCAAGATATTCTCATTATTTCAAACCGATCAATATGACATATTAAATACCTTATAAGCATATTTCTCTAAGTTCTTGTAGATACCAAAACTAGGACTAATTGTATTCTCAGTGCTCGCATTTGATTATTCATATTTGAACTTTCCAAATACTCCATGGCCTTTCACAAGATCCTAGAGAAGATTTAAAACAAATTATCAATGTTTCTTAATACTTTTTGCATTTTTCACTTTAACTCCCTCAAGAAGAGCATTTGAAATAATCTTAAGTCTATTATTTTATTAACTTGTTGCAGAATTTTATCAATCCTCAAGATGATATTTCTGTTGATATCGATTGAATTCGATAAAAAGAGATCTTCATTGGAATATTCCAGTCCAATTTTACCGCTATTGTGCATCTAAGCAGGTCCTGAATTGTTATTATCGATTTGCTGGAAGACTTGCGCATTCAGTTTCTATCAGCAAATATCCCATTCAAAAAATAAATAAGTGATATGTATCCAAACTTCAATTTTATAAAATCGCAAAACAAGGATATCTTAGCTTACAAATGCATTTTGAATTTTATTTGTAAAGGAGAATGTCGCAAATTTGCTGTGCACGTAATCATTTGTCAATATTTCTAGCAAAATCAATGGCATTTTGATGAGTATTTGTGGTAAATTGTCTAGAAATCAACTACTTCTTTCTCATAGGAGAATCTTGTTATATTTACCATTTTGTTTGGCCTAAGCGTTCTTAAAGCTTGTAGTGAAGCTCATTTCTTAATTCTATGAGTTAAATATCTTAATTTGTTTGATCTTTTTTAATAAAGCAATCTTTTATTTCTCAGCCAAATCTTACAAACAAATATTCATGTTTTTGGTAATAATAATATTCAATGATTGAAGATAATTTAGAAATCTCTCAATACAAAAATTGCCTCTTAAATTAAAAGGGCTGGAGAGATATTATCGCTTAATATATTGTGATCATAGTCTAATTCCTTTTCGCTAAGGAATTATAATATCTCCTTCGAAGAATCTTGTTAATTTTTTTAGCAGTTTAAGAAGAAAATCACCAACAAATTGAATATGAAATATGAATGGCTATTTAATAAGTCCAACTGCATGTAGTCCCTCATAACAAAATACCTCTCCCATAATTAAAGGACATTTCTATGCTCAATAACGAAGTAATTTTAATATGAGATGAATAGCATTAATAGTCCTAATCAATAAAATAGTGGAAAATTTGACCCAAGATTATTTAGTATTAAAAACAATTAATCTAGACAAATGTGGATAAATCTTCTTAAATCTTTTTGATCCTGCATATTGGCCCTAGCCTTTTATTTTTCTAAACTATTTCATTTATTTCTTTCTTCGTAGAATCACAGTTTTTAGCGCTAATGTAGTTCTTTGTTGTTACCACCTGTTAACAAAAATAGTTAACTTGCTTTTAACATCTTTTTTTATTTTCAGTAGAAAGCGCGTTAATTGCAACTATGTAAAATAAAGGAAATTCACTTTACATTGTTCTCAAAGATGAATAATAACAATATTTGATTTCTTTTTTTCTTCCTGCCTAAGTTGATATCTTAGTTTAATAGAAAATCAATTGAGAAGCAATAACACTGTAAATAATATCTTAGCTCATTTCATTGCACCAAATTTTAAAGTGTCGAGCATGAATCTTGTATTTTCTTTATGTCAGAATTCATTGTTCTCTATTCTTCTTCTTTTCTGATATCCCTTTCGTTTATCAAATTATAAAAATTCTTTTCTCCCTCCCTCTTTATATCTCGCAAGAATTCAACAATCAATTATAAATCATAAAACAAAATAATAAATCAAATCATTAGCCTGCGCCACCAGCTAAATAAATATATCATACTTACAATGTCCTCCTCCTTCCCTAACTCCTTCTACTGTACCTTAACTGGGCAGATAATGGAAAACCCAGTCACCGATCCAGAAGGATATAACTATGAGCAATCTGCAATTGTTAGCTACTTGAATCAAAGCGGTGAAGTTTCTCCTGTGACTCACAATCCACTTAAAGTAGATTAGCTATTCCTTAACGCTGAGATCAAAGCATAAATTGATGCCATTCGAGCTCAAGTCGATGACGCTACAAGGTATAGAGACCTCAAGCTAGTCAGACCTCAATAATAAAATGTCCAGGTAGTTGAACATATTGAAGAAGAATAAAAAGTTGATGATCAAGCTT
>Ga0302271_10005092_pt1 | contig 10158 bp, 7 predicted proteins | sample III_Bog_N1_1_FD_198767 | JGI IMG/M metagenome (GOLD analysis project Ga0302271, IMG submission 198767) | Peat permafrost microbial communities from Stordalen Mire near Abisko, Sweden - III_Bog_N1_1 | ecosystem: Environmental > Terrestrial > Soil > Wetlands > Peat | place: Sweden: Abisko... | reverse complement strand
TAACCTAGGAATCCAGATACACTCAGTCCTAAGCCTTTAATCTCACTCATTCCGAAGAAGCTGGAATATAACCCATAAACAAGGTAACCTGGATCTAAAAAAAAACAATGATTTAAGAGCCTTTAAATGTTTATTTCGTTTTAAAATTACTTATCAGAGTAGAAGAAAAATCTACACAATTAGAGCCTGAAAGGGTGGAAGCTATTGGACAAACAGTTACGCAGCTTCCGTTGTATAAATAGCCTGAGCTGCATGAAGTGCATAGATATTTAGTAGTGTCACATACAGAGCAATTCGTAGCACAGGGATTGGCTTTGCAGTAGGTACCAGAAGTTGATGCAACATAGCCAGTTGGGCATGCAGTCACACAAGTGTATAAATGGTTGATATAGCCAGTGTTGCAAGTGCAAGTTGTCCCACTTAAAGTCGAATATGTTGGACATGTCAAACATTGACTCTTTAAAAATACAATAAATAATATTATTAATCTTTTCATAAACCAAGAAGTCAATTCAGAAAAGTTTGAACATTTAATTTAAACTGCAAAAAAATCTCTTTGGGAAATGATTAGAAGTCCTTTTAATAGTTTGGTCAAATTAATGTCCAACTTATTTTTAATTGATTTCCCTTTTGTTATTCATCTCAGGCAAGCTCTAATAAAAACCTTACCGAAGTCGGACCACTGCAAGTACTGCATGATATATCGCATGTATCCACATAAAGGAACAAGTTTCTCATGGCGGCTCCTTCATTGGTGTAGTCTTCGTCAGTCGAGGCAAGCATCGCAATTGTGACTGAGCTTGCAGTATGAGAGATATTTTTATTATACAGATTTAAAATGTCATTATAGCCTGTATATGTATTGCAAATCTGCACACCATCAGCTGCGTTTTTAGAGTATTTACCATATGTCACGCTGTCAATTAACACTGAAATATAATCGTTTGAGTCAAGCGAAGAAAACATAAGCATGTCAAATCTCAATGAGAGGCTCCAATGGGGAGGAAGGCTTGAGTATGTTTTCTGATTTGTTTCACTTTTTCCATACATTCCCATGAAGGTACTACTGGCATAGTCTACAAAAGAATTTGCTGGACAAGTATACACTCTACTTAAACTCCATGAGCTGGTCTGAGTTGTTGTAAATGTCGCGTCTGTGATTTCTTTTGATATCAGCTATTCTTCTGTTTTTGTTGAGAAAACAACAATCAATTTATTAGCTCAGTTCAAAGATGAATTCTTACTTGAGAATGATGGTACCAAGAGGTACCGACTGATAATAATCAAAAATTGAACTATCATTAAGAGTTTTTACTTTAGTTTCTTTCTTAAAATATTATTACAAAAAACCCTCACAAAATGAATCTTGGAATTAATAAAAAGACAAAAATCTTTCAAAATTTCTTTCCATTGGAGTAAATCAAAAGCAGCTTTTATTTGTTTGACTCAAATTTCCCAGATAACTTATCTTCGATTTTTTTGTGATCTTCTTCATCTCCTCACTGGCTAGTAAAGATTAATTGCACGGAATCATCTATTTGATAGAAGACAATTCAAAGATATCTCTTAAGAAAGATGTGTTATTGTTTACTCTTAGAAAAATAATTATTACTTCAACTTTTTTAAAATATCTTTGCAACAATACAAAAAACAGAGTTAATTGCTGATAAAAAATTACTAATAAAACTAACTATCTCACATTGAATCTCTTTGTTTTTTAGATCTACTATCGTTAAATCGCTGATATTACAAAAAAATAAACATTTTTATGAACTCATTTCAATAATTAAAGGGAACGATGAACAATTAAATGAATAAGACTAATTATTTTTCAGCTCATTTTCATTTAAGACCACGAGATAGGGTTAACTATTATCAGATTTGTGGTAAATTATTCAATTTTTGATTAAGTCATTTTCAACCATTTAATTTATATTTCTTCCCAAAGGAGTATGATTATTGGTTGATTTTAATGATATTGAAGTTTTGTTAAATTTTAAAAAGAAGAGCAATTCACTCCAGCAAGAATCAGAAGAATAAAATAGAATTCTTTAATACATTCAGAGCAGCTAACTTTGCTTTCAAAAATAGCTCTCTCCTCATTACTATTAGTTTCAAACTTATTTTGGGATTTATTGTTTTTTCTTCTATTTGAACTCTGCTCATTGGTGGAATCCACTTAATTGAATTAAGGTGAAAAGAGTACTCAAACAAAATATCAGGCGAATGAATATCCAGACAATACACTCATTCTGTTCTAAAGTTATAAATAGAAAAAAAACTGAAAAGTGTAATCATTCTCCATCCATTCCCAAAAGACATATTTTATTGATTCAAAAGTAATTATTTTATACATTGTAAGAAGATCATTATTTTTTGAAAATATCTAATTAAAGAAATCAAAAAAACACTAGAAATAACAAATTAATAAATAATAGTTGTATTAACATAATTCAGATTAAAGAAGTGAGGATCAAGCACAATGAAATTACTCTTAGAAATAAATCTCACTATTGGAACAAGCATTTATTCTTAGAAATTTATTGATTTTTCAAGGTTCTCTTTGTTTCTTTTTTTATTCATTTTCTTCTACTATTCCATAACCAGCTAATAACGCTATTGAAAGAGGTAAAATAATAAATTGTACTCATTGAGTATTTAAATAAACTCCTCCACTCTGGGATTACATGTATCGCGAATTATTCAAGTGTTAAGGATTTTTTTTATTGAGGAGAGTATAATTATTTATTCAATAAATAACAACCTCTTTAGTTTAAGTATGACCAATAAGTTCGACAAACACAAACAAATCACAGATAAACGTTTATGAGTCATATCATCTTTTTATCTGTTTGAGAAAAAGATCATTCTTGCAGAATTAATAGAGCCAGAGATGCTTTGTAGGTCCATTGAGATATTGGATAGTAATAATATACTAAACGAGTCCAATTATCTGCTAGAACACTAGGAAGTCAAGCCCACTGGATAGCAAGTACAGTGTGCTCCAATTCAGGTCTTCAGTATATTTTATCCCAGACAGCTTCGGTATTAACCATGTGCTCATGGAGACACTTATGCAGGCTACTGAAAAGATCACAGTCGCTACGTTTCCAAACCTGACTGTTTTCGTTACGAGCTAAAGCAAGAAGCCAAGTGCTCCCTTGAATGCTAGCCCTATTGTCCAGCAGAAAATCACGAAGGCCATTGGTTGCTAAGGAAGCAAAAGAGAGTTAAGCTTGGATCAGAGGGATTTAAAGTGTTAAGCTTACCATGCTGAAGTTTTGACAGATGTAGAAGTACATTTGATATTTGAGATAGATAATAGTCGCCCTGTTGACTCTGCTGATCTGTGGGTCGAAGAAGTAAAACAGAGACAGCCACTCGTTCCCAAGCTATCAATAAATAATATTGTAAATTCGTTTTTCATTATTTACATATTAGAAATTACCAGGGAATACTTAAGCTTCTGATCTAATTTATGCTCAGGTTTGCTTTGAGTTTGAGATGGGCTAGAATTTTATCCTTGCTAAACAAAGTTATTGGTATTAGGCTGATGGGGATCTTGTTTTTGTGTGTTTAAGAGGTCTTCTTCATTGTGATTGTTCCCTTCCTGCCCCTTTGCTTGTTCTTTGCATGTGTACACTTCTTCGTTATTATAGATCTATTCTTCAGTTTGGCTGGTTGCTGCCTTGTTTCGATCAAAGTGTGTAATGAAAATAGTCGAGGACATTGTTTTGTCAATCTAGCGATTAGTGACAGAGGGGGTAAGCTAAGGCATTAATAGTTCATTAGTGAATGTATCAGATGATTGCCTCACCATACCTTATCTATGTCTTCGCTTCCCTAACGGAATAGGGCTGCTTTCTGTATTAGTAGTTGATTTTTCAATAACTAGACTTTAATCATGCTCAATCTGTGGAATGTTTTAGATAATAACTTTACCATTGTCTTCCTCCTTTTATCCTGATTTTCGAATCGTCTTTTTTCTTTTTGTTTGAGGTGAATCATCATCATTAGCCTCCTCTACCTCTTATTTATCTCCTTTTATTTCCTCTTCTCTTTCATTTTTTTTGTGCCTTCGAGGTTTTCTTTTCTTTTGAATTGAAGGAGAATCCTCATTTTCAAGCTCTTGATGTTGGATGGTATCTGTTGGTTGAATCTTAACAACCTTGAGTGATTGTCCAGTTTGAAGATCAATAATATATCCAGCTATGGAAGAACCTATCCAGAGTGTAGTCTTGATGGAAAGAATATAAATTATGATTTCATATTTTGGCTTTATCGAATCACAGTCTTCTTTCGAAGGACCAGAACAAGTTGAGGTGCACATTTCAGAGCAACCGACACATTCTTTTTAGTCAGTCTAAAATAGATCCTGAGGACATTATTGCAAGCAAGTAGTTTTATACTTCACTAAGGAACTTGGGCAAGTTAAACACTGTTTAACAAACACAAATTAATAAAGACAATTTTTATTGTAAATGAAACTCCAAAATGAAGGTTAAAGTTGCTTTACCTGACTTGAAGTTGAACCAGAGCAAGTAAGACAAGTAGAATCACACTGAAGGCAAATATTGTTCTTCAAATAATTGGAGTAGTTGTCAGGGCAGATAGCCAAGCACTGGCTCATAAGAGAGTCATAGCTCAGAGCTCCACTGCAGGAAAAACAGTTGGTTGAAAGAGAGCCTGAGCAAGTGCTGCAAGTAGAATCACAATCTTTGCACTGTGCTGTAGGAGAAGGAGACTCGAACTAGTTTGAGTTGCATGCTGAAACACATTACTTGGTGGAGGGTTGAAGGTAAAGAGGGAGAGTACATGACAGGCAGCTTGAATTCGTACCTCCATCGCAAGTTAAACAAGCAGAGTTGCAGCCTGTGCAAATATGCGTTACTAAATTCCGATATTGCCCAGTCGGGCAAATAGAGACACATTAGCTTGTAGAGGTGTTAAGAAATAGGCTTCCACTGCAAGAAAGACACTCTAAGGCTGAAGGGCCAGTACAAGAAGCGCATGAGGAGTCGCAGCTAAGGCAGACTGGGAGGGGTGTTGGTTGCTTGTATTGATTAAGATTGCAAGGATTAACGCAGGAAGTAGTCGCAGATTGGAAATGCAAAGGAACAGTGCACGATAAACATTATGAGCTGCTCCCGCCAGAGCAAGTAGTGCAAGAGGTCTCGCAAGCTGTGCAAATGTTATTGAGGGTATTTTTATAAAATCCATCTGGACAGGCAGCCACGCAAGAAGATGTCGCCGAGTCGAAATACAGCGAACCTTTACAGGATAAGCAATTGGTTAATGAAAGCCCTGAGCAAGAGGCACAAGTTGAGTTGCAATCTTTGCAAAGGGGAGTTGGTGTTGGAGATTAGTATTAGTTTGAATAGCAAGAAATCACACAGTTTGTTGTGGCGGTTTGATAGAATCTAGGGACTGTGCAAGAAAGACACTGAGAATTAGAACCTTCGCTGCAACTTGTACATTCGCTATGGCAGGCAGTGCATATGTTATTAGAGGTGTTTTTGTACTATCCGTCAGGGCAAGTTGAGAGACAAGAATTTGAAGATGTATTAAAAAACAAAGAACCGCTGCAAGAAAGGCATTGAGTAGAAGATCCTCCTGAGCAGGTTGTACAGGAGGAGTTACAACTTTAGCAAGTAGGAGATGGAGTTGGAGATTAGTATTAATTTGAAGTACATGATGAAACACACTGTTTTGTGGAAGATTGAAAATATAAAGGGACTGTACAAGAAAGGCAATCTGAACTTGTACTGCTTGAGCAGGTTGTGCAAGTGCTATCGCAAGCAGAGCATATGTGAGTAGATGTATTAGCATAGGTACTGTCAGGACAGACAGACACACAAGCTGATGTAGAAGTGTTCAGATAGAGTGAGCCACTGCAGGACAAACAATTTGTTGATAAAGAACCAGAACAAGTAGCACAACTTGAATCACAATTCACACAAGCAGCTGGGGAGTCTTGTTTGTATTAGTTTGTGTTGCAAGAAGCTACGCATTGCTTTGTCGATGATTGGAAATAAGAAGGTAGAGTGCAAGAAGAACAAGTCGAAGCTGTCCCTCCAGTGCAAGTGGTGCATGCAGAATCGCAGGCTGCGCATGCTTGAGTTGCAGTGTTTGCATAAAAACCGTCCCCGCAACTTGAGATGCAAGTCGAAGTGCTCGATTAAAGGTAAAGAGTGCCAGAGCAAGTGGAGCAGTTCGTAGAGAGTGCGCCAGTACAAGTTGTACAAGTAGCTTCACAGCTTTGGCAAGCAACCAGAGAATCATCGGCATATTGATTGGAGTTGCAGGTTGAAACACAGGTTTTTGGGCTGAGCTAATAGTAAAGAGGAAGATTGCACGTCAAGCAGCTGGAAGAGCTAGCCCCATCACATGTCTTGCAACTTGCATCACATACCAGACATTTATTGTTATTCGTGACTAAGTTTCAGAACAAATAACAAGAAGTTAGTTAAGCTTAGTTGAAGAGCAATACTTTAGAATAAAATTTTCAAAACAATATCATTTACCTGTGCTCTTGTAATATCCAGTAGGACATGTTGAAATGCATCCGTTACTGTAGAGGTAGAGTGATCCGGAGCATGCCGTGCAGTAGGATGAAGTACCTATGAAAAAAGGTTAAGTTAAAAGGTCCTAATTAGTTATTCAATGATCACCTGGGCTTGTGCACGCATAGCAAGTAGAATCACAGCTATTACATGTCAGAGTAGAGGTGTTAGCCCAGTAGGAAGTAGGACAAGTTGCAGGGCAAGCAGAAGATAATAAATAAGTCGAAGTGTAGCAAGAAGTGCATGTTGTGCCTAGAATAAATCAAGTTTAAAACTGCAGTATTTAATTATGAGATTAAGAAATTAACTTACTTGAGCCGCTGCAGGTCTTGCAGGAGGTGTTGCAATTAGCACATGTTGTACTTGAATTCTAATAGCTTCCACTCGGGCAAGTAAAATAACATTTTACATAATAGAGAAAGTATCCAGCTTAGCAAGTCGTGCAACCAGCAGCATTGCAAACAGTGCAATAAGCAACACACTTTTAAATAAAGTATGTCAATCAAAGATTTTCAAAAGACAAGGTATTTACATAGTCAATGAGGACAAAGAGATTCCTGATTCCAAAGGATTCGTTGTAGCTATCTTCATTCAAGCTAGTTGTTATTTTGATAATCAGTGTCGTAGCAGTGTGAGTGAAGTTAGTATCAATGCTAGTAGGTTATTCATTCCAAACGTTTCCACACAGATTGCTGGGCCCTTAAGTCGCAGAGTATGCAATAGCACTTTTTGCAACTGTGTCTACATAGAGATAGCCATATTCACTGTCATATGAATCAATTTTTAGGAAAGTGTATCCTATCCTCACTGACCAATGAGGGGCGCTGATCAAATAAAGATTTGGATAAATTTAGAAAATAAGGAAAAAAAAATCCAAACAATAAAATTAAAATAAAACAAAACAAAAAAACAATAAAAGATCAAAAATAAGAGAAAAAACCTGAATTTTTAACCAACTTACAAGCCTTTTTTTAACTAAAAATAATAAATCAATTATCAAAAAACCTTTATTTCAATTAAGACAATGAATGTGATTCGGAAAAAGTAGCAGAGAATCTCAAATTTAGGAAAACAAACCATTCAACATTCAACCGAAATGCATTTGAGACTACAACCCATTTTAATTTTTTTTATTGTCAAAACTTTCTTCTTTTTCACAACAGAAATTTAAAAAAAAATTCTCGCATTTAATAATAATAAAATATTTATTAATCTTCTTACAGTGATGAATACGTTCCTGTGATATAACTTCCAGCCCCTGAGAGAAAAGAACCTCCTAGAAGATGATAAGTTTATCCACATTCCGTTGTCATAGCAGTTGAGTCAGCTACGCCTCCATAACCTAAGAATCCAGATACACTCAGTCCTAACCCTTTTATCTCACTCTCTCCAAAGTAACTGGATTATAACCCAGAAACGAGATAACCTGGATCTGAGAAAAGATTTATTTTTAGAAGCTTAAAAATTGTTAATTGGCTTTTTTATATTACTTATCAGAGTTGATGAATAGTCAACACAATTAGAGCCAGAAAGCGTGGAAGCTATTGGGCAAGCAGTTACACAGCTTCCGTTGTATAAATAGCCTGAGCTGCATGAAGTGCATAGGTATTTAGTTGTGTCGCAGACAGAGCAATTGGTAGCACAAGGATTGACTTTGCAGTAAGTCCCAGAAGTAGATGCAACATAGCCAGCTGGGCATGCAGTCACACAGGTGTATAAATGGTTAATATAGCCAGTGTTGCAAGTACAAGTTGTCCCACTTTAAGTCGAGTATTATGGACATGTCAAACATTAACTCTTTAAAAATAAAAATATTATTATTAATCTTCTCATAAACCAAGAAGTCAATTCAGTAAAGTTTGAATATTTAATTTAAACTTCAAAATTTCTTTTTGGGAAATCTTGCTATTCATCTCAAGACAAGCTCTCTAAACAAATACTTACCGAAGTCGGACCGCTGCAAGTGTTGCAAGATATATCACATGTATCAACATAAAGGAACAAGTTTCTCATTGCAGCTCCTTCATTAATGTATTCTTCATCAGTCTAGGTTAGCATCGCAATGGTGACTGAGCTTGAGGTATGAGATATATTTTTATTGTACAGGTTTAAAATGTCATTACAATTAGATAAAGAGTTGCAAATCTGCACACCGTCAGCTGCGTTTTTAGAGTATTTACTATAAGTTACGCTGTCAATTAACACTGAAATATAATCAGTAGCATCAAGAGAAGAGAACATAAGCATGTCAAATCTCAAAGAGAGGCTCCAATGGGGAGGAAGGCTTGAGTATGTTCTTGAATTGGTTTCACCCTTTCCATACATTCCCATGAAGGTTCTACTGGCAAAGTCTATGAAAGTATATGCTGGACAAGTGTACACCCTGCTTAAACTCCATGAGCTGGTCTGAGATGTGGTAAATGTCGCATCTGTGATTTCTTTTGATATCAGCTATTCTTCTGTGTTTTTTTTGAGAAAAGAACAATCAACTTATTAGGTTATTTCAAAGATGAATTCTTACTTGAGAACGAGGGTACCAAGAGGTACAGACTGAAAACAACCAAATATTGAACTATCATTAGAGTCTTAATTTAGTTTATTTCTTAAAATATTTACAAAAATACCCCGAAAAATGAATCTTGGAATCAATAAAAGGACGAAAATCTTTCTAAATTAGTTCCCATTGGAGTAAATCAAAAATTTATCTTATTCATTTGACTCAAACTTCCCAGAGAAAGTCCAACTTACTTTTTTTGTGGTTTTGTTACTGGTTAATTAAGAGTAATAGGGGAGGTGGGGGGAATTTAAATAAATTTATGAGAAAGGTGCATTATTGATTACTAAGAAAAGTAACTCTTTACTTAATTATTATTTCTCAGTAGTAGAAAAATAATCTTTTATTTGGAATATCTTTACAAGAAAGCAATGAATGATAACAAATAAGTTAAATGCTAATAAATACCCAAAAACTAACTTGATCATATTGAATCCCATTGTTGCTCGATCTACTAACATCAAATCGTTGATAAAAAGAAAAATAATTATTTCAATATACTCATTTTAATCATTTAAGTAAGCATGAGCACTTGATTTAATAAGACTAATTGTTTGCGCAGCTCATTTTCATTTTAGACCACTAGATAGGGTTAACTATTATTTGTTACTTTTCGGATTTGTGGTAAAAATATATTTTGTGATTAAGTTGTTTTCATCCATTTAATTTTTCAATCTTCCTACTTGGGGTATGCATAATTGAAAAGTAGGTTTTATTGTTATTTTCAAGGTGATGTTAAAATATTAAAAGAAGAAGGAGAATTCCTTCAAGTAAGTGATACAAGGAAAAACTAAACTTCAGAATAGCCATCATATCTTTAAAAAATAATCACCTCCTATTATCTATTCGCCATCCACTTCATTTGTGATTTACTGTTTGTCTACAACGTGAATTATTCTGATTGGTGAAATCGTCTTAATTGAATCAAGGAGAAAAAAAAACTTCAAAGAAATACTAGGAGACAAAATACCAAAATAATCTTCCTGCTCTTGTTCTAAAATTACAAAAAGAAAATACTGAAGAGTTTTTGAATCCCCGGGC
>Ga0302271_10005082_pt1 | contig 10168 bp, 5 predicted proteins | sample III_Bog_N1_1_FD_198767 | JGI IMG/M metagenome (GOLD analysis project Ga0302271, IMG submission 198767) | Peat permafrost microbial communities from Stordalen Mire near Abisko, Sweden - III_Bog_N1_1 | ecosystem: Environmental > Terrestrial > Soil > Wetlands > Peat | place: Sweden: Abisko... | reverse complement strand
GATAGGGCATTTCCTAAATAGGATACTTATCGGGACATGGTGGCAATTTATTCACTGGCAGCTTCATTTCCAGCGCCAGCTTCCTAAATTTTCTATTGCAAGCCCTAAGTTTACTTAGAGAGTGCCTCTGTTTTAGCCTTTTCCTCATTGAATTTCTGCTCTGTTGTGGCAAGAGAAGCAGCCTAGCGCTTATTTTCAATTCTCTATTGGATGGCAACTCCTGCATTCTCTAGGTTTACCTTTACAGTTTCCTTTTGTTGAGCGTTTTACTGAGGAGAGAAGGATTTAGATAGAAATCCTTGGAGCCCTTTCTCAAGAGTATCCAAGACATCTTAATCGTGAGATAAGCTACCGATTAAGCTCTCGTACTTTGTTAGCAAGGTCACATAATCGACAAAGGAGAGTTATAAATTCTCTTTATCAGGGCATTCCAAGATGGCTTTGAGTTCTTGAGGAAGAGCTTCAAGTACACTCTTCTTTGCAGATGCGGTTCCTCCGCCAAGTTCGTTGGAGATAGCTTCCTCTTAAACTTCTTCTTGGATATTTCTAAGGACGTCATTGAGTAAGAGCAAACTCTAGCTTTTTTGAACTTCCTCAGCAATAGCTTTCTAAAGCTCCTATTGGATTTGAGTCATATCTGCAGAGCCACTCAAAGCAGCAGCAACCTCCTCTAACTTGGTCTCTCCTCTAGTAGTGTTGTCCTAGACTTTAGCAGCTACAGCTACTTTATACTACTCTAGCTTTGCATTCACATCTGCTAATCTGTTAGCAAGTCTATCAATGAATCTAGATTCTCTGGCTCTCTAGGCTTCTTGAGTAGCCTCTTCACCAAGAACATTAATCTCTCCAGCATGAGCTTACACGTCCATTTCAGCACGAGGAGCTTATTATTGGTTCTCATTGTTGAATACTAACACCTCTTCTTCTTCCTCCTCTGTTTCTGTTTTCTGAGAAGCTTTTCCTAATAGCTTAGAAAGGAGCTTTTCTAATAGACCCAGAATATCTCCACCACTGATCCATGTTTTCAAGACAAGAAGTAAGAGAAGGATAACGATGATATCACAGAGGTCGATTGAATAACCCTGAAAATAATACAAATTAACATTAAAAATATGCGAATTTAATTGAAAAAAAAGAATAAATGGAAATATCTCTCATTACTTTTCTGTTGGTGATCGAGAGAGACCAGTTCGAGAAAGCGTACAAGGCTAGCACAAGAGCTATTGTTAGATTTCTCTTCGAAGCAAAGGCAGTCTTCTTGAGGTCACTCATCATAGTGAGAACAGATGATTCCATTTCAATTTTTATACCACAAGGTTTTTCTGATTTGTTTTGACTCATTTTGTTATTTCGTTTATTTATTATTTTCTATAATTTTTGGTAAAAACAGACAGTATTTAAGCTAGATTTTAACAGTGCTTGTCTTCTTAAACCACGCACTATCCAAACCATTAGAAATAATAAATAGTCCAAATATCGTATACTCAATCCAATCTAAATAAAAATTGATTCTTAAAAAGCCTCCCACGTGATGATTACCACACATATTTTTCGATAATTGACATAAAAATAATTTAAAATAAGGCAGATTTTTCCAAAAATAGCCATCACTATTATTTTGTATCTTATCAATCACACTTGATGCGTCACTACGAATTATTTAGACATAACTTTCAAGTTAGTTCAATATATACAAAATAAAAATCTCCAAATTTTGCATCGACTTAGGTGAAGATGGGAGATATTTCAAAAAACAAATAAAATGGTGAATGGTTCAACTGAATCTTTCTCTTTTTTCAAACATTTCTAGGATCCTTTTCAAGAGATTACTAAAAATAAACAATGATATATGTGTTTACTACAATTAATTCAGGGCTAGAACTGATATTTGAAAATCTCCCCCCTTTAAATTTCCTTAGACAAATAAAAGCCCCACAACAAAACTCTAAATGAAAAATTAACAACAGCTGAAATCCTTTAGTTTCAATACATGCTGAAAATTCACTCTTTTTAATGAGAGAACTTTGAAGAAACAATAGCGGTACTTAGAAATAATACCTAGCATTGAAATAACTCGGATTTAAGGAAAAATTCAATGCAAAAAAAGCAATTATCCTTGATATTTTATTGGAAAATATGAAAATGATCTTAACAGAATTGATGATGTTAAATAGCTGGTTTTCTTTTTGGATACGATTAAGAATTAAAAACCCAAACTGATGCAGCGTGTATCGCTTTTTTTCTGTGAGGTCTTATAAAATTCTTCGTTTTAACTGCTTTTGTGCTGCTTTTAAGAGATAGTTTTTTTTCTTTTCTTCTCTTTTCCGACCCTATGAATTGATGCCATTTTCTTCCTTTTTTTCTTTAATTTAAGTGGATGGTTTTAAAATATCCTACTCTTTGCAGTTTAGTGAAGATATCTTAAAAGCTAGTTAGATTGATCATTCTGCTTGTGGTGGGGATATGATTATTTAATAATAATAGTACCTACTATTATTTTTATTTTGTTAGATTATGATGTGTCATTTTGTAGCTAGTCTTTTCTATTTATTATTTTTATTTTGTTAGATTATGATGTGTCATTTTGAAGCTAGTCTTTTCTATTTATTATTTTTATTTTGTTAGATTATGATGTGTCATTTTGAAGCTAGTCTTTTCTATTTATTATTTATTATTATTATTTGATTCTCTCTTTAAATGCATTAATTTTCATTTGATTTAAAAAATGGTGGTATAGAGAGAGCATTATTTTTAAATGCTTTTTGGAATGATTTCATCAAAGAATAACTGTAATAATAATGACAACTTCCTTTTTGTGGTTAAACAAGTGGAAAATTGATTAAAAATATAATTTAGCTATTAATATTTGTGGGAGTTATCGCAAATGTTAACTTGATTGATTTTGTTTATATTTTTATTTAGTATAACCTATGATTTTTTTAAAAATTTTGTGTGGTGATTCAAAGATAAAAGAAATGTCAAAAAAAGATTGTCCTAACCTGCAAATGGAAATTTAAGCAAAGAGATAAGATTGAACAAATGTGGAAATCATAATGGCTGAAAAACAAAAAAGGAAGATTTTCAAAGAATTAAAGGTTCAGAGATAAACAAAATGACAAGATGACATTAAGTCCAAAAGAATAAATAATTATTAAATAATTTTCTTTTTAAAATCAAACAAAACAGGAAAAAGCACTCTATCTCCTAAATAAAGGAACAATAGTCTGGAAGGAAATAATAATTACCTAGAGGTTGTAAAAGACAAACACAGCATGAAAGAATGATTAATGAGACACTCTTATTATGTTGATTTGGTAGAGGAATGCAATTCATAAATTCTGCTGAAGAAGAATAAATGAAAGGAGATTATTCATTAATCCTTTAATTAATAAGTAAATCATGAGTGATTTTTGAAAAGAGCAATCAATTCCCTTCTTTTCCTTAAAATCTCCTTAAACTTAGCTTAAAGTGAGCTGATAGATTATGATTGTGCTTAAATTAAATAGAAAAGTAAAAATTCCAATGGATATCTTAGGAAAATCCATTTTTTTTCTTCGCAAGAATATATAGAAAATAGCTGAGTTTTCAAGTAAAAAAAGGGGGATATTTAAAAAAAAATGAAAATTTATTAAGAAATTAAAGAGAATCGAAGAAATACTATTAATGGAGGGGGGAGATGGGAAGTGGATTGCTTAGGAAGAGATGAGTGGGAGAATCAGAAACTAAATAATCTAAAAAAAAGAAGATTTTCATGATATTTTGATAGGGGAGTAGTTTTTGTTAATCTTTTGGATGAGATTGCATGAACGGAGTGGAGTAGTGCTTGAGTTAATTGATTTGCGAATTAATTTGTAGGCAGCTGGAAAGAGTAAGAAAATAATAGTCATAGGTTAGGCAGATTCAAGGGGTAAATAGCAAAACTCTCTCTGTGTGTTTCTCCTCTTTAACAGGTTTGCTGTCTTTCTCACAAAATGTCGAGCTACTTGAAGTTCCAAGTTTCCTTTCATACAACCGTTAATCAGACAGTTCGAATCATAGGGAACATAAAGGATTTAGGTGAATGGGATGTTTCCAAAGGACTCTAATTGCAAACGAACGCTTCGATCTATCCTGATTGGACGCATGAGACATTCATCGAAATCCCTTATGGTAATCCAAAGCAAACGTTTTATTTTCATCTGATATCATTCATTCAGTTTTTAAGAGGTTTTTCAAGCCTGGTTCTAGTTTCGAAAGGATAGAAAAAGAGACAAAGAAACAAATTTTAAATACTGCTTTTGTCATCAGTTAGGAAAGTTATAAATAACAATATACACCCCAACAATTATCTGTTTTAGATGATTCTACACTCTTATGAGCCATATTTACTAAAAATATAAAGATTAACAACATTAGAAATAAGGTTATATTCTAGGTATCCAATAGGAAAGGGTCTTTGAGTGAAGGAATATTGAAAAAGGGAATATCCAGAGAAAAGCTAAACAGAAAGCAACTGTAAACCTCATAAATAGCAGGGCCATTTTACAAAAGGTGCCAGGATTATCAAGAGTTTGTACAATAGCTAAACACTTGTGCCTGGTCAAATCTCAAGATCACAATCCGATTTTTTCCAAGCTGATAAAAGTTTTAAATCTCTTCATTAAATTGACTCTATTTATCAATTTCCAATAGGCACGTTGATCGAATTTAAATGCGTGAAACTGGAAGGAGAGAGACTAGTCAAATGGGAGAATTTCTCTATCGACATGAACAGAAAGTATAAGACACAGTATTTCAAGGCACTTCTCTTCATGAAAGAAGATAATATATAAGTCATCGAGAGACCATTCCAAAAGTACACAGGAAATCACGACTGCGATATCATCGATACAAGTGAGCAGAGGGAAAGGGGAGAGAGAGAGAGATTGATATATTTATTAATCCTTTGTTTTGTGTGTCTTATTTTTTGTAATTTTAATTAGCGAATGCAAAGAAAATCCAAGAAAAATTCATTATATTTGATCCACTCCGCAAAGCTGATGGACTTGTAATTAGAGAAACTAGAGCACCTTTCTTTCCTTTCTTTGATCATTCTAAACTTTGCTTGGTTTGTTTTCTTCGAAAAAGAGCTCTTCTTCGGATAACAGTTCGCTGGATTTCTTCAGGAGGCAATCAAAAGCTTCAGATGAATTTGGATAGTTAGATCCTGCTAATTAACCAGATGGAAACAATGGAATAAAACGCATACGTGACTAACCTGATTTTTCAGACGATGAAGAGGAAGATGAAGACTATTTCAATTCTATGGGCGCAGAAATTGAGTACTTTTATTAGCCATTTTTGGTTTGCAATTTCGAATAAAAAATTTAACTTTTTGGGTTATTTTTCCTTAGTAATGCAGGTTGGGAAGCTAATAATGAAGGAATAGAGGGAGGTGACAAGGAATTGTAGATATAACCACCTGAAGGCTCTATTAAGAGAAAATCAATGAGGATCAAGGGACTAGGAATAAAGTTCAATGCTAGCTCTCTGAATCAAATCGAGGGGAAGGTTCCTCGCCATCTTGAGAATATTTTTCTGTTGTTCAATCGGTTGAAGAAAGAAGCTGCTTAGTAGCAGCAAACTAGGGATATGCTTGTAAGGAAGATCTCGGATTTCAAAGATATTTCATATTATGGAATACATTCTTAGCTATAATAACAACAGTAGCAATAGTAATAGCAGTCTCAGCAATAGTAATCTGCTTAATTACAGCCTGGGGGTATGCCTAATAATATTGGTCACAATCCCTTGAGTGTCAAGGGAGAAAGGATTGCGAAGTCTCTTCCTGAGATAGCTGAAAGCGATATGAACGAGAAAACAGAGAGAACTCTGGTGATAGTCAGCTTTAAACTGCCATACTCTGTTAAATCTAAAAAAAGAAAGGGAGTAATGCGGTTAGCTGGAAGTAACAATACTGCTAATTCCCATGGAATTATTGAGTAGTCTTATGAATTTTCTAGGACATTTGACCCATTAATCGATTCCATCAACGAAAGTTTCAGCAATGTAAAACTTCGAGTGGTTTGGCTGGGGATTTGCAATATCTACCCCGAAACTCAAGCGGACAGGGATTAGCTGAGAGCTTACATGCTAGAGAAGTATCATTGCTGGCCACTATTTTATCAAGAGAAGCAGATTTCGCTATTTGCAAGGCAGTTCTGCTCGTATTTCCTCTACCCCCAAATTGACCAGGCTTTGTTTTGCGAAGAGGATCCATCTTGGGAAGTCTACAAGCTGATTAACTAAGATGTCGCAAACACCTTGAAACTGATCACACGATCCTACGATCCGATCTTCGCTGTGGCTGTGTTTGATTTCCATTTCTTTTTGGTTCCATCTTATTTCCAGAAGCAAAAAAAGCGCTGCTCTGGGTCAGTGTAGCAGTTCGATCAGAAGGAAAAAATCACTATCTCCTTCTTAATGGACAGAAAGTTTCCAGCGCTTCAGATTTTCGAGATGCTGCCTTAAGCAGAGATCTTCATGCATTCGCTGTTCTTCTGCGACATCATGTCATTCTCGACGTTTGAAGCTTGTGAACCATTTCTGAGTCTTGCATAGAAAATGGGATGTGCAGTAGTCTACAAGTAACAAGAGAAATTAAGAAATTCCTTATGTCTTATTTATTTATTTCTATCTTTTGTATAGGGCTGGTGGTAAAGTTGTCCTTCAGTGCAACGGTAGAGAGATCTTCATTCGGATTGAGCATCCTGGGATAAACATCTCGAAGCTGCAGAAAGTGAAGGATTAAATCTTGTAAGAATGTGAAATGAAATCTCTTGTCCTGCATAAGCAAGAACGCCATCTAATCGTTGGCATTGACTCGATATCTAAGAACAGTGGATTGGAATTGAAGTTCATAGCGTTCGAGAAGTTCTTGAAGCGAGAGAAGTACCTCAAATCCAACTAAGACTATAAACTCAAGCAGATTGTGTATTTCTCCTCTGACGGTGAGTTCTTCACGTATGCGGAGTAGTAGGAGTATCTCGAGGAACTGAAGTAACTTGCTAGATCTATCAATCAATCCCAATGCTTCTACGAGAATGTCATTGAAATCATCGAATGTGAATGCTTGCTGGACTACGAGTATTATCAGTATTTAAGCCTCAGCGAATGCTTCATTTCTACTTCCTTACAAGAGAGTCGGCATGAGCACTACATGGATTATCTGTTCTTGAAAAAAGATGGCTAAGTGATACTTTCCCATTCTCTGAATTAACTTGCATCTTTCAATGCCGTCAATATTGTGAATCCCTAGGATACTACGAAAGTCGAATAGACCCTCACTAGAGTATTCAGAAACATAGCAAAGATGAGTCATCACTAGAAAATCGCAAAAGCTACAGAAAATCACTCCCAAAGCAGCAACAGTAACAACCGCAATAGTTCTTAGAGTCTTCTCAGCAAATCTACGTAAATTTTTAGAAATCTAAATATTTTAAACAAACAAGCAAAATATAATTTTCTTAAATGTATTTATTTTATGGTCTTTTTTCTCATAGATTCTTCACGCCCCACGTATCTGGCGATAAGCAGCAAAAGGATGATTCATCATCAGGCCCTCAAGAAGAAAAGCAATCTGACTCCAGCGAAAGCAACACTACTATCAAACAGGAGACAATCACACTTGCCAACGATAGAAGCAGAATCAATATCACAGAGAAAAACAACACTAGTGATCAAGCTCAACGAGAATTTGATTACAACTATCTCATTAAATTCTGCTCGACGTAGACGTGGATCAGCCATTTCATAGGCGATATCGTCAAAAGACAGTCGTTCAATAGAGACACCTGCATTTTCTGCTCAACTGAAGAGAAAACCATCTTCTTAGATAGACCTTCAGATACAATGTATCATGAAGCGATCTCTAAAATCTACGAGCGGAATTCATCACAATACATCTAGATTAACCTATAAAACTTAATTTACAAATGCAAGAACGCTAGGAATTGCGTTTTTGTCTTTGGGTTTTCCAGTGTGTTCTTTGAAACTCCTTCGAACCTCCTCGCCGAACCTAAAACAAATGTCAAACTCTTCTAGGAAATCAAAAACTTAGCATCCTAGCACAATGCTACTGTCTTCATAATCAGTGGGAAATCCCCTGAGTTGCTTCACAAATATTTCGGAGACATCCCGAATATTATTTTGATCAGCAATAATGGACTAAAGATTCAGCATACTTCGCAAGATATGGAGGCCATAGCGTTGACAAAACCGCAAGATCCAACGTTTTTGAAGATGTGTGTAGCCACTAGGATAGAGAATTTCGTGTAGAAAACAGCTGGGTCGTATATAATTGAATCGGAGATTTCTACATCTTGGCACTTTGAAAATGTTGAAAAAGAATTCGCGGATGCTTAAAAAGAAGAACTAGTGAAATAGCTAGTTTAGATCGTTGAAAGTATGCCAGGGTATGAGATCTTTGAGGGGTATGATTTTATCCAAGTCAGACCGTCTTGTCTGAACAAAGTAAGGAGTTATTAGTCAGGTTTTTGAAAGAGATTTCTGATAGGAATTTTATTGCTTGCAGGGGATAATGACGAAGATTGTGCTGTAGAATTGCTATTTACGGAAAGGAAAGATAGATCTTCTCGTTGTTGTTGGTGGTAGGAAGACAACAGATGAGGAGATGCTCAAGAGCGCAAGGGAAGTAGTGTATGATGAAAAAATAGCATACATCGAAAACGTAAAACATAACAAAACAATTTGTTCTCCTTACTAAAACCATAATTTTTTTGCCATTGCTAAATCTTTTTTTCTTCTTTTTTAATTCAGAACACTCCAATCATATTAGGTTCAATATCCTGCTAACTAGGAGCACTCTACTGCAATCATTAATTTGAAAACAACAATGAACTCGCAGTACTCTTAGAATTAATGAACGGAAATAAGCAGCTCCTAATGGCTGATTAATTCACTCATCTTGCTAATACGGCAAACTCTAGCAATAAGAGCAACTACAACCACAAAAACCCTAATGGACTCGATAAAGCAAATTGTAAAATTGATCCAAATCACTCCAATATCCCTTCTTGCAATAAGGACAATCCATCTGAGATAGATAACAATAGGATCTGTAACACATCTAGCAATTACAGCAACAACACTCTACAAAGCTTTAACCATAACACTAATTTCTTACCTCTTGATCCTCCTCATCTGCTTCGGAAGTAAACCATGTGCGTATAAGACTGCACTCCTATCGAATTTACCAAACAACAGTAGGTTCTTTAGTAAAAACACTAGGATTCACAGGAAGCCTTTGAATAAAGTTTGCCATTTCCACTTACTCCAGAATATTCATATTAGCAATCCAGCTACGATCAGCTAGAGAAGAAACCAAAGATAAAGGCGTTCGACATTAAGATCCCTTTTATTAACCAAGTGCAATCTCTCAATTAAATCTAAAGGCAAATGATATGAGATTTGAAGAAGGATTTGATGGGGGCACATGAAGTATATCAAAATATCCATCAAGCCGAGATACACCTCTGGATTGTTTAGTCAATCCACAAACTATTATTAGTAAATAATCAATTTTTTAAAAGCAGGAGGGGAATTAAATGTTTAAGTTTTAGATTCTTTTTGCCAAACGATGTGTTATCAAATGTATGTAAAAAATAAGTGTACTTTTTATCTCAAAATATCATTTAAAGCTGTATTAGGATCACTTCACCTGCTATTTAGATAAGAGATAGCCATTTAATAAATGGAAGATGACTCACAAAAATTAACCTTAATTTAACAATGTAAGGAGGGGAGGGGGGGGGGAATTAATTGTTTTGGGAAAATAATGTAAACTATGGAATATTTTTCTATATTTTTTGGTATGCTCTCTTGAAATCTTAATTAAGTTCATGATTGTCGTGTTGTGTTCGGTAGGAGACACTATTACTACTGATTAGAACAGTACTCATTGTGAGAGCGCGAGACTGTCAAGTCATCAGAGAAAAACGAAATAAAAACTAAAAGTAGATCTAAAGCCTGGGAAGCTAGAATCATGGCTTCTTCATGATGAGTGTATGGCCATCAGGTCTCCAAACAAGCTGAAACGGATAGAGATTGCTTTTTTTTATCGATGTTATTTTTCTTATTTTCTGCTTGAAAAGGTCATTTTCTTCCATCTGATAATTTTATGATTCGAGGA
>Ga0302271_10005081_pt1 | contig 10169 bp, 9 predicted proteins | sample III_Bog_N1_1_FD_198767 | JGI IMG/M metagenome (GOLD analysis project Ga0302271, IMG submission 198767) | Peat permafrost microbial communities from Stordalen Mire near Abisko, Sweden - III_Bog_N1_1 | ecosystem: Environmental > Terrestrial > Soil > Wetlands > Peat | place: Sweden: Abisko... | reverse complement strand
CCGTGAAATAATACCCTATTGAATCATGCCAAACGGATTGAACAGAAGTAGAATTAATCAAGGTATCGGTGATTGAAATTGCCTTCCGATCATTGTAAGTAATAACAGTATTCCCTTTCTGATTGCATTGGTTTACACCGGTTACAATTTCTGCTCCTGTATTTGTTTTTATATCTGTCCCCAGACAAACGAATACGCTGTTGACATAAAACCATGATTTTTTTGCGTCTACTCCATTACGTGCCAGGTGGAAAGTAGATATTCCATTGTCGGAATGGGTCAATCCACCCACAAAAGGATTCGGATTACGGTAATCATCTTTATTCGTATTTGCTTTAACAGGATCAATAAGTGGTGCAGTGACTCCTGGCAATTTATTCCAGTCCCAAACAGGAAATATATCCATGTATTCATCCCCGTTTTTCATAAAAATAGTACAACCATCCGATATAAAATGACCTTTCTTATTTTCATTATTTGTGAATTCAGTTCCCCTTACCCTGGGGGAACAGGCCCGAACTGAAATATAACTTTTCGTGCCACGAAACACCGTTAGGTCTGATCTCCAAAAATGCTTTGACCTTGAGTTTTCTCCCTGAAATTCAGGTTGCAAATTACGCTTTAACAGGTCATTGTATTTTCCGGCATATGCTGTGTCCACTTGTTTCAACTGACTAACTGCAACACAGAGTGCCATGGCCTTCCCAACCTGGGCTTGTTTAAAAAGCTGACGGTTACAGGCACTGACATCCATTGCTCCCTTCCAGACAATCCAGCCTTCACCATCAAAAATATAATTCCGCAATATGCTCATTTGATTCTGTGAGAACGCAAGTGCTGACCCTCCAAATACATTGGCGTAATAGGCCATACTGGAGATAAATGCCAGTCCGTAATTCCCGAATTGTTGCTGAGGACCGTGTTGATGGAAACTATAATCAGCCTGTATACCTTCCTTTGAAGTGACAAATATCTCGGAAGCTATCGAATCCCTTGCCCTGACAGCCAGATTTTCGTCGTTTATCAATAGCGCCTTTAAGAATACATTTCCTGCCAACCATACTTTATTTTGTCCTGTCAATCTAAATTCCGAATTATTCATAACTGCAATAGCTTCGGTTTTTTCTTTTTGACTCAATTCGTTTTCAATAAATATGAAAATCAATCCCATAAATCGTGGTATCCCTACTTGATTATACCACCAGTTAAGGCATACCGGCTTAGTCTTAAACCAATAATTTAATCCCATGTGAATCACTTCCGATGCTTGTTTCTGTTGGTAAAATTTCGAGTTTGGGGTGATATAAGCCCTGCTCAGGTACAAAATTCGTGAAACGTGGTTGGTAGGATCCCAACTGCTTCGTGAAGAGTCGTTGTAATCAATATCCTTCCAGGACCCATCAGGTTGTTGGGTTTTGATGATCTTATCCAAATCGGAATCCTGTTGGTATGTATTCCAGTATAACTCACGCAAACTTAAGTCAGTTGTGTTCCCTTTATTCGAAATCACTGATGCTAAATTATACTGATCGTTTGTTTGAAAAAAAGGAGTGCGGTTCAAACCTATAATCTTGTCTTTTAATTGTTGTACCAATTGATTGCCAGCGATTGCATTGAAGCTACAAGAGGCAAGTAGAAAAATAAAGAGGATGTTTTTTTTCATAAGTATTGATGAGTCATTTCATTCTGACAGCGTTCCGGGAATGCTATCAGGCAAAAGTATTAAATTGAATCCAGCATTCATCAAAAAGTATATTACAACACTTGAATACCGGGAATGCGTTTTGTTACATGCAGATTGGTTACTTCCACCTGCAAAAGTAATAATTTTAAGTGAATTTTTACTGTGAATTGATGCATTAGTAGGAGGAATAAATCCAGGTGCTGTTTCAAATGCTTTTACGAATAAGAACTCTCTAAAACAGGACTGTTATTTTGATCATTTCTTAGATTTCTTCCGGATAACGGACTTGGGATTGCATTGATGACAATCCTGATCCGGTATCCAAAACTTTCCTGATTTTGTATTCTTTTTTGCATTTAATTCATTAGTAATACATATTTAATTTCAACTCCATTCATTCTCTGCATAGATACATTTCAAAGTGAGCATAGAGGGGGCAAAGAGAGGGCAAGGATAGGTGAACCTCTCCTTGCCCTCTCTTTGCCATCACTTTGCCCTCACTTTGCCCTCTCTTTGGTATGAACAAATACAGATTGAATTCCCTGGATTTGTTTTTGAAATGACAAAGCAAACACTTGAGGTATTCCTTCCATTAGGAAAACTCTGTAAAGATTTTCGCCGATTGGATCTGTTGGCAGGGATGAGTCGTTTCGGGAACAAAAAAGTGTTCGGTTAATTTTAGAATAGAACATGGATAGAACTTTCCACATTTTATTCTTTTAAATTTAAACTGCGACATTGAATTGTTTCTATTGCTCTAAATGTATGGTATAAAAGAAAGACCCGAACAATCGGGTCTTTCTTTTATACGTGGGTGACAAATAATGGAGTATCTGAATGGAGCACCATTTTATAAGCCAATCCCGGGTTAAATAGCCTTGCAAATAGATTTCTGCGCCGTGTATTGAAAGCCAACACACTGATTTGATGATTCACCAGATAATTATTTAGAAATTCAGGAGTATCCGTGGCATTCAATAAATCATAATTTGCAACCAATTGAGGATAATGATTTGCAAAATAAGCTTTTATTCCTGCCAGCATGACTTCACTCCAGGCAACATTTTTGTCAGAAGCATGAATAAAATACATTTCTACATTTTCAGGCCCGAACAACGATATGGCCCTGTCGATGGCTATCAGATCTTTTTGATCGAAATTAGTCAGGAAAGCAACTCTTTTTATATCTTCGGGTGATTTCATCGTCATTAATGTTGGAACCGCGAAAACAGGCGAAACGCACGCTTCCATGACTTCGGCAGTCACACTTCCAATCAATTCATTGGTCAGTTTCCGGCCATGTGTTCCCATCACTACTAATGCCGGAGTATGCTTTTTACAATAATCAAGTATCTGGTCTTCCGGCACCCCTTCTCTCATTTCAAAACTGAAAGGTATGTTTGGGAGTTCCCCTTTGACAATGCGGTCATGAATCAGTTTGGTCATTATCTGGATTTCTGCATTGGCAGTACTTAAAATCTTCTTAAGTAATTCACTATCGCTAATGCTATACGTACTCATATCATTATTCGACGAGATCGTAAAAGCCGGACTAAAATAGACATACAAAAACACAACTTCGGCAGCCAGGTTATCGGCAAAATGGAAACCAAAATCTGTTGCTTTTATTACCTGGTCGGAGAAATCAATCGGAATTAAGACTTTCTGTGTTGAAGGACTTCCTGTTTCAGGTTCATGCTCCCAGGCACTTTCCATCTCTTCCACAATTTTCAGGGCCCTGGGTAAATCACTTTCTTTAATACGAACCCGTACACCTACAGCCAACTCCGGATGTTCAAGATTCAGATTATGAATCACAGTCTCAATACCATTTTCTTCTAAAACGGTCTGAATCATTTGTGCCCTTTTAAAAGTGCGAATTGCGAGAGTAACTAATTTGTCTTCCATAATAGTTTATAATTAATCGATTTACAAATCAATATTGCATGTTTCCTTCATTCATTCTTAAACAATCAGAATACTTGGTAAAGATAGCCATTATTAACTAACTGATTGTATATTTTTTATTTATTTTTTTAAGAACTAGAAAAAATGGCTTACATTTGTATCAATATTTAAATACAATTGAAAACATGAATCCGAAAATTAAAAAAGGACTTAATATTGCAACACTTATTAGTGTTATTGTGTTCGCTGTTTTTATTTTTTTCAAATTTTATTTTGTCTTTGGTGAAGGCGTTAAAGCGGGTGAACTCAATTACTTTGTACATAAAGGTTATATTTTTAAAACCTATGAAGGTAAAATGATTCAAACCGGCTTTCGATCACAAGCCAGTGGAACAATTCAATCGTATGAGTTTCCATTTTCGGTGGAAGATAAAGTAGTTGCGGACTCTTTAATGCGCTGTAGCGGAAAGGAAGTTGAGCTACATTATAAAGAATATCTGGGGACACTTCCCTGGAGAGGAGTCAATAAATTTGTGGTGGATAGAATTGTTTCTGTAAAATAAAGATAATTGACAGAATGATCCGGATCGTGATAAAGAATTGATGATATGAATCTGTTTCAGCTTGTTTAAGAACCTGAGCATGCTTGATTTCAGGTATTTTATTTCATCTCAAAAAAAATAACTACTTTTGTACATGCAGAAATATTTATCTGCTAAAATATTCATTAATACGTATCTCATTGGAAACGGACGTTTTATATTCTACCTTCGGGGGCATAACGGTTCACACTTTAACTACTTCTGCATTAATTTCAGACTTAATCTCATTGGCTGTCAGCATTCTGCTTCTTGCACTTTCGGCTCTTATCTCAGCATCTGAAGTTGCATTTTTTTCACTTGATCCGCACACGATCAATGAAATGGAAGAGAGTGAACATAAAACAGACAAGAATATTCTGCGCTTAATGCAAACCCCTCAACGCCTTTTGGCGACTATCCTGATTGGAAATAACTTTGTAAATGTTGCTGTCATCCTGTTATTGACTCATTTTACGACTTCTATTCTTAATTTCGATGCCGTTCCCTTCCTGGGATTTATCTTTCAAGCAATCTTTATAACCTTCGTCCTGTTACTCTTTGGTGAAATTATGCCTAAAGTCTATGCAACCCAGTTTGCAAAGAAAACGGCATTAAAAACAGTACCATTAATAACTACATTGGGTAAATTGGTAGGTCCATTTGCAAGCCTGCTTGTAAATTCCACGTCGATAGTGAATAACCGCCTCGCAAAACATACACGGTCAAACATTTCGATGGATGAACTATCCCATGCACTTGAACTGACTTCGAACAGCAAAGACGAAGACACTGAGATTCTGGAAGGAATTATTAAATTCGGAAATATTCAGGTAGTAGACATTATGACCTCCCGATTGGATATGGTGGTGGTTGATATCAAAACAAATTACAAACAATTGCTGGAGATCATTATAAAATCGGGTTATTCACGCATACCTGTCTATGGTGAAAACAGGGATAATATCAAGGGGTTGCTGTACAGCAAGGATTTGTTGCCGCATTTGGACAAACCTGCAAACTTCCGTTGGCAAAGCCTTGTCCGTCAGGCTTACTTCGTACCTGAGACGAAAATGATTGATGACCTTTTAAATGAGTTCCAGTCGAACAAGATACATTTAGCACTGGTGGTTGATGAATATGGCGGCACTTCAGGATTAATAACACTCGAAGATATTCTGGAAGAAATCGTCGGAGATATCAGCGATGAATATGATGTAGAGGAACAATTGTTTACCAAAATTGATAATCACACTTTTATTTTTGAAGCTAAGATACTACTCAACGATTTTTTTAAAATTGCTGAAATTGAAGAAGACGATTTTATAAAGGTAATCGATGAAGTTGAAACTCTGGCGGGGTTAATACTTGAATTAAAAGGCGATATCCCTGCAAAAAATGAACGCATTGATTACGGTCGTTACGTTTTCGAAATCATTGCGGTTGACAACCGCAGAATCAAGAAAGTGAAACTGTTTATCAAAGGCGATTTCGATAAAGAGGAAGTTTGATTGTTTTAAGTTGAAAGTACAGGTTGATAAAGTAAACAACTCTATTGTTAATGGAATTGGTAAATAATAAAAAATGATTATCCGCAATGACTCCTAAAGGTAAAGAGTTATAAAAGCGGGATTTATTAGATGTTTTTATATTAATATATTTGTATATATTACTGATAATCATTATATTTATAGCAAAAAAGAGCTATGAATATATTTAATTTCATTCAACAATTCCCCGATGAGAATGCTTGTCGGTTAAGATTTAAAGAACTTAGAGACAACATCGGTATAATTTGTGATAAATGTAATTGTACTGAGCATTATTGGCACGAAAACAAGCTTTGTTATGAATGCAAACACTGTCATCATCGTAAATCATTACGTTCAGGGACTGTGATGCAAAATTCTAAGCTACCTTTTCGGTATTGGTTCGTTGCTATGCATTTGCTCACTTGTACCAAGAAATCTTTTTCAATAGAAGAATTACGTCGTCAATTAGGACATAAACGATATCAACCTATTTGGGAAATGGTAAACAAACTTGGTGATGTTATGGGTAAACGCGATAACGAATATCAACTTTCAGGACAAATGGAACTTGACGAAGGTTTCTTTACCACGGAAATTCCTCAAGAACACAAGAATGAACCATTGAAAAGAGGACGTGGAAGTCAATGCAAAAGTAAAGTGCTTGTTATGGCAGAAAGTACTTTTGTAGAGAATCCAAAGAAAGGCCGTAAACCAAAACGAGTAAGCCATATTAAAATGATAGTTATTAATGACCTAAAATCCATTACAATTACAGATATTGTCAAAGAGCAAGTTGAAAAATCCGCTGAATTAATCACGGATGACTCAACATCGTACACAAAATTAAAAGAACATGTCAAATCGCATGAAGCTGTTGTAATGAAAGCTGATTTGATTCCCACTATATTGCCCTGGGTTCATATCGCTATCAGCAACGCTAAACGATTATTTTTGTGCATGCACCATAAACTAAAGAACGAATACTTACAATACTATCTAAATGTGTACTGTTACAAATTTAATAGAAGATACTTTGGAGATAAGATCTTCGATAGATTACTTATTACTGCCGTTTCTTATACTCCTGATTTTAAAAGCAAAATTTATAATAGGACACTTTGCGGATAATCATAAAATATAATTTTAATATTATAGGTTAATCACTGTGTAAATAATGTTAACAAAATAACTCAAGTAACTATTCTACAGAAGATTACAGAATAGCAGGTGAAAGTCTGAAAATAATGCTACAAAATAATGTCATAACAAATGGGGACATGACCCCGAAAAAGGGGAAGGAGCAAGCACAGACAATAAAAAGAGGTTTCGGTGCTCTGCACCTTTCATTCCTTTTCATTTTCAATGATGTCTACCAAAGTATCGGAGCTATGCTCCTTGTTTTGCAATGAAGAGGGACAAAGTCACGACAGTTTGATAGAATTAAAAATCAGAAACTAATAAAAGGTGCAGAGCAGCGAAAGATAAAGGAAAAAATACACCGTAGGTGTAAACTGTGAATAACCCCCAGTGGAGCTTGCGGAACTGGGGGGATAGAAAATAAACAACCCAACTCCAGAGGAGTTGACCAAAGGAAGAAGTCCTTAAACTATTGATTCTGTTGGTGAACTCTTACAGAGTTCTGTTTTTGATTTCATTCATTACCCCCGGTTCCGCAGGCTCCACCGGGGGTTATTCAAAGTAAACTCTTACAGAGTTTTTTCAAACAGTAACAGATTGAACAATCTATTGATATTGTTGATAGATTTGAGTTATCAAATAATAAAGAAAATAGTTCAAGTATGTCATTTCAAGCCGCATATGCTACATTCCGGCTTGACGGAAGCGGTGACAGATTATACACAATTGCTTTCTAATATATAAGACATTTACTATTTAAAACATTTACTATTTATTCATAACAGATATGAATTATGTAATAAATGCGACTATTAAAAGTTTAAATTATATCGTGAACTCAATATTCACAACTGTCCCGCCAGATGCGGGAACTAAAAACTAGCTATAATGATTAAGAAAAGAAAATTTATTTCTGTATTCACGATCCTGTTTCTTGGAATGGGATTGATGTTTAGTGGTGGATGTACACCCGATCCGGTACAACCGGGAACCACCTCGTACAACCTGAAAGTAAAAGATGTGCTGGGGGTAACCGGTGTCGTCACTTTTGTTGAAACATCCCCTACCGTGACCACCATCAACATCACCCTCACCGGTGCACCTGCCGGAACTCACCCTGCCGGACTTTATTCGAACTCTGTGTTGGAAGGTGGAAATGCTAAATTAATTTTGAAACCGGTTGATGAAAGCGGTAAAAGTTCGACCACAGTGACGGATATGACTTACTCGGAACTGATTGCTTTCAACGGGTTCATTAAAGTCGTCAAAAGCGACACCGAAGCGGGTACGATACTGGCACAGGGAGATATCGGTGGAAACGTGATCACCAAAGTCAGTAAAACGTATACTTTAAAAGCAAAAGATAACTACGGAGTTTCGGGGACAGCCTTGTTTGAGAAGCGGTTAAACGGAAATACTTTGTTGACCATATCACTCACGGGAACCATTGCAGGGAATAATTATCCTGCCACCATCAACCTGGGTTCAATCACATCAGTGGGTGGCGGACCGATCGTGGAATCGTTGCAAGTGGTGGATGGAGCCACCGGTAAAAGTTATTCCAACATCAACACTCTGAATAGTGGGGTTGCGATCACGTACGATAACTGGATGGCTTATGATGGCTATATCAATATCTACCAATCATCCATACTTACAGGTGCTGTCATCTGTTATGGCAATATAGGATCAAATTAAAGACATTTACTATTTGGTCATTTACCATTTACTATTTAAGACATTTATCATTTCATCAATACATTGAACCGTCTTTGGCTTATGCCGGGGGCGGTTTAATTATTTACCATTTAGTCATTTACCATTTACTATTTAGATTCGATTGCATTTTAGCGACGGCTTCGGCAGGTAGCAGGGGGAAGGTTGTAAGCGAAGTTGTCGGGAGATATCGATTGCATTTAGCGACGGCTTCGACAGGTAGCAGGAATAAGGTTGATAGCGAAGCCGTCGGGAGACAGGTTGCAGGAACGAGGTTGGATGCGAAGCCGTCGGGAGATATCGATTGCATTTAGCGACGGCTTCGGCAGGTAGCAGGAACGAGGTTTATAGCGAAGCCGTCGCAAGACAGGTAGCAGGAACGAGGTTGGATGCGAAGCCGTCGGGAGACAACGATTGCATTTAGCGACGGCTTCGGCAGGTAGCAGGAACGAGGTTTATAGCGAAGCCGTCGCAAGACATGTAGCAGGAACGAGGTTGTAAGCGAAGCCGTCGGAGGGACAGGTTGCAGGAACGAGGTTGGATGCGAAGCCGTCGGAGGACACGCTGCAGGGACAAGGTTGAAAGCGAAGCCGTCGGGAGAGGTGAAATAATTAACTAAATAATAGGTTATGATAAATGGAATGTGTAGTTTTGTAAGTTCTAAGATTGTTGATACAGGAAGAGGCGACGGACCACGGACTACCGACGTGTACCGACGATTGGAATGGGTGCCGGGACGGTCAGGGACAGAGCCTGTTAGCCGGTACTTAAAAAGATTGGATTCCCGGAGCCTGAACCTTACGCGTGTGAATCCTGTAAGGGTGGGGAGGCACGACATTTTATAATTTAGAGTATGAAACACATCGAAGTAGTGGCAGCCGTGATCATAGTGGACCACAGGATATTGTGTGTGCAACGCAACAAAAACAAGTACGATTACATCTCCTACAAGTACGAATTCCCGGGGGGCAAGGTGGAGAAGGGCGAGACACGTCACGAGGCCCTGGTGCGTGAAATCGAGGAAGAACTGAACCTGGACATCAGCATCCAGGAGCATTTCCTGACCGTGGAACACCTGTACGCCGACTTCAACATCACCCTGCACGGCTATATCTGCCGCTGCGCCGACCCTCAACTTACTCTGAACGAACATATCGACGCCAAATGGATGTCCGTGGACCTGATCGCCACACTGGATTGGGCGGATGCCGATATTGCTATCGTGGATAAGATCATAGCTGAGGGAGGAGTGTGAGCGAATATTCAATTTATAACCACCAAAATCAATTAATTCCATTTAAACACCATACTAACGATGGAGTCAATTGAAAATACAGAGTTAAGCATAACACAACAGGGATTTTTACGTAGGAATAGGTGTGAAAATTGCAACTAATTTCCAAAATAATGTAATAAGAGTCCATCAGAATAGTCGGAACTTTGTGTTGTGAAGTTTATTCACAACTGCCCCTGCCAGAAGCGGGAACAAAAAAAAACGAACTATAATGACTAATAAAAGAAAAGTTATCCCTGCATTTACTATGCTCTTAATTGGATTTGGAATCATGTTCATGACCGGTTGTAAGGGAGATCCGGTTGCTCCAAGATCCACCA
>Ga0302271_10005080_pt1 | contig 10172 bp, 9 predicted proteins | sample III_Bog_N1_1_FD_198767 | JGI IMG/M metagenome (GOLD analysis project Ga0302271, IMG submission 198767) | Peat permafrost microbial communities from Stordalen Mire near Abisko, Sweden - III_Bog_N1_1 | ecosystem: Environmental > Terrestrial > Soil > Wetlands > Peat | place: Sweden: Abisko... | reverse complement strand
ATATGCATGGTGGCTATAGGTTTTTTAGGTTTTATTGTTTGAGCTCATCATATGTATGTTATAGGTATGGACGTAGATACCAGGTCTTATTTTACAGCCGCACAATGATTATAGCTGTTCCTACAGGTATTAAAATATTTTCATGATTAACTACAATGGCTGGTGGTATTATAAGTCTATCTATACCAATGTTATTTGCTATAGGATTTTTATTTTTATTTACAATGGGTGGTGTTACGGGTGTTATATTAGCTAATGCTGGATTAGATGTAGCTTTACATGACACTTATTATGTTGTTGCACATTTTCATTATGTATTATCAATGGGTGTTGTTTTTGGCCTATTTGCAGGATTCTATTTTTGAATTGAATATTTAATGGGTTTAAAATATTCAACGCATTTAGGTAAAATACATTTTATACTTACATTTGTTGGTGTTAATATTACATTTTTTCCTATGCATTTTTTAGGTTTAGCTGGGATGCCTAGACGTATACCAGATTATCCTGATATTTATTGAACTTGAAATTATTATAGTTCAATAGGCTCTCTTATAACAGTTATAGGTTTATTTTTTTTTTTTTTATTACTTTATAATATGGTTAGTTTAAGATCTGTAGGTCTTAGTTATTTAAATGAAATTTACATTCTTATGAATAGACATAATATGTCTAAGTTTTATTTATTTTTAATAAAATTAGAATATAGTTATTCTAGACGTGTATATATTTTTTTACATAAATATATTAATATTTTAAAAAGTATAAATATATTTACATATATTATTGTTTTATTTTATGAAATAATTTTAAATATATTATTTAAAATAACATATAAATATTTATTTAGTTATAGAATATATATATATTATAAATATAATTTCTCTTATTACTTAAACAAATTTGATATGTATATTTATATAGATAGATTTTATTATTCATATTTTTTAAATCATTGCTTAATTATATGAAATTTAAATCAAAATAAGGATAGTAATATATTTACTAAATTTGAGTTTGTATGTTTTAATTATTTTAATATATATGTTTATTCTGTTTATATAGTACAAGAAAGTATTAAAAAAATATTAAAATTAAAATTTAAACTTTTAATTTTAAAAATTTATTTAAATAAATTTTTAAATAATATAAATTATTGGTTATATTTGTATATGTATAAAAATGAATCTTATAAATTAATTATAAGATCATAAATAATTAATTCTAGTTAATAATTAGAATTAATATTATTGTAATTAGAATCATAAATTAATTCTAATTATTAGCATTGAAAGTTAACTTAAATTAAATTAGATATAATTATAAAAAAAATAATAATATATATATTATATTAAATATGTATAAAGTAAAATATTATAACATTTTAAATTTATATAATAAGGAAGTTATATATGATCTAAAAAGATATGCTTTGCTTAGAAAAACATATAATTATAATTTAAAAAAAAGAACAAGATTATCTAAAAAATTTAAATTTATATATAAAGTAGAGAAATTATTTGGCCATCTCTATATTAACAATTGAAAAAAAAAAATAATAAAATTTAATTTTTTATATAATCATAACAAATTGGACATTAATTTATATAATATATTTTTTAGAAAACCATCATATTTAAAATATATATACTCTAAAATAAATAGGTTACACCTTTACAGGCAAATATATAATTTATGTTATAGATTATTGTTAATATATCCTTATAGTATTATAATTAAACCCTTTGTTCTTATAATAAAAAATTACAATGTAGGTAAATTTTTTATTATAGTTGAGTGAAACGATAAATGATCACATTTATATTTTATATTAAAAATAATAAAAAAGAAAAAATTAAAATTAAATATTACTAAACTTATTAAAAATATTTTTATAAATAAAAATAAAAATATTTTTAATAATGTATTTTTAGTAATGAGAAATAATAAAAAAATAGTAAATTTATTTTTTAAAAAAAAAATGTTATTATTATTTTGATTAAAAAATAATTGATTTAGTAGATTTAGAAATAATTGAAAATTTATTAAGTTTAATATTTTTGTTTATACTAAAAGATATAGGTTATTATTATTAAGAATGTTTAATGCTAATGTACTTGAAGTCAATTATTTTACAAATTTAGTTAATAGTATTTTTATAGAGAGATTTATAAAAAAAATAATATTAAAGAATTATAATGTTTGATATAAAAAAAGAAGATTCTTAAAAAAAAAAATAATTAAAATAAGTAAAATAAGTAAAGGTTTTAATAGGCGTATATTCTTTAAAATAAAAAATTTATATTTAAATAAATATATGCAAAATATAAATATAAATTTATTTTTTTTTAGATTATATAAATTATATTTTTTTTGATTTTTATTTTTTTTTTATAATATATACATTATGTTAAATAAAATATTATTTAGTATTTGATTAAAATTTTTTAATAATATTTATCTAACTGTAAAAGAAAAAAAGATACAGGACTATTATTATTATTTTTTAAAAAATAATAATAATAATAAATTATATGCATATAATTTTGAATTTAGTTTAATTAAATATTTTAAATACTTCTATAATACACAATATTATTATATAACTAGCTATTATTTATTAAATTTAAAATCATATTATAAATCAGTATTGTCTAAATTTATTATTAGTCAAACTTTTAGTTATTTTTTTAAATTCTTTAAAAATATGCAAACTTTAAACATTAATAATAATATTAATTATTATTTTAAGTGTGGTGTATTTAATTATGCGCATAATAATATTTTATTTTATTTAGATTTTACGGATCATAGTTATATATATATAGTAAATTATAAAAAATATTTTTCTCAATTATGAAAAAAATATGACTTTAAATTAAGTAAAAGATTAAAAAAATTAATAAAATTTGAAGATAATAATAGATATAATTTTTTTAAAATTCATCATGGTATAAATATTTATGATAAAACTAAGTTGCGTTATTCTAATTTTGAATTAGGTTTACATAAAGAAAAAAAATTATATTTTTTATAAAAAAATATGTTAAATTATTTAAAATATTTTTTTATAAAAATAAATAAAAAAAATGTTATTGGTATAAAATCTGGTTCAGGTAGGAATTATCTAGGTACAATATGTGTAAGACATAAATTTGGCGGAATAAAAAATAAATATAGACATATTGATTTTTATAGAAGAATAAATAATTATGGTTATGTTTATAAAATATTAACTGATGTTTATAGAACAGCTAATATAGGTGGTATTATTTATAGTAATGGTTTGTTTGCCTATATAATATTATCTGAAAATATTAGCTTAGGTAAGCTAATATTTTCAGGCATCAATAATGAAAATGATACTGTAGGTTATACGTTATTATTAAATAATGTTAAATTATTTTCTATAATAAATAATATAGAATTATATCCGAATAAAGGATTTAGTTTATCTAGAGCGGCTGGTAGTAGTTGTATCTTAACATCCATGCAAGATAAAGATACAGTAACTTTAAAACTAAAGTCAGGTTGAAATATATTTTTATCTAAAAAATGTTTAGCTAGCAGTGGCTGTGTATCAAATGTAAAACATAAATTTAATAATCTAAAAAAAGCAGGTATTTCATGAGCTTTAGGTAATAGACCTTCAGTTAGAGGTGTAGCTATGAATCCATGTGACCATCCGCATGGAGGGGGTGAGGGTAAAAAAAGTCCACCTTCTGCTCAAAAAAGTCCATGGGGTTGGTTCACTAAAGGTACTGCTAGTTTAAAAAAAAAATATGAAAGGAAAAAAAAAAAATTATATAAAAATATAAAATAAATGGCTAGATCATCTTGAAAATTACCTTATATAAGTTTAATTTTTTTTCAAAAAAGATTCTTTAAAAATGATAATATAAATATAAAGCAAAGAAATTCAATAATACCTTTTATATTTATAGATAAAAAAATAAAGATAAATATTTATAATGGTGTATGATACTTATCTACCATATTGTCTAATTTTATGTTAAATTTTAAATTTGGTGAATTTGCATATACTAAAAGATCAGATACGCAGACTCATTTAAAAAAAAAGAGAAAAAAAAAAACAAAAGGTAAAAAATAAAAAAATTTAATGGGGCATATAGTTAATGCTAAATCAACAAGATTAGGTAAATCAACCTATTGATGTGACCAGTGATACAGTGAAAAATTTTATTATAGCGAATTTTTATATGCTATGTTTAGAATACGTTATTATTGTTATTATATATTTACAGAAAGGCATTTTGATAGAAAAGCTATATTTTTGAGTCATTTTGAATTGTATAGATATTTTAAAAATGTTTATGTTGAAATTTATTATTATGATGGTAAATGAGAAACAGAATATGAAGAATATAAAATAGAGCTTTATAGACAGCATTATGACATGCCTATGAACAAAGATCCAGAAATGCGTAAACCTTTTTTTCTTATATCAGCTTTAAAATTTTTAGTTTTATTTAATTGGATGTTTTATATAAAAAGAAGAAAGGAGATAAAAGTAATGATAAAAAGTCGTTTTATTAAATTGTTTAGGTTAGTTAGAATATCTAAATATAGTGCTTATATAAAAAGTTTTATGAAAAAAAAAAATAAAAAATTTTTTTATTGAAATAAAGTTCATTTGCATTTTGTTTTATTTTTATTAATGTATGTTAATGCGAAAATAATTATTGGTAAAACGTCTATGTGAAGTATACCTAGTAGAAATACTATATTACGTAGGTTATATTATATAGGTGGTTCTAAATTTGAAGTAGAATTTTGATTAAAAATAGGTTCTAGATATCTAGGTTACATTTTTTATTTAATTAGTAAATTTCAAAAAGTATATGTACATTTTTTTTTAACAAATAATAATTGTGTAAATGCTAAATTTTTATCTAGATATATAGCTAGAAAATTACAACAAGGTTACCCTGTTAAAGAATTGTTGAACCCTATTCGTAAAGAATTATCTTTTCTATTGGCAATATCAGCAATGCCAAGTATGTCTTATTATAAGCAAAGTATAAAAAAATATTTTAATAATAAAAGTAGATATGAAATAACAAAATCCCTTTATAAAATATTATTAACATATATTTTTATTAATTATTTTAAAATAAGAAAATATATGTTGTTAATAGAGAAAACTTATTTAAATATAGATTTATTAGTTATGTATATATGGTTTAATAGTAATAAAAATAAAGGTGAGATATATAATAGTGTTAGTTCATATGGTATTGAATATTTTAATAAAAAAATAGCTTATATTTGTTTTTTTGAAAATAAATTTTATTATACTAATATAAAATATTTAATATATCCTAAATTAAGTGGTTATTATTTACTTTTAAAAGTAAATAAATTTGCTAGTTTTTTTAATTGGATTTATAATTATTTTTATATAAATAAATATTGTCTTTCTGTGGACCAAAATATTAACATTATGAACAGTACACATAGTTTCTCTATGCGTGGTTTAGGTTCTAATTTGAATCGTTTTTTAAATTATTATTATTATAATTATAATTACAAAGTTGGTTATAATAGTTTAGGTGTTAATTTTTTAAAATCAAGAATAAAAATTCGTACAAAGGGTTCAAACTTAATGGGTTATAAAATGTATTTAATGGGTAGATTCACAAGAAAGCAAAGAGCAGGGCACCTTTGGTTTTCAAAAGGGAAAACACCATTAAATACAATTATGGCTTTTGTTGATTTTGCATTTTATTCGTTATCTTTAAAAAATAGTACGATAACTGTAAAGATATGGTTATATAAAAATAGTGATTCTGATAATAGATATTTTTTAAGAATGTTTTAAATACTAAATATGAAACAGTACCCTGCATTTTTAAAATATAAAAAATATCATAGATTAAGTATTATTAATTATTATTTAACTGAAAAAAAAATATTTTATCCATTAAACGGTGACATAGCTTTACAGAGTATAGAATCAGGTAAAATAAATTTTAAACAAATAGAGGCTTGTAGACGTACTATTAAAAGGGGACTTAAAAAAACAGGGTTTATATGAATAAAGTTATTTACTAATATACCTATATATAAGAAATCATTGGCATCACGTATGGGTAAGGGTAAAGGTAATTTGTCCCATTGAATAGCACCTATTAAAATAGGTACTATTCTTTTTGAAATTAGTGGGTTAAGTTGTATAAAGGCTAAATATATTTTAAATAAGTCAAGGAGTAAATTACCTTTAAAAACTAAAATAAGTAAATTATTGTATTAATATTTTATGATACAAGTGGGTTCAATATTAAATGTATGTGATAAAACAGGTGTTAGTTTAGTAAAGTGTATAAAAGTTATAGGCCCTTTTAAAAAACGTATAGCAAGTGTTGGAGATGTTATACTAGTATCAGTAAAACATATTAATCCTAAAAAATTTAAAAAAATGAAATTATTTAAACGTAAACGTTTTATGAAAGGTACTATTCATAGAGGTTTAGTTATAAGGTCTAAAGTATATTATAGAAGATCTAATAATGTATTTATAAAATTTAATGAAAATAGTATAGTTTTAGTGAACAAAAGAATAGTTCCTATTTCAAATAGAATCTATGGTCCCGTGCTTGTTGAATTATGTAGAAAATGACCTTCTTTAGGTTGTATTACTCGTTATATGATATAACAATTTTAGTTTATTTTTATGTATATAGATTCTTTCTTTTTTTATAAATATGTAGTAATGTTTATTTTAATTAATAAATTAGGTAATATAAATAATACGCTAAATTTAAATAAAATTAATAAAATTTTTCTAAATTTTAATTTTAAAAAATTAGAAGATTTAAATGATATACAATTATATAATAAATTATATTTGTTTAAATTTTTTTTAGGTAAAAATGCTTTTTTAAGTAAAACAAAAAAAGTTTATTTATTAGGTAATTGATTTTATAGTTTTAATATACAATTAATAATAAGTGATAGAAAAAATATATATTTAATTTTATATATTTTTTTTAATAATATAATTATAAATGTTGAAAAAAATTTAATAAAAAATGGAGTGTTTAGTAAAAAATTAAATATATATTTTTTTTTAATAAAAGATTTAAATATATATAGTGAATTAAAGACTAATCTAGGGTTATTTAATATAAAAAAATTTTTAAATATTAAAATTTTTTTTAGTGGATGTGACTATAAGGTTAGCAAAATTTTATTATTTAATTTAAAATATTTATAATAATATATAAATATTTTAAATTTATTAGGTAAATTTAAAATATATTTTAGATAATTATAAATATTCAGTGCAGGTTAATTAGGTCCCTACTAATAAAAATTCTATAAATACAATTAAAAATTTATATGTTTATTCTAAATAATATAAATAAAAAAATAATAAATGTAAAAGAAGAATTTGATGCCCTTGATTTAAAAATTAATGAAAAACAAGAATATGATTATTTTGAAGAATTAGGTCTTGTACTTGAAGTTGCCGATGGTATAGTAACAATATCTGGTTTATACAATGTTGCTTTTGGTGAAATGATTGATATAATAGTGCCTGGAGGTGATCCTGTAGTAGGTATTATATTAAATATAGAAAACTTTCAAGTAAGTGCAGTTATTTTCTCTAGTGATATAGATATAGTTCCAGGTTATATTGTTATGAGAAAATATATATTAATGAGTGTGCCTACAGGTGGTTCATTATTAGGTAGAATAGTTGATCCTTTAGGTTACCCTCTTGATAATTTAGGTAATATAACAAATAAAGGTTTTCGTTTTATTGAACAAGTAGCACCTTCTATCATATCTAGATCAGCTGTTAATACTCCTCTAGAAACAGGGTTAAAAGTTGTAGATAGTATGGTTCCTATTGGACATGGCCAACGTGAATTAATTATAGGAGATACTAAAACAGGTAAAACATCTATAGCTATAGATGCCATATTAAATCAAAAAACAGAAGATACTATATGTATTTATGTAGCAATAGGTCAAAAAAGATCATCTGTTGTACGTATAGCTAAATTATTAAAAAATAGAGAATGTCTTAATTCAACAGTTATAGTAGCAGCAACTGCGTCAGATACGGCGGCTATGCAATATATAGCACCTTATAGTGGTTGTGCCATGGCCGAGTATTTTATGAATATAGGTTTAAGAGTTTTAATCATATATGATGATCTAAGTAAACATGCTGTTTCATATAGACAATTATCTCTTTTACTTAGAAGACCACCAGGTAGAGAAGGTTATCCTGGAGATGTTTTTTTTTTACATTCTCGTTTATTAGAAAGATCTGCCAATTTAAAAAATGGTGGTTCTATTACTGCATTACCTATTATAGAAACAATACAAGGTGATGTTTCAGCCTATGTTCCTACAAATGTTATCTCAATTACAGATGGTCAAATTTTCTTAGAAACAGAATTATTTTCTAGAGGTATTAGACCAGCAGTATCTCCTGGTTTATCTGTTTCTAGAGTTGGTTCAGCTGCCCAAAATAAATTAATCAAGAACATGGCTGGTACTTTAAAATTAGAATTAGCTCAATTTAGAGAAGTTGAAGGATTTACAAAATCAGGTTTAGTTTTAGATGATGCTACTAAACATTTAGTTAATAGAGGTAGTAAATTAACTTCATTATTAATTCAAAAACGTTACACTCCTTTACATATATATGAACAAATATTATTATTATATGTTTCTTTAAATGGTTATCTAGATAAAGTAAGTTCAGAGCATATGAGTTTATTTGAACATGAATTTTTAAATTTTTTTAGATCTTCTATATATTATAATCCTATATCAAGATCTTTAAATTTAATGTTATTTCCAAAAGAGTTAATACCTTATTTATTATTAAATTTTGTAAATCAATTTCAATCATTTTTAAAAATTAATTTTTAAATTTTATGTTCTTTGATGACCAACAAGATGATCAATTTAAAACAAATGAAGCTATTAGAGCATCAGGTAATTTTTCCCCACACAATACAGATGTAAATTGAACATTTTTTAATGTGTTTTATGAAAGGACTTATTCTAGATGAAGATTTCATTTTTTTATATTTTTTAGTTTTTTTTTTTTACTTAGCAAATATTATCCGTTATTTTTTACAATAATATTTATAGATATGGCTATACAATTAGCTTGATCTTTTAGTGATGTTGAATTTATGACAGAGGATTATTTTTATGATTATAGTTTATATATGAGTCAAGTTAGAGGAGGTGATTCTAGATTAAATATATATGTTTTTGCCTATTATGATAGGTTGGGTTATGTTATCTATGGTTTATCCGAGATAGGTCTTGACATGTGTTGTGATGTATTTAAATATAATAATTATTTAGGTCAATTTAATAAGATAAAAAAAATAAAAGATGTTTATAAATATAATTTTTTATATAAAAAGAGAAAGAAAAAAAATAAATATGCTAAAATAAAAATTATAGATAAAGTTTTAATAAATTATAGATATAGGTATTTAGTGCCTTATAAAAATAAAAGTATTAAGAAATATATTTTTAATAATAAATTTATTATTAAAAATATATTTCTTAGATATTATCCTAATAGAAATAAAGTTATAAATTATTTTTATGTGTACAACAAAGATAGGTCATTAACTTGACTTAAAATTAACGATTTGTATAAAAATATTTAGTATTAAATTATAAATTGTAATTTAATATATTTTAGATTGTGTTAAAATCGTAAAAAATAAAATTGAATAAATATTATTTATGTTAAAAATAATAGCTTTAGTTAATATATTTTTTATGTATAATTTTTTATTTATTAATGATGAATTTGTAATATGCTTAAGTCTTCTAACAGTTTTTGCTTTTTTATTAATTTCTTTAAAGAAATATGTAATACATTTATTTTTTTATATATTTGATAATGTTTATTTTTATTTTTATATATTATTAAATACAAATAAACATATTTATGAGTATTTGATGTCAAAATATATGTATGTATATTTTTTAGTTAGTTATAATCAAATAGATTTATTTTTAACATTTGTTAATATAGTTTATATTAATAAAATAAAAGATATTAATGCTGCTAGATATATTAAAAAAATAAAAATAATTTATATGTATGCTAATGTTATTTTATTTACTTTAAAATATTTAAATAATATTGTATTAAATAA
>Ga0302271_10005079_pt1 | contig 10172 bp, 9 predicted proteins | sample III_Bog_N1_1_FD_198767 | JGI IMG/M metagenome (GOLD analysis project Ga0302271, IMG submission 198767) | Peat permafrost microbial communities from Stordalen Mire near Abisko, Sweden - III_Bog_N1_1 | ecosystem: Environmental > Terrestrial > Soil > Wetlands > Peat | place: Sweden: Abisko... | reverse complement strand
AGAGATTCACTATGTGGATCTCATTTTCAAATATATTTAACAAATTCAAAATGGGACAAATAGAAAAATAACTCTTTTGGTGACTACTGTATTGCCTTTGAAGCCTAATTGATACTTGTTATCAGCCATAAAATCATTCTTTCCCACAAATTTCAATTTAATATCTTTATGTAGTTTTATTATTCCTGGCTAATTGAAATTCGGGATATTTTACGATTTTTTAAAGAATACTTCTAAACTTCTTTGTCATTGTCTTGCAAATTATTAAAAAGCCATAGCAACCAAAAAATAATAAAAGATCTATGGATTTAAGGCTCATTTTATCTGAAGTTTTCAGTAAATACAGTAATCTCAGAGGATTCACCATTTTGTAACATAATTCAAACTGATTTTCTCAATAAGAATGCCATGCTTTTGCTGATTGCAGATTGTTGTGTTTTGTGAAATCTCCCAACAATTCAGTAACCCTAAACAACATCCAAATATGGGAGCACAACTCTTTTATTATTTGTTTATTTCTTCCCCCAAAATTAAAAAGATTTCACAGATATTTTTCAGATATTGGAGCACAAGTTATTCAATAAGCGATAAAGATTAGGGATTACGAAAAGATGATAAACCGAAGCAGAAATGTTTGGAATCGATTAGGATTCTCAAGCTACATGAATCATGGAATTAACCGATACCGAGCTGGATCGTTCGGCAGCAACCCAATGGTGTTCGATTCAATAAACTTGAAGAACCAATTGAGCTAACTTGCGCATGATGGAATCCGATATAAATTACAGGAATCTGAGAAAAGGGAGATAACTTACGATGAGAAGAAAACAGATAGAGTAGTTTAGAATTTCTTTCCATCTTCTTTTTATGAAATCGGTGTTTTCGAATCAGTCGATTAAGACAATCGAGATAAAACCCTAAACTACCCTCGCAATTGCTATTACGAAGTTAAATTACCATGTCTTTCCAGCGAGCCCATCCGTAAATGGATGGAGTTGCTTAACACAAAGTCCGTTAGAATCGGCCGTATTCTTGAACTCTATGATTATGTTGCTACTACAGTTGCTTATAAATATGTCTACATGGTTTAGGCAACTATCATGGCAGCCTGCGTTGATAATATTCAATTTTACCGCCGTATCCATCACGACAGAGATATCTATGTCCGCGGATATCCTACCTTCACAGGAAAAAGTTCCATCGAAGTTCAACTGGATCTTCTGTAGTACAACAGCCAAAAGTAATTGGAGCTTTCCGCGAAGGCTAATTTTCTTTTAGTTGCGAGAAGTAAAGAATTCCACAATAAGAGTCCATACAATGTCCCAGCGTTTAAGTTTGATGGCGAAAAAAACCTTCGAAATTGCAATATTCTGTATTAGCTTGGGGTTTAAAATCAGAATAAGAGAAAGAACGCTGCTGCAATTTCTCTAAAGAAGCAGCCACCTTCGTACAATGAGAGTTTGATTGTGCATAGTTTCTTCTCGTCAGAGGAAAACAAGAAAGACAAAAAGCAAATCAACCTTACATTTGCGTCAAGAAAGCTGATTATGCATAAACAAGTAACAACAAACAAGATGAAAAAGTGGAATTTCTTTAGATTTTTCATTTTGATTACTAAATAGTATTTTCGCTGAGAATGTAAATGTAATTTGTTGTGAATAATATAAATAGGACTAGAATCTGCATGGTAATATCTTTGGTGGTTTCATTATGAGGGAAGCCTATGAGCTGGGATGGCTTTGCGCGTATTTGCACACAAATAAGCAACACATCGAGATCTATGCTATTGATGACTTCCAATTTATCAACGGTGTTGATTTGGGAAGTATTTTAGAGCTGAATTCGAAGATTGGGTATGTCAGCGAAGACAACGTTATCCACGTGGTAGTGGAGTGCTTCAGGGTCAATAAAAGTCTCGAGAGACTTAAAACTAACGATCTTCATTTAACTTTTGTTGCGGGTAAAGAGGCTAAAATTTAAAAAGTCTATCCGAAAACATACAAAGAAGCAATGATCTACATTGACTCTCAGAGGAGAGTTCAGAATTCCATGCATGCAGCATGAGCTTAGCTGAGCTTAATACTAAGGGTTTTTGTTTTTGTTTTAAAAAAATAATAAATTCTCAGTGAAGAGAGAAACTTTTTTTATCTATCAGAGTTCAACAGATAGTTTTTAGCATTGATTGTAATGTTATGTTTAACCTGATAATTGAGGTCAGTTACCAAGAGTGGGGAGGGGGAGAAAGGGAAAGAGAATCAGAATCAATTATAATAATTGTAATATCAACTTAAATATGTATTTCTGTGGGATTCACTCACACCTTTAATTTTTTAATAATATTGTTTCTATTTTAGGTGTAAAAAATAATAATTTTGAGGAAAGGTATTTATTTTTCTTCACCTGAGAGGAAAATACCTTTTTTTTGAAAAAAGCAGCTCTTTTATTAATTACCATTTGTGTGTGAATATTTTGGCCTTTCTAAAGATAATAATTAGTAACCAGAAGAAATAATAATAATAATCATAAACTAATACCTTTGTTTCTTTTTTTTTTCTTTTTGGTGTAACATTGCTGTGAGAATCATCCCTAAACAAATGAACAATGTCTTGAACTTTGAGAATCTCAACAATCCTATTGAAAAGATGCTGGAAAGCTTTTGTGATGCCAGCAATCCCTTGACGCAAGAAGAGAAGTAATAAATCAATGATGAATTGGTGGAGTATGTGCCTGTCGAAAACGAAAGTGACGAAGATCAGCATGAATCCTGCGAACAAGAAGAAGATAGTAGAGTTGGAAATGATCAAGATGACGATGAGCAGAATAGTTATGACTCTAAGAACCCACAACCAAACTCTAGTATTATTGAGATGTCTGCAGGTTAAATACAGACAGAAAAAGATTTAGATCTAGAAGAAGAAGATTCAAGATCTAAGAGCAACCCAAAAAAAATATCTAAGCGTATCTCCAAGCGCTAGCAGTAAAGCCCTTCAATGGACAGTTCTCCACCTAGAAAGGTGTAAGTCGTCAATATTACTAAAAATGGATATTCATCCAGCAAGGATTATGATTCCAACTCTCTTTGCCTAAGCTCCAAATCTTTAGAGTAAATGGAAATTCGAAGAAAGAAACCCAGTAAAAATTTGCGTTTAAGACTACGCTTACCTTATGAAGTACCTTCCCCATATGAATCTTTCTTTTTGATGGGCGAGGTCGTCATTGAGATGAATTTCTCCGCTGTCAATAACGAAACATTCTAGAATTGCATCTTAAACATGTACAAGCCAGTCTAAAGAGTTGTCTACAATAAAACTACTCGATGCTTATCAATGTTCCAAGCCTCCAACAGTGAGTTCCTCATTGATTTTGGATTCTTATCGAAACAGCTGATGAATTACCCTGACAAGAATGTTCATCTTGTAGGGAGATTGATAGAGAAATACCAAGAAATCGCTAAGCTCATTCATTTGTAGATTAAAAACGCTCGATCTATGAGTGGATTTGATCCAGAATTGATTGCGCAACGCAGGGCATACTTCGATGAATAAGTCACCGCTTTTTTGAAAAAAGTTGATGAGCACTAGATGTATTTTATCCAGAAATACAACACAAACTACGACAATGCGAGTTTTGAAGTCAGCGAAGTAGGATATTCCAGGCAGCTCTTAGCACTACTTGGGACGGATGAAAACACCATCACAAGTATTATTCTCAGACAAGGCAAACCTGAATTGTATAATTTCGAGTCAAGATTGAAAATGATGCTTGTGAGAATGCTATCTATCGTGCAAGGGAAATTCAAGGGATCGCAGTCTAATTTCGAAATCTACACTTTGGACGAGATACGAGTCTTCGCAAAGCTGACTATCGTACCTGTGTGCATTGAATACCCTCCTCATTTGTAGATTTAATTAGAAAACTACAAAGAAATAAATGTGCTTGCTTTCGGTTTGATTGAAGTCGCACCTACAATGATTCAGCAGATCATCACGATCAGGCAGCAAGACAAATGCAACAGGCATCTGAAATCGATTGTCTAAGAATTCAATTACACTGAATAATCAGAGAATTTCTTGGAAAAATACTATGAGATTTCGAAACAGAATTATAACGCCGAGAGACAAAATCTTCAAAAGAGGAAAAGGATCTTTGATGATAACGAAAAGATTCTCATCGGGATTCAGCAGAAGAAGAAGAGATAGCCATAAGATGAAGATGAATTGCAAGATAGTAAAGAAGAAGAATCTTCTTAGCTGCCATCTTTAAGAGAATCACAGTAAACCTCGCTCAAAGTTGAAACTTCTATGAGTCTACAGTAAACAGAAGCATTAGCAAAATAGGAAATTTCCTCTATGCAAATTGAAAATGAAAGTAATCGAGGAAATAATAACAATAATAACCATTTTAATCCCAATCCTTACTATTTCGTTCCTGAACAAGAGGACAGTTAGCACTACCCTAGCCCCATGTTTAATAGAAATCCTGAGTTTCCATAAGCATCCTAAAACTATCCTTATTAAGAAAATAACAATCTTAATTACTATCCCTCCTCTACCCTTGGTTTAGCTCCTCCCCAGCCTGCTTTCTATGGCATTCATAAAACTCACGGTACTGAATTACAAACCACAAATAACGAGTTTAGATATTTTCCTGATGAGAATCTATCAAATTCAATGCATTTAGAGTATAATAATGACTATGATAACGACACACATCACAGGAATCTTCCAAAAGTGAACTTCCCTGAATGTGCTGTTCTAGATAATTTAGTGAATGCAGATGCATCTCTGAGCTTCTATGGTGCTAGAAACATATGCGATAATCCACTTGATGTGTAGACTCAAAGTAATGACATTGAACAAGATCTCATCAAGCTGAATCACTTTACTTACATCGACAGCAAGGTCATAGCACAAAACGTAAGCGCAGTTAAGGAATCCGATGGGATACGCGTAAGAACAAATGAATCGCCTCAAAGCAAGCAACGATCACTGCAGATCGTGGAATTCTAAGAAAAAGATATGCATAAATAAGATGCATTCAACGCGCTCAGATTTGAGTTTGATATTAATTCTTCGTGAAACGAAAAGAGCTTTTGGAAGCAGATTATCAAATATAAAAATACAATAATTAAAAAATATATATTTATATATAACTTCCCACATACCAATGACTTTAACTTCTTGTCTTGAATAATAAAATAAATATATAAGTATGTTTCTCTCGCTATTTTTTTCTGAATTACCGATTGGTTTTTTTTGCCCATTAAGTGCATATGCATATTTTTGAATGATTTGCTGTGAACCATTCTTAATTATCTCGTCCAATAGTTATTAAACAATAAATCCTATGAAAGATTCTTATCATTTTCTTCATTAATTTTGAAGAAAAAATGACTTATGATCCTTGAAAGCACATTTGAATTAATATATTTGCTGTCCATTGAAATTCCCCAAGATAATTTGATCAAGGATCGATATCTCTTTTCAAATATTTTTAATTATTTATGATTTCTCCTACCTCCCCCCCCCTGAATATTCTTCATTTTTTCAACACAATTTGCATTCTGCTTACATTTTGCCGATTTTGTAGCTGCAATTTAATTAATTATTTATTTCCTTTTCCTTTCATTTAGTTGAAATTTTATTCATTTTATTGTTTCAAATATTCACTAAAAGCACATTCCCTTTTTTCAAATTTCACTCATGGATCATCTCGAAAAGATCCTCAAAATCACATGGCAGGTGATCTACCATGCCTTGATTCCGATGGCATATTTGATCTTAGCATATTATAATTGGAACTAATCTAAGCTTTCCCTTGGGAGATTAGAACTATGCAATGGTGTTATGTTGTTTTTGAGATTCGAGAATAGCCTGGTGGTGTGCAGCTTTATTCAAGGGAAAAAACAACTGGAAGTTGAGTTCGCTCTGCTCTAGACAATCATTTTCACATTGAATGCATTCAGCAAGGATGTCTATGAATTGAGTAAAATGAATAGTTTCGAGACATCTTCGTTCTTTATGTTTTTCTTCTTTTTCTGGCTGAATATCTCGGCACTGATATTGATCACTTCCTACACGATTTGCTATTCGATCATGACGATGTTTAGGAGCATTTAGCTTGCTAGATAATAGTAATAGCATCCCAGAAAAAAGGGACTCACTGAAGAAGAAATTAACGGATTGAAAACTTATGTCTTTTGTGATTCAAAACCAGTCAAGAAGAAGCAAAAGATTCAATAAAAAGGACGGAATCCATCAAGAGGAACTGTGTCTGTAGCTGACTTGGAAATTCAACCTTAAAGTTAAGGAGAATTTCTGTAAAGTTCGGAGGATTTGGAGTTGTGTTCGATTTGTCTGTAAGATTACGCTTAGGATGATTGTCTGCTAGTATTACCTTAGTGCTAGCATAATTTCCATGAAGAATGCATTAAGACATGGCTAATAGGAAATGCTAAATGTCCTTTTTGCAGATAGCAGATTATTCTAAGCACATAGGAATGAAAAGGTGCTGTCTGCTTTGCACACTAAAAAAGAATAATATTCTAATAAATTTATAATATTAAAGGTATTCCCAGTTAAGAACAAAAACTGGCTTCAGGTAATCATAGATACCTTCAAATAACCTTAGGATTGTGCTTCTATCTGTGTGTAGAATTCTATTTTTTGCACAAACTTTTATGATTTTGTAACTTTCGATGTTGCCTAGAAATGTACTACGTATTCATCTGCTTTTCGGCTAGTTATTTGTTTGAGAAAGGTATTATCAAGTATGCAGGGTGTTTGTGTGTGTGTTTAGGATATTTGACATTATTGAAAACTGTCATCTTCTTTTGGATGAAAATAAGCAAATCAAATTTAAGATTTCTTCAAAAAAAAAGAATTGAATATAAACTCCACGATTAAGGTCTAAATATCTTTGTAGAGATTCAGGAATTTTCAATCAAATACTGCAGAAATCTAACAAAGAATCAATAATATTTAATAATCTAGAAACAAATAAGAAACACAGGAACAGAGGAATAAGAGCAGAAGAGAGAACGGAGAAGAACATTTCTCCTCCTCATTTGTTTCTTACACTCTTCTTACCGTTTTCAACTACTGCGTTAAAGGTACTTTATTTTTAGAAAATGGCTAACAAAAACAGAGAGAGAGAGAAAGTGTGTGTCCATCTGATGCATAAACATGAATATGATTTCTGATTAGATCTTTCATAAACCATCTTTCGGGACTGACAAATGACACATACTTTCTCTCAAATTCTTTTTTTCAACTTCATTCTAGTTTTCATATCTTATCGGCAAACACAAAGCATCATTTCATTTTTATTTTTTTGCAATGAATAGGTTGAAACTTCTGGAATCTCCAAAAAGAGTTCTTCATTTGAACAAACATGAGACTACTACTAATCGAATAATCCACACAAGCACACAAAAACAAAAAACTAATTGACATTTTCAATATTTACTCTTATTAATTTTCTACCATTTCTATTTCAACACTTATATTATCTGTTAATCTATTTATTACTAGTTTCAATCCATGTTAATTTCTTAAAATTCAAGAAAATCACAAATATTTCCTCTTTTTAATTTTTTCTTATCTTTTCCATGAGAATTCTTTAAACAAATAATAAAAAATAACCAATTTGAATATGTGCTTTTTTTAGATGAGAAGAAGTTATCATAAGAATGACTTTCTAAATCAGCATTACTTTACAGGAAAAATGAGATAAACACTTAAATAATACAAATGAAAGATCCAAGGTGTTTAATGATAATAAAAAGCTTAAAATTTGTTAAGAAAAAGGAGGTTTAAAGAGAAGCTTTACAGATAAATTCTGAAGATTTTTGAGTAAAATTATGTTAATGGCGAAGTATTTCAAACTTAAAAGAAAATAAATTATGATCATTTCCTTGAAAAATACTGTACGGATGCAAGAAAATGTAGAAAGTTTCCTTGATTTTGTTAAGATAATCACTTTAAATTTTGATTTGAATCAATCTAAAAAGCTTATTTTGCATAAAACTTCTATTATTATGGCTATTCTTTGAATGAAAAAATAATTTAGCATTATTTTCTCATTTCACACAATATCTGCCAAATAAAAAATGGTAGATATCTTTTAAAATAATAAAAAATAAAGAAATGGATAGTCAAATTATATTGATTGTGTTAAAAAGGTAAGGGATGTGTATTTTTTTAAGGAAAACTAGGTTAACTTGTTGTATGTGCTAAGCTAAAAAACAATTTTCTTATGGATAAAGAATCAGATTTACAAAAATGTTGACAATGGACATTAGTTTCTAATTTGCCAGGAAGCATAATGAAATTAGTATTTTCATGAATAACATGATTTCTCCTGTAAGATAATAATATGAACTTAAGATGGATGCAAAACCAAACAAAATAAGCAAGATTGTTCTTAGTCAGCCAAGAAATCTACATTATCTTCAATTTAATTAGATTACAATTTTTCTGCTTCTCATTCAATCTAGCAGTTTATACTTGGATTTATCAAGATCATCGAAATATGGCTGTTATTCAGAAAAATAATAAAATAAATTAGCAAATCTATTAGTTCCCCAATAAAATACATTCAAATGATCATTCAAAACACATCTCTGGATTAGTTGTATTACATGCTCTAATGCTTCTTCAGCAGTGATTCTTTTCGTTGGATCAAGCTGAAGCATTTTGGTGAGAAGATTAATCCCTTTGGCACACAAGTTCGGGCAACATTTCTCAAGGGGCACCGGTGACCATCTTGGGAAAGTCAATTTAAAATCAGGTAGCCTAGTTAGACCTGGCCAAGAAGCTTCTGTTGGAGTACCCATAATCCGAAAGATTTTAAAGATCTAATCGATTTCTGAGTCACCAATGAACAGCGGATTGAGCTATGCCAATTCAGAGAAAATGCATCCAAGTGACCAGATATCAACAGGCGTTGAATACTGCTTTTATCCAAGTAAAATTTCAGGTGGTCGATACCAAAGAGTCACAACTTCATGAGTGTATGTTTTAATAGGCAATCCGTATGCTCTAGCCAGTCCAAAGTCAGCTAGTTGAACTTCTCCCTTTTTTCCAATAAGAATATTTTAAGGTTTCAAGTCTCTGTGCACAATTCGATTTGCATGGCAGACTGCGATACCTTTTTGTTCATAAAACAGAGTGTTATCACATTTTATAAATTAAGTGCGCCGTATAAATTTATTACCTAGAATGAGCTAAAAAAAGTAATCTTTGACTTGTGGTGATGATAAAGGTCCTCCGTTGATTTCGAGAAATTTTTTGAGATCATAGTCTAAGAAATCGAAAATTAAGTACAGTCTGTTTTCACCGTAGACTAAGTCTCGCAATCTCACAACATTGGGATGATCGATTTCCTTCAGTAAGGAGATTTCTCTGATAGCTGTCGATGGCACACCTTCATCTTCATGTTCCAAGCGAATTTTCTTCAAAGCAACAATTTCGTTGGTTTCTTTGTCGATCGCTTTATAAACTATGCCGTATGTTCCTTCACCGATTTTACTTGTTTTCTAGTATCTATCCATCTCGTTGTTAAAGGAATCGACTTGCATTGTGAGTAAAATGTTTTTTCAAAGTGGAAATGTTTTTGTGTAGTTGTTGTTGTTTTCTTTCTAAAATATCTACTTTCTAAAGGAGTTAATCTAATCGCGTTGTCTTTGTTTTTTCTTTTAAATGTTGCTTCAGTTAAGAAATTATGTGTTTTATTATTTCAAATGTAAAAATTTTGGGTGGTGATTGATTGAGTCTAGTTTCTATTTTTCGATAGCTATTTATTGTTTTATTAGCTTCTTCAAAGAAAAATACTGACATTTAGTAATATCATAGGCCTTTTATTAGCGCATTTGTCCATTGAATTGTTCAATTATTTGAGATTTTTCTTAGTTTTCTTTGAGATTTCACACCTAAAATACCAATATAACCAATAAAAATATTAGCAGTGATTTTTTCGTTTCCATCAATAATAAATAACAATCTTTTGATTTTAAATATCTTTTCTTTTTGACTTTTTTCTCAAATTCTTCTTTCTGAGACAGAGTGTTCAAATAAGATATCTCAAGAGGATGAAAACACAAAATTTCGTATTGCTTCTTTGCTGCTCTTTCTTTGCCGTTTCCTAGGCCGTGTTCATATCAGTAAGCAGCA